>Ga0102928_1000499_pt1 | contig 25187 bp, 21 predicted proteins | sample SalPonR1_B_D1_MG_FD_78504 | JGI IMG/M metagenome (GOLD analysis project Ga0102928, IMG submission 78504) | Salt pond soil microbial communities from South San Francisco under conditions of wetland restoration - Salt Pond MetaG R1_B_D1_MG | ecosystem: Environmental > Aquatic > Marine > Intertidal...
CAGTGGCGGTTGATCGATCGCGAAGTTGGCGTAGCCGGGCCGCACCTTGGCGGGCTCGGTGGCGAACATCCGGGAGTAGAAGTCGATCGCCTGATCGAGATCGTCGACGTTGAGAGCGAGTTGTAGGCGCTTGGTGGGAGTACTTTCGTATTGAGAGATATCAATATATCCGTCCGCGGGCCGGATTTGCATTCAAATCTCTCGCCCGGCGAGCTCGCGACGCGTTTCGGCGTACCCGGCAACCTCCTGGCGCACCACCTCTCGATCCTCGAGGACGTCGGGCTCGTCCGCAGGTTCGTCTCGGAGGGCGATCGCCGGCGGCGCTACGTCCGCCTCCGAAGCGACGCCCTCGCGCTGTTGTCGTCGAGCGTCTCGGTGCGGCTGTCACCTCGCCGGGTCACGTTCGTGTGCAGTCGCAACTCGGCGCGATCACAGCTGGCTGCAGCACTGTGGACCTCCCGCACCGGCGGTCTCGCCAGCTCGGCGGGCACCGATCCGGCCGAGGAGGTCCATCCGGGGGCCGTCGCCGCAGCTGGTCGGGCCGGGCTCGACCTCGGTGGGGCCCGGCCGCGTCTCCTCACCGTCGAGGAACGCTCCGGTGGCGACCTGATCGTCACCGTCTGCGACCGCGCCCACGAGGAGCTGCCCCGCAACCCGGCGTGGCTCCACTGGTCGGTGCCCGATCCGGTCTCCGGTCCCGACGCAGCATTCGACGAGGCCCTCCGACAACTCGACCGCCGAATCCACGTGGTCGCGCCGACACCCACCGGCCACTCGTCCCGGGACGAGCCCACCGACAACGACGACAGGACGATCCCATGAGCGAACGACCATTGGAACTGACCACCGAGCAGCGGCTTCTCATCAGCCAGGTGGCGGCCCGGCTGCGCCACGAGTTCGCCGGCAGGTTCAACGCCGAGACCATCGAGCGGTATCTCACCGATTCGCAGCAGCGAGTCGTTCAGCGGGCGCAGTTCGCCACGTGGATGCCTCTGCTCGTGGAGCGGTTCACCCGTGAGCGGCTGAAGGCACTGGCCCGCCTCCAAGCCGACGACGTCGAGACGCCGGCGGTGCTGTTCCTCTGCGTCCACAACGCCGGTCGTTCGCAGATGGCCGCGGGCTGGCTGCGGCACCTCGCCGGCGCCGGGGTGGAGGTGTTCTCCGGCGGCTCCGATCCGGGCGAGGCCACGAACGCTGCGGCGATCGAGGCCATGGCCGAGGTGGGCATCGACATCGCCTCCGAGTACCCGAAGCCGTGGACCGACGAGATCGCCCGCGCTGCGGACGTGATCGTGTCGATGGGATGCGGCGACGCCTGCCCCATCTTCCCCGGCAAGCGCTACGAGGACTGGGAACTCGACGACCCGTCCGGCCAGCCGATCGAGGTGGTCCGCGAGATCCGCGACGACATCCGCACGCGGGTGGAGGCGCTGATGGTCAGCCTCCAGCTCGCTCCGGTCTGACCCGTCGGCTTCCCGTGCGATGAGCGACGGGCCACACGCTCTGGCTCGGCTCATCGCGGGAGGGTTGCCGGGCTCACCAGGAGATGGTCATGGTGCGGCGCAGTGGGGTGGGCGGATCGACCGTGACGAGGCCGCCCACGGCACGGTCGCCGAGGCCGAACGCGTCGGGCGGACCCGACTGCGGCTCGACGCAGATGGCGTGGTCCATGTGGTCGAACACCACCCAGTGATCGCAGTCCGACGCCACGGTCACCTCCGCAGCGACGGCCCGGTCGTGGAGGAGCACCACCGGCTCGGTGTTCACGAAGCAGTCGTCCCACGGCCCCGGGCGCGGCTCGACGATCTCGCCCGTGGGGATGCCGAACTCGTCGCGGACGTACATGGCCGTGGGGCGGAACACCAGCCGGTCGGGTGTGCGGAACCAGGGATGCCATCCCACCACGGCCGGGAACCGGTCGCCGCTCGACGCCACCATCAGCTCGCACCGCACCCCGTGCGGCGACACCTCGATCCGCTGCGTGGCGACACCGGCGAAGGGCCAGTCGAGCGCGCCCTCCAGCGGGCACGACATCACCACCGTCGTCGCCGTCAGCTCCTCGACCGACCAGGGCCGCGTGAACACGGTGCCGTGGATGCTGTGCGTGCGGCGCGGGTCGCGGCCGCCGTCCTGATCGCTGCCGCCGTCGTGATGGTTGGTGGCGAGCTGGTGGTGTACCCCGCCGAAGCTGAACCCGCCCTCGCGGATGCGGCCCGCCCACGGCGCCATCGGGAACGACCCCCACTGCATCGCCCGGCCGAGATCCTCGGGCACGTCGACGAGCAGTGGCTCACCCTCCACGCGGATCTGGGCGACACGTCCACCGGCACCGGGTGCCACCTCCACGACCGCGCCCGCCGCCGAGAGCATGAACCGGGGTGGGTCGATCGACGGCATGGCCGCGATACTGCCTGCATGCGAGCGCTGGTGCAACGAGTGGAGCGCGCCGAGGTGACGAGCCGCCCGACGCCCGACGCCGCCTGGGACGTGGCCGGATCGATCGGGCCCGGTCTCTGCGTCTTCGCCGGTGTCACGCACACCGACGGCGACGCCGAGGCCGACAGGCTCGCCGACAAGCTGTGGGGGCTGCGGATCTTCGCCGACGACGACGGGGTCATGAACCGGTCGGTGGCCGACGTCGGCGGGGCGGTGCTGGTGGTGAGCCAGTTCACCCTCTACGGCGACGTGGCCAAGGGACGGCGCCCGAGCTGGACCGCTGCGGCACGTCCCGAGCAGGCCGAACCGCTCGTGGACCGGCTGGTGGCGTCGCTACGAGCGCTGGGGGCCGACGTGGCCACCGGCCGCTTCCGCACCGACATGCGCGTCGACCTCGTGAACGACGGCCCCGTCACGCTGATGATCGAGGTCGGCTGACCCGGCTGTGCCCGACCGGTCGACGTCACGGTCGCCGGTGGAGCGGGCCCCGGTCCGGCTCGAGCGGCCGAACCACACGGACGCACCGAACAGGACCAGCAGGGCGACCACGAACGGGGCCTCGCCGAACTGCACGTACCAGGTGCGGCCCTCGCGCAGCTCGAGCTCGTCGTACAGCACACGCTGTTCGCTCACCCCGGTGCGCTGGCGCAACGTGCCGTCGCTGTCGACGATCGCGGTGAACCCGGTGGGCGCCGCCTGGGCGACCCAGCGGCCGGTCTCGATGGCCCGCAGCCGGGTCGAGGCCACCTGCTGCGTCTGCACGATGGTGCCCGTGTAGCTGGCGCCGTTGGTGGGGTTGAGGATCGCCTCGGCGCCCTCCTTCACGCCCTCGCGGGCGCGGCCGGGGAAGAAGACCTCCCAGGAGATCACGACCCCGAGCCGGGTGCCGTCGGGAAGGTCGAGGACGGCGGGCTCCGTGCCCTTCACGGCATCGCGCCCGACCTGCTCGATCGGCGCACCGACGGCTTCCAGCAGGCCGCGCAACGGGACGTACTCGCCGTACGGCACCCGCCGCACCTTCACGTACGACGACACGATCTCACCGTCGGGGGCGACCACGATCTGGGAGTTGATCCGCGGGTCCTCGGTGACACCCACGGCGATCGGTGCGTCGAGCCGGGACGCCTCGGCGACGATCGCGTCGTACACCACCGACCCCTCGAACACGTTCACGTCGATCGTGTTCTCCGGCCACAGCACGAGGTCGAGATCGGACCCCTCCGGACTGTCGGGGTCGATGGCACGCGTCGCCTCGAGATGTCGTTCGGTGACCTCGATCGGGGGCACCTCCAACGCCGACGTCCCCTGCTCGCCCCCGCCCTGCACGGCCGCGATCCGCAGCGTCTCACCGGTGACGGACCCGCGGGGGGCCACGGTCACCGCGAGCACCAGCAGGATCACGATCGACGCGACAGCCACCGCACCGTGGGGGGCGCCGGCCGCGCCCGGCCGGAACCGTCGCGCGAACGACGGCACGCCGGGCGCCGGGCCGGCGAGCGCGAACCCCAGCTGCAACACCACCCAGGTGATGAGAATCGGTCCACCCACCCGCGCCAGGCCCACGAGCGGGCTGTCGACCTGCGACATGCCCAGCGTGGCGAGCGGGATGCCGCCGAACGGGAACGAGAAACGCAGCGCCTCCACGAGGGCATGCGCGGCCGGACGGCCGATGACCCGCCACGGGCCGACCGGTGCGACGAGCGCCGCGACCATGTGGAACGAGGCGAACACGGCGCCCGCCACCACGTAGCCGGGCGCCGTGAGCTGCACCATCCAGCCCATCCCGAGGTACATCCATCCGGCGCCGAACAGGAATCCCCGCAGCATCCGTTGCCGTCGGGTCGGCGTCTCGCCGAGCGAGATCTCGAACAGCACCACTCCCACGACGGCGAGCGGCCAGAATCCCCACGGGGGCATCGACAGTGCCACCAGCGCGCCCGAGCCGAGTGCCAGCGCAGGCCTGGCCAGGCGGTCGCGCCAGGCGACCCGGACCGGAGTGTGCTCGTTCAAGACGCGAGTTCGAGGTCGACGACGATCCGCTGGGCCGTCGATCCGAGGGGATGGCAGGCGAACAGGGTGGCCGTCGCCGTCGGCGTGGGATCGGTGATCCACAGCGCGTCGGGGTAGACGATGTGGGTGCGCGTCACGCGATAGGTCCAGTCGCCCGTCGGCGTGGCGAACAGCACTTCGTCGCCGGGCTCGAGTTCGTTCACGTACCGGAACTCGGCGTTGTGGCTGGTGCGGTGCGCGGCGACGACCACGTTGCCGATCTCACCCGGCATCGCCGAACCCGGCCAGTGCCCGGGAGCCTGATCGAGGGTCGAGAGGCGGATGCCCTCGAGCAGTGGTGCGTCGAGGCCGATCTCGGGGATGACGATCCGTCCCAACTCGATCCGCGGTTCTGCGGTGCGGGTGTCCTGCGGCGGGGCGATCGGCTGCGACTGCTGGATCGCCAGCGTCGTGGTGGTCGTGGTGGTCGTCGAGGTGGTGGTGGTCGTGGTGGTCGTGGTGGTGGTGGTGGTCGTCGTCGTGGGACCCGTGGTGGGAGGCGTCGTGGTGGGAGGTGGCGTGGTGACCGAGGCGGAATCGATCGACGCCAGGGTCTCCGAGCTGCGGTCGACCATCAGGAAGGCACCCACGAGCGCCACGACCAGCGCGACGAGGCCCGCCACGGCGCCCAGCCGGAGCCGGCGCTGCTGGGGTTCGCTGGCGAGCCCGGACATGGTGTTCAGTGTGCCAGATGTCGAAGCTGCTCGCTCGCGCGGGCAGCGGTGCGATGGGCGTCGCGGACGCAGGCGGGGATGCCGATGCCCCGGTATCCGGCACCCGTGACGAACACGCCCCCGGGAAGGGCGCGGTCGACGGCGTCGACCCAGCGCCCGTGGTGGGGCCGGTACTGGGCGAATGCCGCCGGCCACCGGGTGATCCGTACCTCGATCGGGGAGAACGCCACACCGAGGTGGCGGTGGAGGTCGGTCAGCACGGCCTCGACCACCTCGTCGTCGGACAGGTGCAGCACGGGCATGCCGTCACGCCCGAGCGACACGCGCAGCAGCTCGCCACCCGCCGGCGGTCGCCAGTGTGCCCACTTCTGGGATCCGAACGAGGCGGCGGTCACGAGCCGTTGATCGGGCTTGGGGACCAGGTAGCCGCTGAGGCCGCGCAGCCGGTCGGGCCACTCGTCGGCGGGGACGTGCAGCGTGACCATGATGACGTCGGCGGTCTCGGCCGCCGAGAGCAACTCGGTCGCCTGCGGGGCGGCGGCGGCGAGCAGTGGCGCACTGGCGCGGGCGGGCGAGGCGAGCACCACCGCATCGTGCCGTGCGGGTGGGCCACCGCCGGAGTCGTCCACCGTCCACCCGCCTTCGTCCGAGCGCTCGAGGCCCGCCACCGGCGCTCCGCAGCGGATGTCTCCACCGGCGGCGGTGACAGCGTCGGCGACGGCGCCCACCAGCGACGCGATGCCCCCGCGAGGGGCGGCGAACACCGGGCTGGCGGCCGCCGTGGCGGTGCCGGCCTGCCGGCGCTGCCGTCGGGCGGCCAGCAACAGGCTGCGGTTGCCGTCGGCCAGCGCCGCCAACTGGGGCACCTCGGCGAGGCTGAACCGGTCGGTGTCGGCGGCGTAGATGCTGCCCACCAGGGCGTCGACGAGCCGGTCGTGCACCTCGTCGCCGAAGCGTGCCCGCACGAGTTCGCCGATCGAGTCGTGGGCGGTCGGCGTGCGCGGCAGCAGCGGCTCGACCGCCGCGCGCAGCTTGCCCTTCCACGACAGCAGACCGGTGGTGGCCATGGGCCGGAGTCGCCCGGGAAGGCCGAGTAGCAGCCCGTCGGGGATCGGGTGGAGCCCGTCGTGCCACACGGCGGCACCGACCGGCTCGGGTGACACGAGCTGCTCGCCGAGCCCGACGCGGGTGGCGAGAGCGACCGCCTCGGGGACGCGGGCCAGGAAGGCGTCGGCGCCGGCGTCCACGTGGGGGAGCCCGGCGAAGGGTGAGGCGTCGATCCTGCCGCCGACGCGCTGATCGGCCTCGTACACGGTGACGGCGACGTCGTCGGGACCGTCGAGGATCGCCAGCGCCGTGGCGAGCCCGCTGATCCCGCCGCCGACGACGGCGACGCTGTGCACGGTCACGTGGCGGCGTCGACGGCGGCCAGGACACGGTCGGCCAGCGCCGCCATGATGGCCGGGTGGTCGTTGACGCAGGCCGTCCGGTCGAAGGCGAGACCGTGCTGTTCGGCGCGCTGCGCCGCCTCGATGTCGAGGTCGAACAGCACCTCGAGGTGGTCGGCGACGAATCCGCAGGCGCTGACGATCACGCCCGCGACTGCGTCGTCGGCATCCTCGCCGGCGGCACTGCCGAGCCCGTCGATGACCTCGAGGATGTCGGGCCCGATCCACGGCTCGGGGGTGCGGCCGGCGGACTGCCAGGCGATCTGCCAGTCGTCGCCCTCCGCGAGGCCGAGCCGATCGGCGACGGCTTCGGCGGTCGAACGCAGCTCGTCGGGATACGGATCGCCGTCGTCGATGATCCGTTGGGGGAGCGAATGCGCCGTGAACAGCACCCGGACGCGCCCGCCCGTGGACGCGCGCATCGCATCGAGCCGTGTGCGCAGGTCCTCGGCGAGGAACTCGACGAAGGCCGGCTCGACGGCCCAGCTGTCGATGCCCACCACGGTGGTGCTGCTGCCGCTGTCCTGCCCGTGGCGGGCCACGCCCTGCGCCGTGCGGTCGAGGTACTGCCCGATCGAGTAGGAGGAGTAGTGGGGCGCCAGGACGAGACCGACCACGGTGGAATATCCGGCCGCCGCCAGCTCCTCGGCGGCGTCTTCCACCTTCGGGTCGGCGTGCTTGAGGCCGAGGGCGACGTGGAACCTCCCGGGCGCGCGTTCGTCGAGCGCCGCCTGCAGGGCGTCACGCTGGGCCTCGGTGAGCTGCGCCAGCGGTGAGACGCCACCGATCGCGGCGTACCGCTCGGTGAGGTCGGCGAGCGCTTCGGGTGTGGGTGGCCGACCGCGCCGGATGTCGGTGTAGTACGGCTCGATCTCGGCCGGCGTGCGGGGGGTGCCGTAGGCCATCAGCAGCACGGCGACACGGTCGCGGTTCGGGTCGTGCTGCGGATCCTGGTTCGAGGTCGTATCAGTGGGCATCGGCAGTCCTGTCGGGGTCGTTGGGATCCGGCGTCGTGGCATCGGGCGTACCGGGCCGTTCGTCGTCCGTGCCGCGACGGGTGACGTCGTGCACGAGGTCGACCACGGCCTGCAGCACGCCCGGATCGGTGTCGGGTTGCACGCCGTGGCCGAGGTTGAAGATGTGGCCGGGATGGCGTGTGCCGTCGGGCAGCTCGTTGTCGTGCAGCACCTGGCGGGCGCCGGTGAGCGCCGGTTCCACACCGGCCAGCACGAGCGCCGGGTCGAGGTTGCCCTGCACGACGAGGTCGTCGCCGAGGCGCCGCCGGGCATCGCCGATGGGCGTGCGCCAGTCGAGGCCGAGCACGGTGGGTCCGGCGTGCACCATCGACTCGAGCAGGTGGTCGCAGCCGATCCCGAAGTGGATCGCCGGTGCGTCGGGGTGCCGGCGCCGGAGTTCGCGGAACACGTGGCGCGAGTGCGGCAGCACGTACCGGTCGTAGTCGCGGCGGCTGAGCGCGCCTGCCCACGAGTCGAAGAGCTGGTACGCCGTGGCGCCGTGGGCGAGCTGGGCGTCGATGAAGGTGATGGCCGACTCGGCCAGGCGTTCCATCACGTCGTGCCAGAGCACCTCGTCGTTGTGGATCAGGGCCTTGGTGTGGCGGTAGTCCTTGGAGGGGCGCCCCTCGATGAGGTAGCTCGCCACGGTGAACGGTGCGCCGGCGAAGGCCAGCAGCGGCACGTCGAGCTCGGTCACGAGCCGTTCGACCGTCTCGATCACGTAGTGGATGTCGTCGACCTCGAGAGGACGGAGACGGTCGGCGTCGCCGCTGGTGCGCAGCGGTCTGTCCGCCACCGGGCCGGTGCCCGGGGCGACGTCGATGCCGAATCCGACGGCGTGCGGCGGCACCACGATGTCGCTGTACAGCACGGCGGCGTCGACGCCGTAGCGGTGCACCGGTTGGAGCGTGATCTCGGCGGCGAGGTCGGGTTGCTTGATGGCGTCGAGGATCGAGCCCTCGCCGCGCACCCGGCGGTACTCGGGGAGCGAACGACCGGCCTGGCGCATGAACCACACCGGCGTGTGGACGCCGCGGCGGCCGTGAGCGGCGTCGACGAACGGCGAGCGGTCGATCCGGAGCCGATCCTGTCCGGAACCGTGGGTCGGCGTGCGATCTGCGTCGTCCATCGACGTCGGACGCTACCGCCACGCTGCTGCCGGTGCCCCGACGAGCGCCCCCGCAGCGGATCGTGTCCGGGCCGATAGCATTTCATGACCCCGATATGACCCAGCACCACCCTGATCTCGCCGACGAGCAGGCGTACATCGACCACGCGTACGAGTGTCTCGACAACAGCCGTGAAGCGGCCTGGCGACTCCGAGACCTCAACGAAGCCGACCTCGGAGGCACCTTCCAGGCCCGTTTCGAGCGCAACGCGTTCGACGAGGCCCTGCTCAAGCGGCTCGCCGACCTCGACCTCGGCGACGCGTCTCTCGTGTTCGGTCGTATCGATCGTGCTGCGGAATCGCCCGGTGCGTTCGAGAGCTTCCACATCGGCCGTCTGGCCGTGGCCGACGAGGACCGCGAACCGGTCGTGGTCGACTGGCGTGCACCGGTGGCCGAGCCGTTCTACCGCGCGACGGGCCGCAACGCGATGGGATTGGCCCGCCGGCGCCACTTCGCCGTCGAGGGACGCAAGCTGCTCGGGATCGAAGACGAGCTGTTCGGCGACGGGCACCTCGGCGTCGGTCACGACGAGGGCCTCGACGGGGTGTCGGCCGCCGCCGACGGCGACGGCCTGCGCGGCTACTCCACACTGCTGGCCGCCCTCGAACGCGGCCGCACCGGCACGCTCGGCGACATCGTCGCCACCATCCAGGCCGAACAGGACGAGATCATCCGGTCGCCTCAGCACGGCGTGCTCGTCGTGCAGGGCGGGCCCGGCACCGGCAAGACCGTGGTCGCCCTCCACCGCGCCGCCTATCTGCTGTACACGCACCGTTTCCCGCTCGAGGACCAGGGTGTGCTCGTCATCGGCCCCAACCGCGTGTTCCTGCGCTACATCGAACGCGTCCTCCCGTCGCTGGGTGAGGCCGGTGTCGAGCAGGTCACGCTGGCCGACCTGGTGCCCGGTGTGCAGTTCCTGCGCCCCGGGGTCGCTTCCGGGGCCGACTCGCCCAGCGCGGCGCGGCTCAAGGGCGACGCCCGCATGTCCGACGTGATCGACCGGGCGATCGCCGACCGTGAGCGACCGCTCCGGGAGGATCTGGTGGTGCCGTTCCGTGCCGGCTACGTGCGGCTGCGGACGGAGGAGTCGGCGCGCATCGTGAAGAACGCCCGTCGCCGCTTCCGTCGTCACAACGCGGGTCGCAGGTTCGTGGAGACGGAGGTGTGGTCGGCGCTCGCGGCCAGCTACCCCGATGCCGAGATCGGTCCTCGCGACGTGAAGGACGCGCTCCGTGGTACACCCGAACTGCGCGAGACGCTCGACCGGATGTGGCCGTTGCTCACGCCGGCGCAGCTGCTGCACGACCTGTTCGGCTCGAAGGCCCTGTTGAAGCTGGCTGCCCGTGGCGTGCTCGACGAGGCCGAGGCACTGGCGCTGTTCCGTCCCCGGTCCGACAGCGTCGACGACGTGCGGTGGACGCCCGCCGACGTGGCGTTGCTCGACGACGCCCGCGACGTGCTCGGTCCCAAGCCCGGGCGCAACGGCAAGATCGACGACAGCGACGAGATCCGCACCTACGGTCACATCGTGATCGACGAGGTGCAGGATCTCACCCCGATGCAGCTCAAGATGGCCACCCGCAGGTCGCTGAACGGTGCGATGACCATCGTCGGCGACCTCGCCCAGGCCACCGGCCCGCTCGCTCCGACCGACTGGGACGACGTCCTCGCCCACCTGCCGGAACGCAAGCCGGCGCGGGTGATCGGTCTGTCGGTGGGCTACCGCATCCCGGGCCAGATCATGGAGCTCGCCAACAAGGTGATGGAGGTCGCCACCCCCACGCTGCGGGCTCCGCAGTCGGTGCGGGTGGGCGATGCCGCACCCCGGATCGTCCGCGCCGGTGCGCCCGACGGGCGAGACGGCACGAACGGCCTGGCGGCCACCACCGCCGACGAGGTCCGCAGGGTCACGGTCGAATCGCCCGACGCCAGCCTGGGCGTGATCGCACCCGACGGCCTGATCGACGAGCTGTCCGAACACCTCACCGCCGCCGGCATCAACCACGGCACCGCCACCCGGACCGGCCTCGACGAGGGCGTCACGCTGGTGCCGGTGAGCGTGGTGAAGGGCCTCGAACTCGACGCCGTGATCGTCGTCGAGCCCGCTCGGATCGTGGCCGAGACCGAGTACGGCATGCGTTCGCTGTACGTGGCGCTCACCCGTCCCACTCAGCGACTGACCGTCGTCCACGCCGACGAACTCCCCGAGCCGCTGCGCGACGCCTGACCGACATCTCTGCAACGCAGAACATGGTGGAGTACGAGAAGCGACAGCGGGGTCAGACCCCGCTGTCGCTTCTCGGGCGTGTGGGAAGGATCCGGAGGTCGCGGCTCAGCCGTCGCCGGTGTAACGGTCGACCAGGTCGCTGAGGATGCTGAACGCCTTGTCGGCGTCGGCCGGCCGGATGCGGGTGACGGCCGTGGTGGCCATCTCCACCGTGGTGTCGATGCCCCCCACGAGTTCCGGTCGTGCGGCCTCGACGTCCGGACGCGCCACGGCCCAGATCGAGGTGATGCGGGCCAGCGTGGCCTGCTCGTCGCCGTCGTCGGCGATCTGGCCGCTGAGCCGGCTCATCTCGGTGGCCATCTCGGGGAGCAGCTCGGCGGCCGAACCCGCCACCGGCAGGGTCGTGGGAGGTGTCGTGACGACGTCCTCGCCGGTATCGACTGCCGTGGCTCCCTCGTCGAGTTCGACCACCGTCTCGGCGCAGGCGGTGAGCGTGGCGACGGCGAGCACGCCGACGAGTACACGCGAGTGCAGCGTCATGAAGTGACGAGGATGCGTTCGCTGGCGAACGCGCCCACACCGATGTGGCGGCCGTCGATCTCGACCGTGAGTGTGCCGTCGGGCGACGATGCGGTGACCGTGCCGATGTTGCCCGGCTGGATCGCCGACTCCTCGAGGAACTCGAGCAGCCCGGGCGCGAACTCGAGCTCCTCGGTGATGCGGCGCACCGTGAACGGGGTGCCGACGGTGACCGCAGCGAGCGGCTCGGTGTCGGGCGCCTCGTACTTGGAGCCGGGGATCGGGTTCCCGTGCGGGCAGGTGGTGGGCTCGCCCAGCAGGTCGTTCATGGCCCGCTCGACGGAGTCGCTCATCACGTGCTCCCACCTGCCGGCCTCGTGGTGCGCCTCGGCCCACGACAACTTGAGCACGTCGGTGAGGAACACCTCGGCGAGCCGGTGGCGTCGCACCACGCGTTCACCCAGCCGCAGGCCGGCGTCGGTGAGTCGGATCCCGTCGTCGGAGGTGATCAGGCCTTCGGACTCGAGGCGCTTCATCATCTCGCTCACTGCCGGCCGCGACACCTGGAGCCGCTCGGCGATGCGCGCCTGGATGACGTCGACGTCGTCTTCTTCGAGCTCGAAGATGCATTCGCAGTATTCCTCGAATGCGGGGTGGTGTTCACCACTCGCAGGCATGCCTCGATGTTACCTCGGGGTGGCGGGGGCCGCCCCGACGAGCGAGCCGTGACTCGATCGCACGGCCGTGCGGTGCCGGCGCGAGTCCGGTGAGGACGCGTCAGCGTTGGAGGCGACGCAGCCAGCTCTCGGCGTAGCGCAGCCGCCGTTCGAGCTGCTCGGTCGTGGCCGTGGCGACCCGGGTGACGCCCGCGAGACGGTTCATCTCACCTTGCACCTTGGCGTGGGTCCATCCGGTGACGTCCACCAGACGTTTCGCCACGTGGGCGTTGCGGGTGCGCAGGTCGTCCTTGCGCTCGGCCACGCTGAGTGAACCGGTGGGCACCAGGCCGGCGGCGGTGGGCACGTCGGCGAGATCGAGCATGAGGTCGGGGTGGAGGTCGGGGCGGGCGGCGAACGGCGGCTCGGGGATCTCGAGCTCGTCGTCGTAGCGGGGTTCGAGATCCTGCGTCGACCAGGTCGGTTCGAACGTGATGCCGTCGCCCGTGACGGTGTGGACCGTGACGCCGGTGGCCGTCGACGAGACCACCGAGAACAACGCCAGCTGCTCCATGTCGTCCGGATGGGTCTGGTCGTCGAGGCCGCCGTCGAGCTCGATGCCGTCGGTGGTGTCGTCGTCCTCGGCTACAGGGGGCCGCAGCACGTGGCGGCGTGCCTCGGCGATCTCGAACGCGTGGGAGCGCAGCCGAGGATCGTCGGGGATGTAGACGTAGGCCTTCTGGTTCGGTCGGCCCTGTTGCCAGCGCACGAACCGGCCGACCGCCTGGCGGAAGAACAGCTCGGTGGACGTGGTGGTGGCGAACACCCCGATGCGCAGCCGGGGGATGTCGACGCCCTCCGACACCATCCGGACGGCCACCAGCCAGGGGCGGTCGTTGCTGCTGAACTCGGCGATCCTGCGCGAGGCGGTGGGATCGTCGCTCACCACGACGTCGGCGGGCGTGCCGAACCGGTCGCGCAGCAGCCGGGCGATGCCCTGGGCGTGGTCCTGGTCGATGGCGATCACCAGGCCGCCGGCGTCGCGCTGGCTCTCGCGGATCGACCGGAGTTGGGCGTGGGCCTTCGCCAGCACGGCGGGCATCCATTCGCCCTCGAGGCTGAGCGCCGTGCGCAGGCGCGCCGACACCTGGTCCTTGGTGAGCTCGTCCTGGAAGCTCGCGTTGAGCACATCACCGGAGGCGGTGGTCCACTCCATCTCGCCGTCGACGCGGGGAAAGTAGACGGGACGGACGACGCCGCCGTCGCGGAGGGCGTCGGCGTAGCCGTAGGTGTAGTCGGCGTGGGCGAGGTCACCCTCCCCGGTGGCGTCGTAGCGCACGAACGGGATCGGCACGGCGTCGCTGCGGAACGGGGTGCCCGACAGCGACAGCCGGTGCGCGGCGTGGCCGAACGCCGTCCTGATCCCGTCGCCCCAGGCCCGCTCGTGGCCGGCGTGGTGGATCTCGTCGAGGATCACGAACCCGTCGGCGGTGAGACCGGCGAGCTTCTGGGCCGTGTTGCCGGTGGCGATCTGCTGGTAGGTGGTGACCAGGCCGTGGACGTCGCGGGCGAGGCCGTCACCGGGCGACCAGTCGGGGTCGAGCTGCAGTCCGAGGTGGTGCGCCGCCAGCGACCACTGCACCTTGAGGTGGCTGGTGGGGGCGACGACCACGAGCGTGCGTGGCTCCTCGGCCAGGCTCGCCCGCGCGCAGGTGAGAGCGAACGTGGTCTTGCCCGCTCCCGGCGTGGCCACGGCGAGGTAGTCGGGGCTCGCAGACGCGCGGAACAGGTCGAACGCAGCGCGCTGCCAGGGGCGGAGGGTGACGGTCGGCATCGGCCCACCGAGTGTGTCGCAACCCCCACCCGCCCACAACTCGCCACGAGTCACCGAGCCAATCCCGCCGGATCTTCCCGAAAAATGCCCGGTTCGTAGCGCGTGGCGCTTCGAACGAGGCATTTTCCGGCGTCCGGCACCTCCGATCGCGGGGCGGCGGACCGGGAAACGCCCGGTCGGGGCGGTGGAGGGCTCGGCTACGGTGGTGCGTGATGATCGATCAGTGAGCCGCCCACCGCCCGTTCTGCTCGAAAGGCGCCTCCATGGCCGCATCGCTCATCGCCCGTCGACTCACCGTCACCCGTGGCCCCCGGGTGATCCTCGCCGACATCGACGTCACCCTCGCCCCGGGTCACCGCATCGGTCTCGTCGGCCCCAACGGTGTCGGCAAGTCCACCCTGCTGCAGGCACTGGCCGGCGTCGTCGCACCCGACAGCGGATCGGTCGTGGCGACGCCGCCGACCGCCAACGTGGGCCTGCTCCCGCAGGAGCCCGACCGGTCCGCCACGGAGACGGTGGACGGCTTCCTCCGCCGGCGCACGGGTGTCGCCGCCGCCCAGGCTGCCTTCGACGAGGCCACCAGGGCATTGGCCGACGGTCGTCGCGGCGCCGACGACACCTACCAGGTGGCGCTCGAACGGTGGCTGGCGATCGGTGCAGCCGACTTCGACGCCCGTGTGGGCGAGGTCGCCGACGATCTCGGCCTCGACCAGCGGATCCTGGGACAACCCACGTCGAGCCTGTCCGGCGGTCAGGCCGCACGCTGCTCGCTGGCCTCGCTGCTGCTCGCCCGCTTCGACGTGTTCCTGCTCGACGAGCCGACCAACGACCTCGACCTCGACGGGCTGGCCCGGCTGGAGTCCTGGCTGGTGGGGCTCGACGCAGCCGTACTGCTCGTCAGCCACGACCGGACGTTCCTGGAACGGACCATCACCGACGTGGTCGAGATCGACCACCACACGCATCGGGCCAGCTGGTACTCGGGGGGATGGTCGGCGTTCCTCGCCGAGCGCGAGCTGGCGAAGCTCCACGCCCGGCAACGCTTCGACGAGTACGACGCCAAACGGTCGGCGTTACTGTCGCGGGCCCAGCGCGAGCGGGAGTGGGCCACGCAGGGTCGGGCGAAGGTGCGCCAGTCGGGCGAGAACGACAAGCACATCCGCAACTTCAAGATCAACCAGACGGAGCAGCTCGCCGGACGGGCGGCACGCACACAGCGGGCCGTCGAGAGGTTGGAGGAGGTGGACGAGCCGCGGGACCCGTGGGAACTGCGGCTGACGATCCCCACCCTCGGCCGCAGCGGTGATGTCGTCGCCACCGCCAACCGGGCGGTGGTCGAGCGCGGCGACTTCCGGCTCGGACCGATCGACCTCGACGTCCGCTTCGGCGACCGACTGGCGATCGTGGGCCCCAACGGCAGCGGCAAGACGACCCTGATCGCGCTGCTGCTCGGTCGGCTGGCGCCGGCGGCGGGCCGGGCTGGTCTCGGATCGAACGTGGTGGTGGGGGAGATCGAGCAGGTGAGGGGGCAGCTGCTGGGCGACGAGTCGCTGCTCGACGCCACGATGGCCGCCACCGGTGACGACCTGGCGGCCACCCGCACGCTGCTCGCCAAGTTCGGTTTGGGAGCCGAGCACGTCCTGCGTCCGGCGAGCACGTTGTCGCCGGGTGAGCGCACCCGGGCCGCGCTGGCCCTGCTGCAGGCGCAGGGCGCCAACCTGCTCGTGCTCGACGAGCCGACGAACCACCTCGATCTCGAGGCGATCGAACAGCTCGAGCAGGCGCTCGACACGTTCGGTGGCACCGTCTGGCTGGTCACCCACGACCGGGCGCTGCTCGAGCGTGTGCGGACCACCCGCACCCTCGTGGTCGCCGCCGGCACCGTCACCGAGCCAGCCTGACCCGCCTCACCCGGGTCCGAAGGCACCCGAGCCGTGCCGTTTGCGTTGCAGAATTTTCGGCACGTCCCGACATTTCCGTCACGCAAACGATTGGGGGATCACGGGGCGGGAACGAAACGGGGATGGGCGGCGACCTGTGCAACCGTGAAACGACACTCATCGAAGTTCCTCATCGCCCCCTTCGCCGCCCTGGCGCTCACGTTCTCCCTCGCCGCCTGCGGCAGCGACGACGACACCTCCGACGCCGACAGTTCCGGCGAAGTCGCCGCCGACGGCGTCACCGTCACCGACGCCTGGGTCCGCCAGCCCGCCGAGGGCCAGATGGTGTCCGCGGCCTACGGCACCATCGAGAACACCAGCGGCGAGGACGTCACACTCGTCGGCGCCTCGGTGCCCGTCCAGGGCATGGTCGAGATCCACGAGACGATCATGGGCGACGACGGCGCCATGTCGATGCAGGAGAAGGAGGAGGGGTTCTTCGTCGCCGACGGTGAGACCTTCGTGCTCCAACCGGGCGGGCCGCACGTGATGATGATGCAGATCGAACCGGCCGAGATCACCGGCACCATCGACGTGACATTCATCTTCGACAACGGCACCGAGGTGACGGTGCCCGCCGAGGTCCGCACGCTCGACGGCATGAGCGACATGGACAACGGCGACATGGAGGACGGCGAGATGGACGGCGAATCCGACGGCTGACCGCCAGCGGCGTCGGATGTCCGCCGAGCCGGGCGGACACACCGCCGTGACCGGCTGCGACAGCCACTGGGTACATTCACCCCATCGCTGACCACCCGGTACTGCAGGCGTTCTCGCCGGCCGTGCGCGAGTGGTTCGCGGCCTCGTTCCCCGAACCCACCCCCGCCCAGGTGCAGGGGTGGCCGCACATCGCGGCCGGCGAACACACCCTGATCTGTGCCCCGACCGGCTCGGGCAAGACCCTCACGGCGTTCCTCGCCTCGATCGATCGGCTCACCACCACGCCCCGGCCGGAGGAGCGCACGCACCGCACCCGGGTGCTCTACATCTCGCCGCTGCGGGCGCTGGCGTTCGACATCGAGAAGAACCTGCGTTCCCCGCTGAAGGGCATCGAGCTCGCCGCCGAGCGGATCGGTGAGCCGTTCGTCGCCCCCGAGGTGGGCATGCGCACCGGCGACACGCCGTCGAACGACCGCCAGAAGCTGATCCGGCGCCCGCCCGACCTGCTGATCACCACCCCCGAGTCGCTCTACCTCATGCTCACGTCGTCGGCGCGCGACACGCTGCGCGGCGTGGAGACGGTGATCATCGACGAGATCCACGCCATGGCCGCCACCAAGCGGGGAGCACACCTCATGCTCACCCTCGAACGGCTCGACGAGGTGGTCGGTGCGAGCGGCGGCGCCTCACCGCAGCGGATCGGGCTGTCGGCCACGCAGCGGCCGCTGGAGGAGGTGGCCGAGTTCCTCGGCGGCTACTCCGAACCGGGCGTGAAGCGTCCGGTTCGCATCGTCGATGCCGGCATCCGCAAGCCCCTCGAGGTGGAGGTGGTGATCCCGATCGAGGACATGTCCACGCTCGGGCAGGTCAACGTGGAGCTCACGCCCGGCCCGGCCACCGCCGCACTCACCGAGCGGCGCACGTCGATCTGGCCGAGCATCTACCCCGAGATCCTGCAGCGCATCCTCGCCAACCGGACCACGATCATCTTCTGCAACGCCCGCCGGGCGGCCGAACGCCTCGCCGCCAAGCTCAACGAGCTCGCCGTCGAGGAGGGCGTGCCCGGGTCGGTCGATCCGGGCACGGGCGAGATGCTCGACGAGCTGGTGCGCGCCCACCACGGATCGTTGGCACGCGAGCAGCGGGTGGTGATCGAGGACCGTCTCAAGCGCGGGGAGTTGCGGGCGATCGTGGCCACGTCGTCGCTCGAGCTCGGGATCGACATGGGCGCCGTCGATCTCGTCATCCAGGTCGAGTCGCCGGGTGCCGTCAGCCGGGGCCTGCAGCGGATCGGTCGAGCCGGTCACCAGGTGGGAGAACCGTCGCGCGGGTCGATCTTCCCGAAGCATCGTGGCGACCTCCTGGAGGCGGCGGTGGTCACTCGGCGGATGGTCGACGGCCAGATCGAGAGCACCCGCTACCTCCGCAACCCACTCGACGTGCTGGCCCAGCAGATCGTGGCCCACGTGGCGGCGGTGGAGGAGTGCAGCGTCGAGGAGGTGACGTCGATCGTTCGGCGGTGCGCCAACTTCGCCGACATCTCCGACGACCTGCTGCACAACGTGCTCGACCTGCTGTCGGGCCGTTACCCGAGCGAGGAGTTCTCCGAGCTGCGTCCCCGCCTCGTGTGGGACCGCATCAACGACCGGCTGCGGGCTCGCGAAGGCTCCAAGCGGCTCGCCGTCACGTCCGGCGGCACCATCCCCGACCGCGGGCTGTTCGGCGTGTTCCTGCCCGACGGCACGCGGGTGGGTGAACTCGACGAGGAGATGGTCTACGAGAGCCGGCCGGGGGAGACCTTCGTGCTGGGCGCCTCCACCTGGCGGATCGAGGACATCACGTTCGAGCGGGTCACCGTGTCGCCGGCGCCGGGCCAGCCGGGGAAGATGCCGTTCTGGCACGGTGACCGTCCCGGCCGTCCGCTCGAGCTGGGCCGGGCCCTCGGCGGCTTCGTCCGCGAGATCCGCGAGCTCGACGACACGGCGGCCACCGAGCGGCTGACGACGCACTACGCCCTCGACGCCTTCGCGGCCGGCAATCTGCAGCAGTACCTCGCCGAGCAGGCGGACGCCACCGGCGCCGTGCCCGACGACCGCACCGTCGTGATCGAGCGGTTCCAGGACGAGATCGGTGACTGGCGCGTCTGCATCCTCAGCCCGTTCGGCACACCGGTCCACGCACCGTGGGCGATGGCGATCGAGCGCCGCCTGATGGATCGCTACGACATTCCGGTCGAGTCGATGTGGGGCGACGACGGCATCGTCATCCGGTTGCCCGAGTCGGCCACCGAGCTGCCGGTCGAGGCGCTGCTGATCGACCCGGAGGACATCGACGAGCTGGTGGTGGAGACGCTGCCGCAGACGGCGCTGTTCTCGGCCCGCTTCCGCGAGTGTGCCGGCCGTGCCCTGCTGCTGCCGCGGCGTCGCCCCGACCGGCGGACCCCGCTGTGGCAGCAACGCCAGCGGGCGGCCGACCTGCTCGCCGTGGCGTCGAAGTATCCGACCTTCCCGATCCTGCTGGAAGCGTCACGCGAGTGCCTGCAGGACGTGTTCGACGTGCCCGCACTGCGCGAGGTGCTGGGCCAGCTGCGATCGCGTGCGCTGCGGGTGGTCACGGTCGACACCGGCAAGGCCAGCCCGATGGCGTCGAGCCTGCTGTTCAACTGGATCGCCGCCTACATGTACGAGGGCGACGCCCCGCTGGCCGAGCGGCGCGCCGCGGCCTTGGCGCTCGATCGTGATCTCCTGCGCGATCTCCTCGGCGCCGAGGAGCTGCGCGATCTGCTCGATCCCGATGTGTTGGCCGACGTGGAGCTGGAGCTGCAGTGCCTCACCGACGGCCGCCGGGCCCGGTCGGCCGACGAGTTGCACGACGTGTTCCGCAAGGTGGGCGATCTCACCGCCGAGGAGGTCGACCTCCGCTGCGGCAGCGGCACCGACCCGTCCGGCGCAGAACTGCGAGGCGCCCGTACCGACCCCCGCACGGAGGATCCACCGATCCGCGCCGCGGCCGGCGTCGGGGCCGGGTGGCTCGCGGAACTGCTCGACGACAAGCGCGTCATCGAGATCTCGGTGGGCGGCGAGACGCGCTACGCCGCCGCCGAGGACGCTGCCCGGTACCGCGATGCCCTCGGTTGTTCCCTGCCGCTCGGCCTGCCGATGGCGTTCACCGAACCGGTCGCTCGTCCGTTGGAGGAGCTGGTCGGCCGCTATGCACGCACGCACGGACCGTTCCTGACCGCCGACGTCGCCCGCCGCTTCGGCGCGTCGGCCGAGCGCATCTCCGGTGCGATCGCCGCGCTGGAAGGCGAGGAGCGGCTGGTCGTCGGCGAGTTCCGCCCGGACGGCGTGTCGCGCGAGTTCTGCGACGTCGACGTCCTCCGGCAGCTGCGGCGCCGGTCGCTGGCGGCGCTGCGGCGCGAGGTGGAACCGGTGGAACAGGAGGCGCTCGCCCGGTTCCTGCCCGCCTGGCACGGGATCCCCGCCGATCGCCGCGGTGTGGAGGCGCTGGTGGAGGCCCTCGGGATGCTGTCGGGTGCGGCGCTGGTCGCGTCGACGCTGGAGGCCGACGTCCTGCCGGCCCGCGTGCTCGCCTACCGGCCGTCGATGCTCGACGAGCTCTGCACTGCGGGTGAGGTGGTGTGGGTCGGGTCGGGTGCGCTCGGCGCCAAGGACGGCCGGGTGCGGCTCTGCTTCGCCGATCAGCTCCCGTTGCTGGCGCCCGGCTGGGAGGAACGCGATGCGCCCGACGGGGCGCTGCACGACGCCATCCGCACGCTGCTCGACGAGCAGGGTGCGAGCTTCTGGGGGCAACTGCGAGGTGCGGCGCCGGGCGCCTCCGACCCGGAACTGCTGGTGGCGCTGTGGGATCTGGTGTGGGCCGGGGAGGTGACCAACGACTCGCTGGCGCCGTTGCGCGCCGTGGTCGCCGGCGCCCGCGTGAAGGCAGCGCCGTCGCGCTCGCACGGCCGAGGCCGTCCACGACCCGGCCGGCTGAACCGGATCGGCCCGCCCGCCGGTCAGGGCCGGTGGAGCCTCGTGGCCCCGCTGTTGCGTCCGGTGCCGTCGCCGACCGAGGCCGCCCACGCCCAGGCGCTCCAGCTCGTGGAGCGCTACGGGGTGGTCACCCGCGAAGCGGTGCTGGCCGAGGGGCTCGTCGGCGGATTCACCAACGTGTACGGCGTGCTGAAGGTGTTGGAGGAGCGCGGCCAGGTGCGTCGTGGCTACTTCGTCGACGGGCTCGGTGCCGCCCAGTTCGCCGTCCCGGGTGCCGTCGATCGCCTGCGCGCGGCGCGCGAGACACCCGATCCGCTCATCCACCCCGACGACGTGCCGGACCCGGTCGTGCTGGCCTCCACCGATCCGGCGCAGCCGTACGGTGGTGCGCTCGCCTGGCCCCCCACGCCGGGTCGCCCGGCGCGCAACGCATCGTCGGTGGTGGTGCTGCGTGCCGGTGTGCCGCTGGTGTGGTTCGATCGTCGCGGTCATCACGTGGTGACGTTCCCGGCCGCACTCGAGGATCCGTCGTGGGCCGGTGCCCTGGCGGCGATGGTGCGCGACGGCCGGGCGCGCGCGGTGGAGGTCCGCAAGGTGAACGGCGAGACGCTCACCGGTGACGTGCCCGACGGGCTGCTCGACCTGCTCCGCAGCGCCGGTTTCGTCGACGGTTACCGGGGTCTCACGTTCCGCGGCTGATCCGTCACATTCGCCGCCGAGACGTTTTCGTCGCCCCGGGCCGCGGGTAGGGCTGGATGTACGCACACGACCATCCAGGAGGATGACCCAATGCTCACCTTGTCCAAGCCCGCAGCCACCGCACTGACCGATGTCCGTTCCCAGCAGGGGATTCCCGATGGGGCGATGCTGAGGGTTGCGCCCGCCGAGGGCGGCGAGCAGGGCATCTCGCTCGGCTTCGTCGACGAGCCGATGGAGGGCGACCAGACCGACACGGTCCACGGTCTCCCCATCTGCGTCGCGCCCGAGGTGGCCGACGCTCTCGACGGCGCCAAGATCGACGTGCAGGATCCCTCGACCGACTCGACGGGCCCGACGCATCTCGTGATCGTCCCCGCCGACGACTGATCCTCGACCTCGCCGCAACACCCGCCGCACACCCCGTTTGCGTTGCACTCTCGTCGGGACGTCCCGACGAAACCGTCACGCAAACGGGGTGTGGCGCGTCTCGGGGCGTGTCAGGTGGGCGGGGTGACGCTGGCGTCGGTCACCCAGTTGCCGTGGAAGCCGAACGGCACGCGCTGGGGGAGGTGGATGCGAGCCACCTCGGGGCCGGTGACGTCCTGTGCGTCGAGGATGCACAGCTCGCTGCGGTCGGTGGCGGCGTCGTACACCACCGACATGATCCAGGCGTCGTCCTCGTCGACGCCGTCGGCCTTGGGCACCACGACAGGTTCGGCGCCGCCCCGGCCGGGGCCGTACTCGTGGGCCTCCGACGTGCCCCGCTCCAGGTCGTGCTTGATGGTGGCGCCGTGGATCTGCACCGGATCGAAGGGGAGCACCTCCGACGTGTAGCCGTACCGGTGCTGCTGCAGCCCCACCGTCGGGCTGTGCCGGGGGAACTCCTGCGGACGGTCGTCGAGCCGGGTCTCGTGCACCGTGCGGGTGGCCGGGTCGATCACCCATCGGTCGAGCGTGGGGAGGTGATCGCCGAACGGGCCCCGGAAGTCGCTCACCATCATCCGCTCGTAGCGACACACGTCGACCACCACGGTGCCGTCCGGGGCGTCGTAGGCGTTGAGCGGATGGAACACGTAGCAGGGGTCGACGTCGCACCACACGATGTCGTCGGCGATGCCGCCCCGCGGGAGCAGACCCACACGCGCCGGCCGGTCGGGGTTCCAGGCGAACGGGAACGCGAACCCCTGGCCGATCACGTCGAAGCTCACGGTGACCGGCAGGTCGTAGACCACGGCGTAGGTGGGCGTGAGCGACATGTCGTGGATCATCGGCATGTCGGCGACGGGGATCTCGAGGGTGCTCGTGACCCGTCCGTCATCGCCGATGACGACGTAGTGGATCCGATCGACGAGGTCGGGCCAGTGGTAGGCCATCGCGTGCAGTTCACGGGTGGCGGAGTCGTACTTCGGGTGGGCGGTGAACGGGCCCGTGAGCGTGCCGCCGAACCGATTGGCGCCGAGCGAGTTCAGCTCGTAGTCGAGCTCCACCGGCGGGTTGCCCGCCTCCACCATCGCCCAGGTGGTGCCGGCGAAACCGCCGACGTTGGTGTTGGGGCTGAACCCGTCGGGGGTCGACGCGAAGCGGTTGCGGTACCACTCGGCCCGTCCGCCGCGGAGGCGCACGCCGTGGACCATGCCGGCGCCCATGAACCAGTGGTGATGCGCCACGTCGACCTCGTCGAGCGGATTCGGACCGTTGCGCAACCAGCGGCCCTCCAGCTCGGCGGGGATCTCGCCCGTGACCTCGAGGTCGAAGACGGTCACCTCCGTCGGCACCGGCGCCATGTTGCCGGCGAGGTACGGGTTCTCGCTCGTCCGAGCAGTGGCGGGGCGGTTGTCGAGGTCGGTCATGGCTCCACCCTGCACGATGGGTGAACAGCTGTCAACTGCTTGATCCGCTCTCGATGGTCGGCCGTGGGTCGGGCCACTCAGCTCAACGCGTGAACAGTTTGCGGTCGCTCGCCGCACAGAGTTCACGCGTTCGCCGGGGGGGTCAGGTGTCCTTGGGTTGGACGGCACGGAGGCCGGCCCAGGCCAGAGCGGCGACCTCGTGGGCGATCTCGTCGGGATCGAACTCGTCGCCACGGTCCACCAGCAGCCGGCTGGCGCCCTCGGCCAGGCCCACGAGGGCATGGGCGAGCGTGGTGCGGTGACGCTCGTCGATGTCGACGGCGATCAGCGGCGCCACGGCGTTGGCCGCCTCGGCGGTGATCCGCTGCACGGCGAGGTTGAACTCGTCGTCACGGCGCGTGCCCGAACCGAACAGGAACGTGAAGGCGTCGTGATCCTCGGCGACCCAGCGGAAGTAGGCCCGGAAGCCGAGTTCGGTCTGGCTCTTGCCGTCGACGGCTTCGGCGGCAGCCTTGGTGATGTTGCCCAGCAGGCGGTCGCCCACCTCGTCGATGAGCGCCTGGTACAGATCACGCTTGGAGTCGAAGTGCTGGTACAGCACCGGCTTGGTGACGCCCACGGCATCGGCCACGTCGTTCATCGACGTGCCGTGGAATCCGGAGCTGGCGAACACTTCGAGCGCGACGTCGAGGATCTGTTCGCGTCGGGCGTTGGCAGGAAGACGGGACGACATGAGTTACCACATGGTAACCGGGCTCGGGCGCCCGTCGGGAGTGTCCGCAGAGCTCATTTCAGTAGCCCATCTCGCGGTCTTCGCGCTCGGCCGCCTTCACGGCGTAGCCGAGCACGATCGACGGGGCGAGCAGCACGCAACCGATCACGAACGTGGTGATCACGATCGAGGCCATCAGCGACGAGAACCCCACCACGAACGCGATCACGAACACCGCCATCGCCAGCGCCACGAACAGGTAGCCGACCCGGTTGGCGAGCAGCGTCCACCTCGCCACCTGGGCCCGACGGGCGCGCACGGGGTCGACCGGCGCGTCCGATCCGGGGCCGGTGGGTGGGTGTTCGGTGGGGTCGGTGGGCGGGTTCGACATACAGTCGCCCCATGCTACGAGTGGAAGTGTCCGCCTGATGCCCGTCGACCTCCGTACCGACGGCTCGGTGGCGATCGTCACGCTCGACCGTCCCGAACGCCGCAATGCCGTCGACCACCCCACGTTGCTGGAACTGCTGGAGATCCAGGCCGAGATCCGCCGGACCGCGCCGGACGGCACCCGCGCCGTTGTGCTCACCGGGGCGGCGCCTGCCTTCAGCGCCGGTGCGGACCTCAACGGTGTGGAGGAGGGGCAGTTCGCCACCGATCTCGGCGCCGTCCTGCGGGGATTCGGATCGCTGCCGGTGCCGGTGATCGCCGCCATCGCCGGCCCTGCGTTGGGCGCCGGAGCCCAGCTGGCGATCTCCACCGACCTGCGGGTGGCCACGCCCGGCAGCGTCGTCGGCATCCCGGCGGCGAAACTCGGGCTGGTGGTCGACCACTGGACGATCCGGCGCCTGGCCTCGGAGTTCTCGCCGCCGATCGCCCGGGCCATGCTGTTGGCGGCGCAGACCTACACCGGTGAGCAGCTCCACGTCACGGGCGGCATCCACCGGCTGGGAGAGTTCGACGACGCCGTCGAGTGGGCGCACGAGCTGTCTCGCCTGGCGCCGCTCACGATCGCCGGTCACAAGATCGGCCTCGAGCACGCCGCGCCCGAGCCGGTGGTGGACGCCGCCTTCGAAGCGGCACGGTCGGCCGCCTGGGCGAGCGCCGACGCCGAGGAGGGCCGCACGGCCTTCCTCGAGAAGCGTCGCCCCGACTTCACCGGCCACTGAGGCGGATGGGGTTCAGAGGTTCGGCGGCAGCAGCCGGTTGACGTTCTGGAAGAAGAAGTAGAGCGTCACCAGGAACGGCACGACGCCGACCATCGCGCCCACCCAGTCACGCTTGAACGTGCGGCTGATGA
>Ga0102928_1000505_pt1 | contig 25055 bp, 28 predicted proteins | sample SalPonR1_B_D1_MG_FD_78504 | JGI IMG/M metagenome (GOLD analysis project Ga0102928, IMG submission 78504) | Salt pond soil microbial communities from South San Francisco under conditions of wetland restoration - Salt Pond MetaG R1_B_D1_MG | ecosystem: Environmental > Aquatic > Marine > Intertidal...
GCGGCGATGATCGAGTTCGATCCGATCGAGCAGCAGGGCACCTACATCGTCCGCTACCTCACGGTGGCGCCGGCCGACGGGCACACCATCGTGGGTGCCGTGTCGTTCACCTACGGATCCGAGGGCGGCGGCAACGACCTGGGCTCGTGGATCTGGTTCCTCGTGGCGATGATCCCGATCCTCGCGATCGGCACGGCCTGGAGTTACCGGCTGCACGTCCGTCAGCGCGCCGCCGGTTCCGGCGACCTCGCCGACGGCAGCCCCGGATCAGACGTCGACGAGGATCTTCCCGACGTTCGCGTTTGACTCGATGTGCCGGTGAGCGTCGGCGATCTGCTCGAAGGGGTAGCGCGAGTCGATCACCGGGCGGAGTGCACCCGACTCGAACAGCGGGATCATCTCGGCGATGAAGCGCTGGCACAGCGCCAGCTTGCGTTCGACCGGCCGTGACCGCAACGTGGTGCCGATCCACGTGACGCGCTTGGTGAGCAGCAGCCCGAGGTTCACCGAGGCGTTTCCGCCGCCCATCAGGCCCACCTGGATGACGCTGCCGTCGGTGCGGACCGCGTGCAGGTTGCGGTCGGCTTCCTCGCCGCCGATCACGTCGAGCACCACGTCGACGCCTCCGGGCAGGGCCGTGCGCAGCGCCCCCTGCCAGTCGGCCGGGCTGCGTTCGAGCACCAGGTCGGCGCCGAGTTCACGGCAGGCGTCGGCCTTGCCGGCCGAACAGGTCACGGCGATGCGTGCGCCGATGGCCTTGGCGATCTGGATGGCGGCCGTGCCGACACCGGACGCGCCGGCGTGCACCAGCGCCCACCGTCCGCTGGTGAGGCCGCCCTGCACCACGAGTGCGTCCCACGCCGTGAGGAACACCTCGGCGATCGCAGCGGCATCGGCGGAGGCGACCGTCGACGGCACGGGCAGTGCCTGGCGGGCGTGGGTGACGACCTGTTCGGCGTAGCAGCCACCGGCTTCGATCCCCATCACCCGGTCGCCGGCGGACCATCCGGTGACGTCGTCGCCGACGGCGGCGACGGTGCCGGCGTACTCGAGGCCGGGGATCTCCAGCTCGCGGTTGCGGGGGTCGGGGTACATGCCCATGCGCTGCAGTACGTCGGCCCGGTTGATGGCGGTGTGCTCCACCTGGACGAGGATCTCGTCGCGTCCGGGTTCGAGGTCGGGAACCTCCTCGATGGTCAGGACCTCGGGGCCACCATGGGAACGCAGGACGACAGCACGCATGGACGGCAACCTACCGGCCGGTGATGTCGCGTGGTGACGGCGCCGTGTCTGGCGCCGTGTCGGTGGCGGCGTCCGCGGGGACGCCGGCTGCCCCGTCGATGCCCGTACCGGTCCCGGTGCCGGCGGCGGAGCCGGCGACGGCACCGGCCACCGTCGACGGATCGACGAACACGTGTTGCCGGTAGTACTGCATCTCGCGGATCGACTCCCGGATGTCGTCGAGCGCACGGTGCGAGCCCTGCCCACGCGGCCGGCTGGCGTCGATGCCCGGATACCACCGTTTCACGAGCTCCTTCACGCTGGAGACGTCGATCGAGCGGTAGTGCAGATGGTTCTCGATGTCGGGAAGGTAGGCGGCGAGGAACCGGCGGTCGGTGCCGATCGAGTTTCCGCACAGTGGCACGGAGGACGGCTCGGGGACGTGCTGCTTGATGAACTCGAGGGTCGCGGTCCCGGCGTCCTGGAGGGTGATCCCGGATGCCTTGATCTGCTCGAGCAGCCCCGACCGGGTGTGCATGTCGACGACGAAGGGGTCCATCCGTGCCAACACGTCGTCGGGCTGGTGCACCACGAGGTCCGGGCCCTCGGCCACGATCTGCAGTTCGTCGTCGGTGATGATCGTGGCGATCTCCACGATCACGTCGGAGGTGTGATCGAGCCCGGTCATCTCCAGGTCCATCCAAACGAGCATCACCGTCACTGTAGAGGCATCATGGTGCGGTGACGGCGTTCGCCAACCTCCTCTCCCAGCCCGGCGTGATCGAGGTGTCGGAGCTGCGCGGGCGGATCGGCTTCATGGCGTACCACGGCGGAGCGCTGGAGGCGATGACCGACGTGATCGCCTCGCAGGCGGCGGAACGGGCCGGCGCGTCGTACTACGGCGTCGTGCAGCCGCCCGGGATGCGCGACCACCTCTCGTCCACCAAGGTGCGGCCGGCCGAGTCGGCCACGCTGGCCGAGTACCTCGATCACGTCGACATCGTCGTCACGGTGCACGGGTTCGGCAGGCGCGGGATGTTCGGTTCACTGCTGCTCGGCGGCCGCAACCGGCCGTTCGCCGAACACGTCGGCCACTCGCTGCGCAGGACGTTGCCCGCCTACGACATCTGCACCGATCTCGACGTGATCCCGACACAGCTCCGCGGCCTCCATCGCGACAATCCGGTCAATCTGCCGCGTCAGGGCGGGGTGCAGATCGAGCTGCCGCCACGGGTACGCGGGTCGAGCCCGCTGTGGTGGGACTGGGAGGGCCCCGGCCTCACACCACACACCATGTCGCTCGTCGACGGGCTCGTCGACGCCGCCTGCTCGTGGCGGCTCGACGACCGGTCCCGGTCGGACGTCGCGATCCGACCCTGATCGGGCTCCGCTCGAGCCCGACCCGGCCGGTGTCGTTCAGGCGGGCAGCTCGATCTCCACGGCGCCGCCCTCGTGGCCGTCGGCCAGGCCGATCGAGCCGCCGTGGGCAGCCACGATGCCGCGAGCGATCGACAGGCCCAGCCCGGCGGTGCCGGTCCGCGTGTCACGGGCCGGATCGGCGCGCGTGAACGGCTCGAAGGCCCGGTCGCGGAAGTCGTGGGGGAACCCGCCACCCTGGTCGATCACGCGCAGCACGGCGCGATCGTTGCGCCGGTCGACCTGCACCAGCACCACGGAGCCGTCGGGCGCGTGCCGGATGGCGTTGTCGAGCAGGTTGCGGATCACCCGGGCCAGCTGCGAACCGTCGGCCTCGATCGTCACCCGCTGACGGGCTTCGAGCAGCAGCTTCACGCTGCGGGGCTCGGCCAGCGGACGCACCGTCTCCATCGCCTCGTCGGCGAGTTCGGTGAGGTCGATGGCCATCGGCTGCAGGTCGATCGTGCCGCTCACCAGCCGGCTGTGGAGCTGGAGGTCGTCGACCAACGACGACAGCGCCCGCACCTGTCGCTCCATGCCGGTGAGGTACATGTCGGGATCGGCGGCCACGCCGTCGCGGATGGCTTCCACGGCGGCGCGCAGCGCGGCGAGAGGTGTGCGGAGGTCGTGGGAGATCGACGACAGCATCAGGACCCGCTCCTGCTCCACGGCGCCGAGCCGGTCGACCATCATGTCGAACATCGCCGCAGCCTCGCCGAGCTCGTCGTTGCGGATCACACCCGTGCGCGCCGAGAGGTCGCCGTCGGCGACGCGCATCGCCGCATCACAGATCCGGTTGGAGTCACGGGCGACCGGCCGCGCCATGAGCACCGCCACCATCGCCGCCCCGAGCACTGCCGGCACCAGGAACCACATCAGCAGTTCGAGGTCGTGCTCGTTGATGAACATCGTCTGGGCGGCGATGGCGATCATCAGGATCGCCACGCCGAGCACCACCAGCATGGCGGCGAGGAACCGCCGCCCCAGGCGGTTCATCCCGTGGGCCCGGCGGAGTTCCGGCTGCACCCGCACCGGCCGGACGGGCACGCCAGGGCGGATCGGGGCCCCACCCTGGACGATCGTCGGGTCGGCGGCCTGGCGGGGTCCGTCGGCGGTGCTGGTCATGGCTCGAACCTGTAGCCCACACCCCAGACGGTGGTGATCCAGCGCGGGTGCTCCGGGTCGGCTTCGATCTTGTTGCGGATCCGCCGGACGTGCACCGTGACGGTGGCGGGATCCTGCCAGTCGGGCGACGACTGCCAGACCGACTCGAGCAGTTGCGCCCGGGAGAACACCTGGCGAGGCGACGAGGCGAGGAAGGCGAGGACGTCGAACTCCTTGGGCGTCATCTCGACGTTGTCGCCCGCCAGCGTGACCTGTCGGCTCAACGGCTCGATCACGAGATCGTCGAAGGTCAACGGGCTCGGCGATCCGGCGTTGCGGCCGTTGGTACGCCGCAGCACGCCGTTGACCCGGGCCGCCAGTTCGCGTGGGGAGAACGGTTTGACCACGTAGTCGTCGGCGCCCAGCTCGAGACCGGCCACGCGGTCGGTCTCCTCGGCGCGGGCGGTGAGCATGATCACGGGGACGTCGCTGCTGGCGCGCACCCGGCGCAGCACGTCGAGGCCGTTCACCCCCGGCAGCATCATGTCGAGGACGACGAGGTCGGGCGGATCGGCATCGAGCAGGTCGAGGGCGGTGTGGCCGTCGGCGGCCTCGGCCACCTCGTGGCCGTCACGACGGAGATAGCCGGCGACGACCTCGCGGACGGTGGGTTCGTCGTCGACCACCAGGACCTTCGCTGTCATGCCGACAGCCTCGCCCCTTCCCCGGGCGCGTTCAACCCTCGCCCCCGCTGTTTCCGGATCGTTCCCGGCCCGGCGTCAGGGTGCGAGGCGTTCGATGACCCAGTCAGCCGACGCATCGGCAGCTTCGGTGCGTCGGTAGCGGAGACGGTCGTGGAGACGGCTGGGGCGACCCTGCCAGAACTCCCACTCGAAGGGCACCAGACGCCATCCACCCCAGAAGCCGGGGCGTGGCACGTCTCGGTCGGCGAACTCCTCGTCGAACGCGATCATTCGTGCCTCCAGCACGGAACGGTCGTCGATCGCCTCGCTCTGCGGCGACGCCCAGGCCCCGAGCTGGCTGCTGCGGGGACGCGACGCGAAGTACTCGTCGCTCTCGCCGTCGCTGATCCGTTCGACCTGCGCCCGCAGCCGCACCTGACGGTGCAGGTCGAGCCACGAGAACACCGCCGACGCCGCCGGCGTGGCGTCGAGCTGGCGGCTCTTGGCGCCGTGGTAGTTGGTGAAGAACACGAGGCCGCGGGCGTCGGCGACACGCACCAACACGAGGCGGGCGTCGGGCACCCCGTCGAGCCCGACGGTGGCGACGGTCATCGCGTTGGGCTCGGTGACGCCCGCCTGCAGTGCATCGACGTGCCAGCGTTCCCACTGCACGACCGGATCGGGGTCGACGTCGCCGACGTCGAGGCCGGCGGTCTCGTACTGCACCCGACGGTCACGGAGCAACGCCGCCCGCTCCTCCGGCGCCGCCCAGTCGGTCACGACGTCACCGGCCCGGTCACGGCTCCACCCGGCCGGGCATGGTCTCGATGCGTTCGAGCCCGCGCATGTACGGGCGCAGCACCGTCGGCACGGTGACCGACCCGTCGGGGTTGCGGTAGTGCTCCACGATCGCCGCCCACACGCGGGGCACGGCCAGCGCCGAGCCGTTCAGCGTGTGGACGTGCTCGGTGCCCTTCACCGGCTTGCCGTCGGCGTCGTGACGGCGGAAGCGGATGTTGCCGCGCCGGGCCTGGTAGTCGCCGAACCAGCTGACGGAGCTCACCTCGAGCCAGGACTCGGTGCCCGGTGACCACACCTCGATGTCGAAGCTCCGGTGGTGCGACTGTCCCATGTCGCCGGTGCAGATCTCGATGATCCGGTACGGCAGCTCCAGCCCTGCGATGGCCCGTTCGGCGCGGGCCACCATGTCGTCGAGCAGTTCCGGAGCCTGCTCGGGCGTGGCGAAGGCGAGGATCTCGACCTTGTCGAACTCGTGGGCGCGCAGCATGCCGCGAGTGTCCCGGCCGGCCGATCCCGCCTCACGGCGGTACGACGCCGAGTGTGCCATCACCCTGATCGGGAGCCGGCTGTCGTCGAGGGTCTCGCCGGCGTAGATCGACGTGAGCGGCACCTCGGCAGTGGGGATGCACCACAGGTCGTCGCGTTCGATCGCGTAGGCGTCGTCGGCGAACTTGGGGAGCTGCCCCGTGGCGGTGAGGGTGGCCGAGGTGACCAGCGACGGCGGGCGCACCTCTTCGTGGTCGTCCGCGTTGAGGTCGAGCCCGTACTGGCACAGCGCCCGCACGAGGGTGGCCCCGGCGCCGCGCTGCATGGTGAACATCGCCCCGGAGATCTTCACGGCGCGCTCGTTGTCGAGGATGCCGAGTTCGGTGGCCGTCTCCCAGTGGGGTACCCGGCAGTGGTCGGGGATGGCGTCGATGTCGCCGACAGGGCCCGTGACGACGGGGTTGTCGGCGTCCGATGTGCCGTCGGGGGCGTCGGGATGCGGAAGGTTGGGGATGCCGAGCAGCAGCTCGCGCAGACGACCCGCCACCTCGTCGTGCTCGTCGGCGAGACGCTTCTCCTCGGAGCCGAGCACTCTGCTCTCGGCCTGCAACTCCTCGGCACCGGCGACGTCGCCGTCGCGCCGCAGGCGGCCGACGTCCTTGGAGATCGAGTTCACCCGGGCACGGATCGTGTCGCGCTCGTCGGTGATCTCCCGCAGACGTGTGTCGAGCCGTGCAGCCTCGTCGACCTCGTCGAGCAGTTCGGGACGGCCACGACGGGCGAGAGCGGTCCGCACACGCTCGAGGTCGTTGCGGAGCAGTCGCTGGTCGATCACGTGACGGGAGGCTACTGCAGCGCCACGAGGGCCGCCCCAGCCGTTCGTGGCCGGCCGGCTCGTCCCATCACGTTGGCTGTCCGGTCAGTCCACGTGGTCGGCGCCGGGTGCGGGCACCTTGGCGAAGGCGCGCTCGACGTCCTCGGTGGTGAGCACCGTGTCGGTCCGGTCGGCCGTGAGTTCGGCGGCAGGCATCGAGCGGCGGCGCTGATAGGCCAGCCGCTGCTCCTCGTGGTAGCCGGCCGCGAACCGCTTGAAGAACAGGAACACGATGATCGCCCACAGGAAGATCCCGCCGCCGGTCTTCATGATCGCGCCGGCCAACTGCTGGTCGGCGGCCACCGAGAGGCCCCACACCCGGATCGGCTGATCGTAGGTGGTGTAGACCGCCCCGTCGGCGAACGTGAGCCATGCCGCCGGGATGGTGGGCACGAGCGACTGCATGAAGAGGTAGATGCACTTGCCGAGCGGCGTGATCTGCAGCTCGGGCAACGGGCCCACCACCGGCATCCACATCAGCAGCGAGAACAGCACCACCGCGAAGTGCAGCGAATAGTGCAGCGGGCCGTTGTCGACCGAGGCGTTCACCACGCCGGGGATGTGGGTGATGATGATCACGGCGTTGAACGCCACGGCGGCGATCACGGGCTTGCACATGAACGCCACGACCCGGTAGAGCTTGCCGTCGCCGACGAGCACCCGCATCAGCCACTGCGGGGTGGCCATCAGCACCAGTGGCGGCAGGAAGTAGCTCAGCATCATGTGCTGCACCATGTGGGCGGAGTACAGGTACTCCTCGCCGATGTCGTGCACCGGCCAGTCGCTGGCCACCCAGAGCATCACCATCGCGCCGACGAAGCAGGCGATGTTGAAGCGTGTCACCACGGGTGTTCCGGCGGGCACGGCCTTCGGGCCGATGACGCGCACCATGTAGACGTAGGCGGCGGTCAGGAACGCGACGAGCACCCACACCTCGGGGTGCCACTGGAACTGCCAGGGGTCGATCTGTTGGAGTTGGGCGATCATGGGGGGCGCCCTTTCGGGGACGTCAGCCGGTGAAGAAGTGGAAGGTGGCGAGCATCACGCCGTACAGCGCGACGGCGAACACCAGCCCGATGTAGAACATCAGGCTGAACAGGCGACTGTCGAACTTGAGGTGCATGAAGTAGAGCACCACGACGAAGAACTTCACCGTCATCATGATGAGCAGCGACGGGATCAGCAGTGCGTCGGGGACGAAGTCGACCTCGGTGGCGGCCACCTCGAGGGCGGTGAGGACCGCCAGGAACAGCGCGATGAAGATGAGGTTCTTGTCGGTGATCGTGTGGTCGTGCTCGTCGGGTCGGCTGTGGTCGACGGATGCGGGAACGGGTTCGGTGATTGCGGTGTCGGAGTCCATGGTCATGCCGGGATGAGGTAGACGAGCGTGAAGATGACGATCCAGACGACGTCGACGAAGTGCCAGTAGAGGCCGACCATCTCGATCGTCTCCGCCTTGTCGCCGACGATGCGATTCTTGGCGAGCATCGCCACGAGCGACAGCAGCATGATGATGCCGACCGCCACGTGGACGCCGTGGAATCCGGTGAGGGTGTAGAAGCTCGAGGCGAACAGGCTGGTGGTGTAGCCGAGGCCCTCTCGGTAGAACACCGTGAACTCGTACACCTGGCCCGACAGGAACAGCCCGCCGAGCAGGGCGGTCACCACGAGCCACAGGCGGGCCCGGCGCTCGTCCCTGCGCTGGGCGGAGGTGACCGCCAGCACCATCGTGAGCGACGACATCAGCAGCACGAAGCTGGTGGCCGACGTGAACGGGATGTCCCACAGCTGGTCGGGCCCGACGGCGTCGCCCTGCCGGTTGCGGTAGAGCATGTAGGTGGAGATCAGGCCACCGAAGAGCAGGCACTCCGAGCCGAGGAACATCCACATCGCCAACTTGGTGTTGGACAGACCGGTGGACGTGTCGTGCGGCAGCCCGATGTGGTCCTGGGTGTCGTCGTAGCCCTCGGGGATGGTGTCGTCGTGGACCGGCTCGGCCGTGGCCGGCGGGTTGACCGTGGCGTCAGACACTGGTGACCAGCTCCTTGCTCGGCTCGCCGCCGTCGGTGGGCGACGGCGGGTCGAAGTCGTCCTCGGGTGCGGTGGGCGGCTCGAGCGCCCAGCCGAACAGCGCCAGGATGGCAATGGCCGCACCGACGATGATCAGCAGCGTGCTGTAGATGATGCCGTAGGCCAGCACCGGCATGGAGAACGCCAGCACGATCGGCCAGTACGACGGCGACGGCAGGTGGATGTGGGCGTCGGCGTTGGCCTCCTCCTCGGCGAGGAGCTCCTCGGCGGTGGCGACCTTCTTGAAGTCGTGCTGGCCGTTCTCGCCGACGTCTTCGTACTTGCGGTGGAAGAACTCGTCGAGCGCATGCACCGTCGGGGTGCGGTCGAAGTTGTGCTCCTTCGGCGGGCTGGTGGTGAGCCACTCGAGGCTGCGGGCGTCCCACGGGTCTTCCGGGGCGGGCGGGTTCTTGCGGCTCACCCACACGTTCACGAGGAACAGCAGGGCGCCGATGGCCAGGATGACGGTGCCCACGGTGGACACCAGGTTCCAGAAGCCGAGGTTGAAGAAGCCCTCACCGGCGCGGTTCTCGGTCCAGACGTACATGCGCCGAGGCTGGCCCTGCAGGCCGATGATGTGCATCGGACCGAAGGTGAGGTTCATGCCGATGATCATGAACCAGAAGTTGGCGCGGCCCCAGTTCTCGTTGAGCATCTTGCCGAAGACCTTCGGCCACCAGTAGTAGATGCCGGCGAACAGGCCGAGCACGGCGCCACCGAAGATCACGTAGTGGAAGTGGGCGACGATGTAGTAGGTGTCGGTCTGCTGGGTGTCGGACGGTGCCACGGCGTGGGTGACGCCCGAGAGACCGCCGATCGTGAACTGCACGATCAGGCCGATGGCGAACAGCATCGCCGTGGTGAACCACAACTTGCCGCCCCACAGCGTGAGCGTCCAGTTGATGATCTTCACGCCGGTCGGGACGGCGATGGCCATGGTGGCCACCGAGAACACGGCGACGGAGATCGGGCCGAGGCCGGCGGCGAACATGTGGTGTGCCCACACGCCGAAGCCGACGAAGCCGATCGCCGCACCCGAGAACACCACGAACGGGTAGCCGAACAGCGGCTTGCGGGCGAACGTGGGGAGCACTTCGGAGATGATGCCGAAGGCCGGCAGCACGATGATGTACACCTCGGGGTGACCGAAGATCCAGAACAGGTGCTGCCACAGCAGGGGGTCGGCGCCCTCTTCCACGGAGAAGAACGTGGCGTCGAAGTTGCGCTGGAACATCAGCAGGAACAGCGCCACGGTGATCACCGGGATGGCGAAGAGCAGCAGGAACTGCACGACCATGGCCATCCACGTGAAGATCGGCATGCGCATCAGCGACATGCCGGGCGCACGCATGTTGAGACACGTGACGATCAGGTTGATGGCACCGACCTGCGATGCGATGCCCGTGATCAGGAGGCCGAGCACCCAGAAGTCGACGCCGTTGGTGGGCGAGAACGGCACCGAGCTGTTGGGGGCGTACATGAACCAGCCGCCGTCGGCCGCTCCGCCGAGCACCCAGGAGGTGTTGAGGAAGATGCCGCCGAACACGAAGGTCCACAGGCTGAGTGCGTTGAGCCGCGGGAAGGCGACGTCACGGGCGCCGATCTGCAGCGGGATCATGTAGTTCGCGAATGCCGCCGCCATCGGCATGACGAAGAGGAAGATCATCGTCGTGGCGTGCATCGTGAACATCTGGTTGTACTTGTCGGCCGACAGGATCGTGCCGTCGGCCTGCGCCAGCTGGGCGCGGATCAGCACCGCTTCGAGGCCACCGACGAAGAAGAACAGCATGGCGACGACGCCGTACATGATGCCGATCTTCTTGTGATCGACGGTGAAGGCCCAGGACTTCCAGCCGCTCGTCTCGACGGGACGACGCAGGAAGCCCATCGACGCTGACGGCGTGACGTACTCCGTCGTCGCGGTGGGGGTGGAACTGGGGCGTTCGATGATGGCCATTGGTTATCGGGCTCCCATCACTGGCGATCGAGCAGGTAGGCGACGAGCTCGTCGATCTGGTCCTCGCTGAGGGCCAGGTTCGGCATGCCGCGGACGAGGCCGTCGGTCTCTTCGAGCTGTTCGGGGTCGGCGTACATGGGCTTCTTGGCAGGGGCGTTGCGCAGCCACTCGCGGAGGTCGACCGAGTTGAGGCAGTCCTCGGGCACACCTTCGAGGTAGCGCTCGCCGAACTCGCCGGGCGGGGCTTCCCACACGGCTGCACGGCACTCGGGGATCAGCAGGTCCCAGGTGGCGCCGGCGAAGGTGTTGCGGGTCATGAACCAGGTGAGGTTGGGGGCGGCTCCGGAGTAGACCTGCAGGTCGGGCCGGGCGATGACGGGATCACCCTCGGCGTCCTCGAGCCCGTCGACCTGGTGGCAGCGCGAGCACTGGGCGATGTAGGTGGCTTCCCCGGCGGCGGCCAGCGTGTCGGGCTCGGGCGCCTCGTACTCGGAGAGCTGCTTGGCCTTCCACGCCTCGAAGTCGGCCGGATCGAGCGCCACCACTTCCATGCGCATGTTGGCGTGGGAGAGGCCGCAGAACTCGGTGCACTGGCCGGCGTAGATGCCCGGTTCGTCGGCCTGCAGGCGCACGGTGTGCACACGGCCGGGCACCATGTCGCGCTTGCCGTTGAGGCGCGGGATCCACCACGAGTGGATCACGTCGCGGCTGGTGCCCCGCACGAGCACGTTGGTGTCGGTGGGGATGATCATCTGGCCGGAGGTGACGATCGGAGCGGAGATGCCCTCGCCGCAGCCGTCCTGGGCCGGGTAGTCGATCTCCCACCACCACTGCTGGCCGGTGACGTTGACGACGCACTCGGTGTCGTCGGTCTCGTTGAGGGCCATCAGCGTGCCCACGGTGGGGATCGCCACGCCGATCAGGATGAGCGCGGGGAGGATGGTGAGAGCGATCTCGAGGGCAGGCTTGCCGTGGGTCTGCTCGGGCATCGCCTGGCCGCGGTCGCGGAACTTGACGATGACGTAGGCCACCACCGACAGCACGATGACACCGACGACACCGGCGATCGCGAAGACCGGCCACTGCAGATCGTGGATCATCTGGGCGTTCCGGCCGGCAGGATCCCAGGTGTCCTGAGGGGCGTCCTGGGCGCAGCCCGCGACCACTGCCGCAAGACCGACGGCCAGTCCGATACGCACTCGACGACTCATGTTCTTGAAAGTACTCGCGGATTGCACTGCTTGCCTTTTCGACGGGGGGTTACTCACGGCACAACAAGATTCAGGCGGGCCGACTCGACACCGGGCACGAAGAAGAAGTAGCCGTCTTCTGCGGTGATGCTGGGGGCGCCGATGGTGAGGGTGATGTTCTGCTCGCCGCCCTCTTCCACCAGCGTGGTGCAGACCAGGTTCGGAACCTCGCGTTCACCCTCGTCGAGTTCCTCGACGCGGGTGCCGAGATCGACCGACAGGCGCCGTTCCTCGCTCGACTCGTTGACGAAGATGATGTTGTTGGGATTCGACCGGGGCAGGGTGAGCACATCCTCGGCCCCCGCCTCGATGGGGCCCGGTACGTCGTAGCTGAGTTCGCCCTCCTCGCTGAGGGTGATCGTCGCTGCGGCGGCGGCGGAGGCGGCGACCGACTGGGATGCCTTCTCGTCGGCCTCGAACACCTCGGGGCTGGTGCAGATCTCCGCACCCTCCTCCTGCAGACCCTCGGTCGTCTCGTACACGTGGATGTCGCGTTCGCCGTCGAAGCCGGCCGCCGCACCGCCGGCGATCAGCGCGAGCACGCCGACGGCGACGATGCCGCCGGTGGTCTTCGACCGCAGCGACGGCTTGTAGGCGACCACGAAGGCGAAGGCCAGGATGACCGTGCCGAGCACCGAGAAAGCGATGACGGTGTTCGTCTTCGACAGCCACAGCATGATGCGGCTGAACGCATAGACCACGATGCCGATGCCGACGGCGGCGCCGACGGGGAACTCGAGCGGGTTGGCGATGCGGGACCGCACGGTGGAGTTGTACGACGCTTCGGCCGAAGCTCGTTCGGCCCAGGCCTGCGCCGTCCACTCGGCGCCACCGATGAGCAGCACGACGAGGCCGATCACGAACACGGCCTGGTAGGTGACGAGACCGATCGTGAGCACCACTGCGCCGAGCGCGAACACCATCGACCAGATGCTGTCGGCCGGTGCAGGGGCGGCGGCGGGAGCCGACTCGACGCTGGAGATCTCTTCGGCCCACACGTTGGCGTCGCGCGTGAAGAGGTTGACGCCGGCGAGGAACGACAGGGCGACGGCCGCCGACACGAGGCCGACGGTGCCCATCACGCCGTCCTGGGTGACGCCGTAGGCGATGGCCGCCAGGGTGGCCAGGACGGCCGAACCGACGAGGAGTTTGGAACCGGTGGTGAACATTCAGTGGCTCACTTGGTGACGTAGACGACGAACCAGACCGCGGAGTAGACCGCAGCCATGGCGTACCAGTAGATGGCGTGGGCGATGAGGAGTTCCTCGTCGCCCACCCGGCCGCCGATGTAGCGGAAGGCGGCGACGGTGGTGAACAGCAGACCGACGATCATCAGTGCGACGAACATGCCGGTGACCGCGTAGAACATCGGCCCGTACGGGCCCTCGGCGATGGCGACGCCCATCTCGTGCCAGGTGAAGGCCTGGGCGTTGATGACGAGCAGTGCCACCAGGAAGAGCGCGCCGAGCGCGAGAGCGGTGTGACCGCGGTCTCGCCGGTGGGCGGCGTAGACGGCCCACTGGGCGAACACGCAGATCCCGACGAAGGAGATCAGCATCACGTTGGTGGGCACCTCGGCGATGGTGACGCCGTCGGGCACCCAGGTTCCGGTGTCGTCGATGGCACGGGTGCGCTGCAGCAGCCAGACGGCGAGCATGCCGCCGGTGAGCATGAACATCGCCACGACGGCGAGCGAGGAACCCACCAGCAGCTGGCGCTGGGGCGCCGGTGGTGCGGCGGCGGGGAGGGCGTGCATCAGGCGTTGCTCCCGTCGTTCGTGGCGGAGGCCGCCTGCTTCAGGTCGAGGAGTGGTTCGGCCGAGTTGACCACGGGCACGTCGGCGAAGTTGTCGCGGGGTGCCGGTGAGGTGGTGGCCCACTCGAGAGTCTGGCCGTCCCACGGGTCGTCGACGGCGCCGTCACCGTGTCGAGCGCGGTCTCGGATGCTGCCGGCGAGCAGGCCGACGAAAGCGAGGACCGCGAGCAGCATCACGACGTGTCCGATGGTGGACACGATGTTCCAGATCGACAGGTCGCCGTCGTCGTAGACCGCGCCGGCGGGCTGGTCGAGGAAGCCGGCGATGTACAGGGGGAAGGCGGCGAGCACCGTGCCGGCCACGGCGACGAACGCCAACGGGGCCGACTTGGCGGTCGAGAGCTCGACGCCCCACAGCTTGGGTGCCCAGTGGGCGACGGCGCCCATGGCGCCGATGGCAGCGCCGTAGACGACGTAGACGAGCGTCGCCTCTTCGAACACGGTGCCCTGGAGGCCGAGGTCGTCGATGGCGTAGAGGAGGTTGCCGACCATGCCCACGAGAATCATCCCGAACCCGAAGAATCCGAACACGAACGCCGGGTTGAGGTGCACCTTGATCTCGCCGTCGGGGCGAGCGGTGAGCAGGGCCACGAGTGCGACGATCACCACGCCGAGCACCGGCAGGACGTTGAAGAGGAAGTACGGAACGAGGTCTCGCGTCTTGTCGGCGAGGTCGGTGGTGTCGAGCCCGCCGCCCTCCCACGGCAGCCCCTGCAGGTTCTGCTGGGTGACGGCGGCGAAGGCGGCGACGCCGACGAGGGCGAGACCGGCGAACATCAGGCCACGGCCGGGGAGGCGGCGACCGAACGTGATCGGCAGCGCCTCGGCGAGCAGGCCGATGGCGGGGACGGCGAAGAGGAACGTGGCGGGCTGGGTGACCATCCAGCCGGCCCAGTCGAAGATGCCCTCGTTGCCCCCGAAGCCACTGCGGCCGTTGCGGTGGTCGAGGAAGACGTAGGTCAGCGTTCCGACGAACACCGGCACGACCAGGATCACACCGAGCGAGAACACCAGCGCCGACCACGAGAACGGCGGGATGCGCCGCAGGGTCATGCCGGGGGCCCGGGTGGTGAGGATGCTGGTGGCGACGGAGCCGGCCGTCGCAGCGAGCCCGACGGCCATGAGGCCCATCGAGGCGATGAACAGCCCGACCATGTCGGCGTCGCCGCCGAGGGTGCCGCCGTTGTTGACGAGGGCGACGATGTTCAGCACGAGGCCACCGAGCCACATCCAGAACCCGGAAGCGGCGAGACGGGGGAACGCGATGGAACGGGCTCCGAGCTGGAGCGGCACGGCGTAGACGCAGGCGGCCATCGCCAGCGGCAGCAGGGCCCCGAACACGAGGCCGATGCGCTGGGCGTCGAACAGCTGCGGCAGGGCCCCTTCGTCGAGCAGCGCCTCGGCGCCGTCGATGCGTTCGACGGCGAGCAACACGTTCACCACGACCACGGCGAGCAGGCCGAGCAGCCCTCCACCGAGGTGGAAGCGGCCGATCACCTTGTGGTCGGTGGAGCCGAGGGTGTCCGCGATCGGGGCGAGGAACGACTCGATCTCCGTGTCGGACTGGGTGGCCGAGACGGTGCCGCGCGCGTCGGGATCGCTCTCGACAGCCGCGGCGGGCTCAGGACTGGATTCGATGGTGGTCATACGAGGTGTGCGCTCACTTGTCTGACTTCGGGGCGTGGCAGGGCACGACGGCGCTGAGACTACTTGGAAGGTGCCATCGTGCCGGAAATCCCCGCCGAAGAACGATCCATGCTCGCGGGCTCACCAGCGGTCCTCACCAGCCGTTGCGGACGAGCACGTCGACGGTCATCGCACCGAACAGGGCGGTGACGTAGGTGATCGAGTAGCCGAACAGCCGCATGCTGTTGGCAGCGGTGGGGTTGCGGCCGAGGGCGACCGTGCCGCCGAGGAAGACCGCGCCGAGCACGGCGGCGGAGATGCCGTAGATCCAGCCGAGCTCGGCGACGGGGATCAACACGAGGGTGGTGACGACGAGGGCCACCGTGTACCAGATCATCTGCCGCACGGCGCTCTCGAGGGGCACGACGGCGGGGAGCATGGGCACGTCGGCGGCGCGGTAGTCGTCGGCGTACTTCACCGCGAGCGCCCAGAAGTGCGGGGGCGTCCACAGGAACATGGCCAGGAACAGCACGATCGGCGCCCAGCTCAACGAGTCCTGCACCGCGGCCCAGCCGACGAGCACCGGCACGGCGCCGGCAGCGCCACCGATCACGATGTTCTGGCGGCTCGTGCGCTTGAGCCAGAGGGTGTAGACGCCCACGTAGAAGGCGGCGGCACCGAAGGCGAGCACCGCCGACAGCAGGTTGGCACCCCACCAGAGCACGGCGAACGCGGCGATCTGGAGGAGGACGGCGAAGACGAGGGCGTTGCGTGGCGGGATGATCCCGGTGACGAGCGGGCGACCCTGGGTGCGGGCCATGAGGGCGTCGATGTCGCGGTCGACGTACATGTTGGTGGCGTTGGCGCTGCCGGCCGACAGGGTGCCGCCGATGAGGGTGATGATCACGAGCGACGTGGCGGGCCAGCCGCCTTCGGCGAGCACCATCGTGGGGACGGTGGTGATCAGCAGCAGTTCGATGATGCGCGGCTTGGTGAGCGCGACGTAGGCCCCGACGATGCTGGTCGGGGTACGGCGGCTGCCGTGGGCGACTCCGCCGGGCGCCAGCCGGGACGGGACGAGGGGACGACTGCCGACGGCCATGACCGCCCCAGCGTACCGGCGCCGCTCGGTGCCGGCCCAGTGGCGACACCCGATCGCGCGATCACCATCGCACAATCGCGCTGCCCACCTCCGTTGTTCCCGCGATGAGCGAAACCCCCGCATACAGGGGTCTGGCTCATCGGCATGCTGTCCGGCGGTCGATCCCATCGCCCGTCATGAGCGAAATCCCTCCATGCGGGGGTTTGGCTCATCGACGGGCTGGGTGCCGAGTCAGGACGGGGACAGGCTGCGGACGGTCCACTCGAGCAGCCAGCTCAGGAAGTCGTAGAGGTGGTGCTCGGGGCTGTCGCCCGACGAGCCGTCGTCGCCCTCGTGATGGGTCGCGAGGTCACCGTCGGGGTCGTCGTCGCTGATGTCGAGCATCGTGCCCAACACGATGCGCACGGCGTTGAGCGACTGCATGAACGCCAGCGTCTCCTCCTCGTCGAGGAGATCCCTGCGCTCGGGAGCGATGGCCGACTCCACCCGTTCGATGGCCTCGAGCCGGCTGGCGACGAGCTCCTCGCGCATCAGGCGCTGGTACTCGGCTTCCTTCTCCTCGTCGTCGGTGTAGGCCGTGGGAAACAGCCGGGCCAGCAGTTCGTGGTCGCCCGGCCCGGTGAGCAGGGCCCGCAACTCGCCCATCAAACGCACCAGCAGGTGACGTTCCTCCACGTCGAGGTTCACCTGCCAGCCGCCCTCGACGGCTTCGATCGGGCCGACGAACTCGCGCCGCCGCCGCCCGATCACGACTCCTGCTCCATCGTGGCCCAGAGGCTGTGTTCGTGGAGACGGAACACGTGCATCTCGGCCTCCTCGCGGCCACCCGAGGCGACGACGGCACGGCCCTTCTCGTGGACGTCGAGCATCAGCGCCGTGGCCTTCTCGAGGGAGTAGCCGAACAGCTTCTGGAACACGAACGTGACGTAGCTCATCAGATTCACCGGGTCGTTCCACACGATCACGATCCACGGCCGGTCGACGGACACGTCGTCGGAGAGATCGGGATCGATCACCTCGGTCGGCTCCAGCGTGGTCGGCACGCCCTCCAGTGTGCCGCGGCGATGCCGGGTGTCGAACACCCGGTTCCCGTCGACGGCCGGTATCGCCCACCGTCGGCACATGCAGGGCACACGCAGCGTTCGCGCCCGGACCGGTGTGGCGGTCAGACGCCTCCGGCGGATGGGCTACCCTCGGGCGCTCCTGAGCCGCCGCCGGGCGGCACACGGTGAGGGGCGGTGGATGGGGGATCCAGCAGCGTTGGGGACGGACAGTGCGGCGTGGAGGGCCGCACCGATGGTCGCGGCCGGTCTCGCCGGCTCGGTGGCCGCCGGAGTTCCGATCGACGCCGCCGCGGCGACTGCCCTGCTGCTTCCCGCCGCGGCGATCGACATCCGCGAGCGACGCCTGCCCGACCCGATCCTGTCGGCAGCGGCCTCCGTGCTCGTCGTCGCGGTCGTCGCCGGTGTGGCCACGGGCGGCGGCGCCGACCCGCTGGGCATGCTCACCGGGGCGGTCGCCATGAGCGTCCCGCTGCTCGTGGTGCACCTCGTGTCGCCGGCGGCGATGGGCTTCGGCGACGTGAAGCTCGCCGTGGTGCTCGGCGCAGCCACGGGCTCACCGGTGCTCGCACTCGTGGCCCTGGCGTTCGGCTCGGGGTGCACGGCCGTCGTCGGGATCGCCGTCCGCCGCCGCACCGTCCCGTTCGGTCCGGGCCTGGTGGGAGCCACGATGCTCACGCTCGTCGTCACCGCCCTCACCGGCTGGCATGCGGCCGGCTCGGAGACGACCGGCTGGAATGCGGCGGGCCCGGCCGCACTCGGCGTCGCCCGGGGGTTGCTGCCATGACGGCGTCCACCTCGGCGACGCCCGGTTTCCGTCCCGGTGCCCGCCGCCGGAACCGCATCGCCGTCGGCGTCGCCCTGGCCGCCGTCGCCGTGGGCGGAAACGCTGTCGTGTACAGCACCTTGGACTCGGCGTCGCCCGCCGTCCAGGTGGTGCGTGACGTGCCGGCAGGGACGCAGCTCACGTCCGACATGGTGCGCACCGTCGACGTCGACGTCGACGCGTCGGTGAACGTGATCGATCGCATCGATGCGGTGGTCGGCTCCTACGCCAAGGTCCGGCTGGTGTCGGGGTCGCTCGTCACCGGCGAGGCGCTGCAGGGCGGCCCACTCGTCACGGAGGGTCATGCCGTGGTGGCGCTCCTCGTGCCCGAGGGGTCGCTGCCCGTCGGTGTGCGTGAGCGGGTGCCCGTCGATCTCGTCATGCCGGCCGCCGTCGTTGCCGGCCAGCCGCCGGCGCCGCCGCTGGTGGTACCCGGCCGGGTGGTCGGCCTGCCGACGGAGAGTTCCTCGGTGCTCGGTGAACAGTCGCTGTCGGTGGAGGTGACGGTGGCCGACTCGGCGCTGGTGGCGTCGGCCGACGATGTCCGGATCGTGCTGTCCGCACCGTCGGCCGACCCGGCAGCCGAGTCGCCGGCCGCCACGACCGACGGCGGAGGCGCCGGTGACGAGGCGGGGCCATGAGCATCGTGGCCCTGATCGGTGACGGCACCACCACCACGTCTCTGGCCGTGGCGTCCGGCTGGCCGGACACCGATCCACCACTCGTGATGGAGGCCGACCCGAGCGGCGGATCGCTCGCCGCCTGGCTCGACACGCCGGCCCTCCCGTCACTCGCCACGGTGGTGGCCCAGTTCACGCGCCCCGACGACGCAGCAGCAGCGCAGACGGGTCGGCGCACCGACGTGCTCGCAGCGCTGGAGCCCTCGATCCACCGCCCACCGGCCGGCGTCGCCTTCGTCGCCGCGCCCACCCGGTCGATCGCTGCCTCCCGTGCCGTCGAGGAGGCTGCGACCGTCGTCTTCCCGGCACTCGCCGCGGCCGACGAGCTCACGGCGATCGTCGACACCGGCCGACACGGCAGCCACCTCCCACGCCCGCCGGTGCTCCGGCACAGCGACGTGATCGTGGCCTGCCACCGGCAGTCGGCGGCCTCGGCGCGAGCCGGCGCCGTGCGCCTCGAGCGGTTCGCCGAGCAGATCGTGCACTGGTCGACCGGCGGACGGGCGCTGATCCCGGTCGTGATCGGCGACGAGCCGTTCGACCCGGACGAGATCGGCCGCTTCCTCGTCGCCCGGAGCGACGGAGCACCGATCCACGCCCTGCACGTGCTGGCCGATGATCCGCTGGCGGCCGCAGTGCTGGCGGGTCGGGAAGGGGTGTCGGCGCGGCGTCTCCAGCGGCTCCCGCTGATGCGCAGCGCCACCGAACTCGCCCGGCGGATCTGCGACACGGTCCACGAACAACGGTTCGGTACACGACCGGCGCCACGTGCCCATGCCGGCGGGGTCCGACGGTGACGATCACCTCGCGGATCGACGGCGCCGCCGCGGAACGCTCACTCGACGAACGCGCCATCGTGTCGGTGGTCACCGACCGGGTGACCAGTCGCCTCGTCGAGGCGATCGAGCACGACGACGGCCGACCGGCCGGGCCGAGCGGCGCACCTCCGCTCGCCGCCGACGAGCGACGGCAGCAGCTACTGGTCGGCGCGTGGATCGGTGAGGAGATCAAGCTCCTGAACGAGGCCCGCATCCAGCAGGGGCTCCCACCGCTCGACCGGGCGACCGAGCAGCGGGTGCGATCGAGGGTGGTGGCCGAGCTCACGGGCGCCGGCCCGATCGAGCCGTACCTCTCCGATCCGGAGGTCGAGGAGATCGACGTCAACGGTCCGGAGTCGACGTGGGTGACCTACACCGACGGCCGCAAGGTGGACGTCGGCCGGCTGTGGGCCACGGCTGCCGATCTCACCGCATTCCAGAAGCGGCTGGCGTTGCGGATGACCGGGGCGGGCGAGGGCCGGCTCGACACGTCGTCGCCGATGCTCACGCTGCAGACCAACGACGGCGCACGCGTCGTGATGGTGCTCGGCGGGGCCGACGAACACGGAGTGTCCACCCATCCCCGGCTGGCGATCCGTCGCTTCGTGGTCCGGCACGTGGGCCTCGACGGGCTGGCCGAGCTGGGCCTGTTCCCGCGCCGGCTGGTCGCCCAGCTGGAAGCACTCGTGCGGACGGGATTCACGATCCTCGTGTCGGGCCCGCCGGGCGCCGGCAAGACCACCCTGCTCACGGAGTTGCTCGGTGCCGTGTCGCCGTTCGAGCGGATCATCACCGTGGAGAAGGGCCTGCTCGAGCTGCGCCTCGAGGACGACCCGCGGCATCCCGATGCGCCGGCACTCTTCACCCGCCAGTCGAACGCCGAGGGCGAGGGCGAGATCACGACCCGGCAGCTGGTGGAACTCACGCGGCGGCTCAACCCCGACCGGGTGGTGGTGGGCGAGCTGGTGGAGGACGAGGCGCTCGACATGTTGGACGTGGCGTCGATGTGCAAACGGGGGTCGCTCGCCACGATCCACGCCCACACCGCCGACATCGTGCTGCAGCGGCTGGCCTACTACGTGTCGAAGTCGAACACCACGCTGCCCGAGTTCGCCGTGTACTCCCTCATCGCGCAGACGGTGGATTTCGTGCTGCACGTCGACCTGGTCCGCAACGCGGCCGCCGACCGGCCACCGGTGCGGCAGGTGACGTCGATCATCGAGGTCGGTGGGCTCGGCGAGGCGGGTGGCGTGTCGAGTACCGAGGTGTTCGCGCTCGACGACCACGGCGACCTCCGCCAGCGGGCCCCGCTGTCGCAGCGCCACCTGCGACGCCTCCGGCTGGCGGGCTACCCGACCGACATCTTCGCCACCGACCACGATCACGATGACGACCCGGCTCGAAACGGTGCCCGATGAGCGGGCCCACCGCCCTCCTGGTGCTGTCGACTCTGGCGGGAGTGGCGGCAGTGCTCGTCCTCGTGCCGGTCATGGGAGCGCGGCCAGGCCCGGAACTGCCCGACGTACCGCACCGGTCGACCGCCGAACCGCCGGCGGAACGGGCGGTCCGGGCCGTGGCCGCAGCGGCTGCCGTAGCCGTCGTCGTGACCACCTCGGGTTGGCTGGTGCCTGCGCTGGTCGTGGGCGTGGGTGCCTGGTGGGCAGTGTCGGCGTGGCAGCGCCGGGGCGCCGGGCGCGTGGACGACGTGGCGCGCACCGATGCGCTGGCATCGTGGATCGAGAACCTACGCGACGTCCTGGTGGCCGGCGATCAGCCGGTGGGGGCGATCCAGGCCACCGTGGCCACGTGCCCGCCGGCGATCCGGCCGCAGGTGCGCCGGCTGGCCGCCGGGCTCGGCAGGCAGGAGCCCGACGTGGTGTTCCGCCGCTTCGCGGACGAACTCGACGATCCGCTCGGCGATCTCGTGTCGGCGGGGCTGCTGATCGCCGTGCAGCGCGGCGCCCGGACGGCCGCCGTGCTGAGCACGCTCGCCGAGCAGGCACGCCGCCAGGCCGACCGGCGCCGGCTGGTCGCCGCCGAGCGTGCACCCGTGCAGCGCGAGGTCACGCTCGTCACGCTGATCATGGGCTCGCTGGTGGCGGGCCTGCTGCTGTTCGGTCGAGCGGAGTATCTCGAGCCCTACGACTCGCCCGGCGGTCAGCTGTTCCTCGGCGTGGTGCTGGCCCTGTACGTACTGCTGCTCGTGCGGGTGCAGCGCCTCGGTCGTACGCCTCGGCCGAGCCGCTTCCTCACGGCCGGCGATCCGGCGACGGCCCCGTCCCGGGAGACGGCCGCCGTGGCGGATGCAGCGGCCACCACCCCTGTCGGAGGCGGCAGCCGATGAGCACCATCGGGCTGTTGACGATCTGCAGCCTCGCGTTCGTGGGCGGCGTATGGTTGGCGACCACCGGCTGGCGGCAGCGACGCCCGAGCCTCGAGCGGGCCGTCCACCGTCTGCGGCGCCCCGCCGAAGGCCGCACACCACCGTCGGGTGCGGCGGGCGGCGTCACCAGGCGGGTGGGCACGGCGGCGCTGGCCACTCGTGCCGGTGCCCGCACCGGGGCCTGGACGCAACCGCTGCGTCTGATCGGTCGCTCGGTGGACGAGCACGTCGGCATCCTCGTGCTGTCGTCGCTCACCGCGCTCGTCGTTCCGACGGCACTGCTGGTCGTGCTCCAGCAGCTCGGGGTCGTCTCGATCGGGGTGTGGGTGCCCGCCGGCGTCTCGTTGCTGGCAGCGGTGCTCGTCCCGATGGCCGTCCACTCCGATGCGTTGTCTCGGAGTGCGGCGGTCCGAACCGATCTCCGCCACCAGCTGGGCGCCTATCTCGACATGGTGACGATGCTGTTGGCCGGCAACAGCGGCTACGAGGGTGCGCTCGAGCAGGCGGCCCGGGCCGGCGACGGCCTCCTGTTCCGCCAGCTGCGCCGTCGGATGCGCGAGGTGAGCGCCACGGGCCGCAGCCTCGTCGACGCACTCGCCCTCGTGGCCGCCGACTTCGGCCTCGTGGAGCTCGAACAGGTGGCGGCGACGGCATCGCTCTCGGCCGCGGAGGGGGCGCCGGTGGCGCGCAGCTTGTCGGCGAAGTGTGCCACGTTGCGATCCACGCTGGCCGCCGACGAGGAGGCGCAGGCTCGCATCCGCAACGACAAGGTCACGCCGCCGCTGGTGGGCATGGCGCTGCTCTTCATGGCCCTGATCATCTACCCGGCGCTCGGCCTCGGCTGACCACCGCGTCCGCTCTCGCATCCGCTCGCAACCCATCACATCCACTCACGACCGCATCCACTCAAGGAGGAACCACCCATGCAGGATCCGTTGCTCGTCATCCAGGCGGTGCGGGCCGTCGTCGCGTCCGCGCTCGGCGTCGGGCCGCCACGCCATGGTCCGCAGTCACCGGACCGCGGTGCGGTCTCCATCGAGCAGGTGCTCTGGTATGCGGCTGCGGCGGTCAGCGTGGCCGTGGTCGCCGCCATCATCTGGAGCCAGATCCGCACCACGGCCAGCACTCCGGTGCAGTCGCCGTCGGCGCCGTAGCACCACGCTGCTCGATGCCCGACCGTCCCGACCGTGCGGTGTCTGCGCACAGGGCGGGGCCGCGCCTGCGGGGAGACACGGGCGCGGCGGCGTCGCTGTCGGTCGCCCTGCTCACGCCGGTGTTCGTGCTCCTGGCGATGGCGGCGTTCCAGGCGGCGTTGTGGAGCCACGCCCGGACCGAGGCACGGGTGATCGCCCGCGACACGGCGGCACTGGTGGCGCGGTCCCAGGTGACGGCCGACGACGCCCGGTCGTCGGCCACGGCGGTGTTGGCCGCCGACACCGATCTGCGCGACGTGGCGGTGAGCGTCGACGCCGGCGCCGACATCGTCACCGTCACGGTCACCGCCGATGCGCCGGGCATCATCCGGGGCACGTCGGCACCGGTGTCGGTGACTTCGGCGATCCCTCGTGAAGGGCTCACGCCGCCATGAGCCAGCAGAGTGCTCGACGCTGCCGTGGCGAGCTGGGGACGAGCGATGCGCTGGGGCTGGCGTTGCTGGCGCCGGCGATGATCGGGTTGGCGGTGGTGATCGTGTTCCTCGGCCGAGGCGTCGACAGCCGGGCGACGGTGCAGTCCGCCGCCGAGTCGGCCGCCCAGGCGGCGGCTCAGGAGCGGACGCCCGACCGGGCCACGGCTGCGGCACGCGCCGTGGGGGCGGCGATGCTGGTCGACGCCGCCACGTGTGCGTCGCCGTCGGTGGATGTCGACACGTCGCTGTTCGGCCCGGGCGGACAGGTGGCGGTGACGGTGACGTGCACCGTGTCGGGCGACGGCCTGGAGTTGATCGATCCGGTCATCGACGGCCCGACGTCGGCGACGGCGTTCGCCGTGGTCGACACCTTCCGGGCCACGAGGGACGCCCCGTGACGGCCGATTCGGATCGACGTTGCGGCGGCGACCGGGGCACGGGCCTGGTGGCCGCGCTGGCGCTGATCTTCGCGTTCACGTTCCTCGGGTTGGTGTGGCTGGCCCGCGACGTCGATCGTGGGGTGTCGAATCGCTCCGCGGCCCAGTCGATCGCCTTCCAGGCCGCTCGCTCGGGCGCGCAGGCCGCATCGGTGCCCGATCTCCGTCGCACCACCGACGGCGGCGTGCGGCTCGACCCGGCCGCCGCCGAGGCAGGGGCGAGGCAGGCCGCCGCACAGCTCTTCGCCAGCTACGGCGTGGACGGCACCACCATGTCGGTGACGGTGGAGGGCGACCGAGTGTCGGTGTCGGTGTCGATCGTGGACGGCTCCGTCACCGTCACCGGGTCGGGCACCGTGCGGGCGGAGCGTGCGCCGTGATCCGGCGGCGGATGTCCTTCCGGTCGGGACGCTTCGGCGCCCACCGTGGCGGAAGCACCACCGGGACAGGGCGGGACCACACCGGGGGCTTCGGAATGAAGGGAACAGCGAGATGAGCCGAGCACCAGACGGCCGGTCGATCGGCCGGTTCGTGCTGTCACTCGCCACGTTCGCGGGCATCGCCGTGGGTCTGCCGTTGGTGTTGGCGGCGGTGGCGCGGCAGCGCTTCGGGTCGGCCAATCCGCTGGCCGGCGCCACCGCGCCGTGGGACTGGAGCGGCGATCAGGTGGGTGACGGCCTGAGCGGGCCGCTCGACGACGACACGGTGCTCGATCTGCTGATCCGCGTCAGCCTCGTGACGGTGTGGGCGGCGGTGGCCGTGATCGTGGCGGTCACGGTGGCCGAGACCGTCCACGTCGTGCGTCACCGTGGCATCCC
>Ga0102928_1000508_pt1 | contig 25014 bp, 23 predicted proteins | sample SalPonR1_B_D1_MG_FD_78504 | JGI IMG/M metagenome (GOLD analysis project Ga0102928, IMG submission 78504) | Salt pond soil microbial communities from South San Francisco under conditions of wetland restoration - Salt Pond MetaG R1_B_D1_MG | ecosystem: Environmental > Aquatic > Marine > Intertidal...
CGGTCGCCACAAGCTTTCTCGGGGCGAGCACCTCCGGAATGGCGGTCGAAGCGGCGGTCGGTGGAGCCGTGGTCTTCCGCCTCGTGGTTACGCTCCCCGTGCCGGCGGGTGTCAGCCTGTATGTCGGCCCCGGTGCCTGCGCGCCGGGGGAGGACGTCATCGTCTTCGGCGCAGCCGTGATTCCGTGGCCCTATCCGGACACCGGTTGGCAACCACAGTCCAAGCCCATACGCTTCACCGAGTTCGGGTGTCCTGCCATCGACAAGGGCGCCAACGAGCCCAATACGTTCCTCGACCCCAAGAGCGCCGAAAGCCGCGTGCCGTGGTTTTCGACCAGTCGCCGCGACGACGTCATCCAGGCGCAGTATTTGCGGGCGGTTCTTGACTACTGGTCCGACCCCGGGCTCAATCCGGTCTCTGACGTGTTTGGCGGTCCTATGGTCGATGTGGCGCGCGCCCATGCATGGGCTTGGGATGCGCGCCCATGGCCGGCCTTTCCCAACGACATCGAGCGCTGGTCGGACGGCGCCAACTGGCAGAAGGGCCATTGGCTGACGGGTCGACTGGATGCCGCGCCGCTCGATCTGGTCGTGGCCGAGATTTGCGAGAGGGCGGGGCTGCGCCATTACGACGTGTCGCGACTGCATGGGCTGGTCAGGGGGTATGTCGTGGCGCAGACCGACACGGCGCGCGCCGCCCTCCAGCCCCTGATGATCGCCCATGGCTTTGGCGCGGTGGAAAAAGACGGTTGTCTGGAATTCGCTCCGCTGCCGCGCAAGCCGCAGGCGGAGATCAGCGATGCCCTGACCGCGCTCGACGAAGGTGGCAGCGGCGGCATCAGCCATGCACGCGCGGCCGAAGCCGAGACGCTTGGCCGTCTCAGGATCGGTTATACCGACGGCGAGGCGAGCTATGACGACCGGGTGGCGGAGACGGTGCTGCCGGGCGAGCAATCCGATCTCGTTACCGATATCGGGCTGCCGATGGCGCTGATACCGTCCGAGGCGCTGGGGATCGCCGAGCGTCGCCTTGCCGAGGCCCGGGTCGCCCGGGACGCGGTGAACTTCACCCTGCCGCCGTCGTCGCGCGCGCTTGGAGCTGGGGCGATGATCAGCCTGCCGGACGGGTCCACATGGCGGATCGACCACGTCCTCGAACGGGGCGCGCGTGACCTGCAGGCCGTGCGGGTCGAGCCGAGCACAGCAGAGCCCTCCGACATCGCATCGGAGCCTGCAGCGGTGGCGCCCTTCTTGCCGCCTTTACCCGTGTCACCCATCTTCATGGACCTGCCGCTTCTGACCGGCGAGGAGGTGCCGCACGCGCCGCATGTCGCGGTCGCGGCGACGCCCTGGCCCGGCTCTGTCGCGGTCTACAAGGCGCCCGGGCCGGACGGGTACTCGCTCAACCGGATGATCGAGCGCGGTGCGATAGCCGGCAGGCTGGTCACTCCGCTGCCAACTGCGCCTGCCGGTCTGTGGGATCGCGGGGTGCCAGTGCGGGTGCGCATCGCCACGGGGTTGCTTTCCTCGGCCGAGGTGGGTGCGGTGCTCAACGGTGCCAATGTCGCGGCGATCGGGCCGGGGGATGGTTCGGGCTGGGAAGTGCTGCAATTCGGCCGCGCCCAGTTGGTGGCGGAAGAACAGTGGGATATCTCGATGCGGCTGCGAGGACAGGCCGGCAGCGATGCCGACATGCCCGAGGTCTGGCCGGAGGGCAGCCTCTTCGTGCTGCTGGACGGTTCGATCACGCAAGTCGACCTGCCCGCCTCGGCGCGCGGGCTGGCGCGGCACTGGCGCGTCGGGCCCGCGCGGCGCGCGCTGGACGATCCGAGCTATGTCGAGCGGGTGCTGGCCTTTGACGGCATCGGACTGAGGCCGCTTCGGCCCGTGCATCTCAAGGCGATACGGCAGGGGCAAGACCTTGTGGTCGAATGGATCAGGCGCTCGCGGATCGATGCCGACAGCTGGGCGGGGCAGGATGTGCCGCTCGGCGAAGTCGTCGAGCGATACCACCTGCGTATCGTCGATGCGACTGGCCTGAGACGGGAGGTCTACACGGCCGAGCCCGCCTTCAGCTACGCCGCGGCCGAGCGGGTCGCCGACGGCACCCAATTCCCCTTCACAATCGAAGTCGCCCAGGTCTCCGACCGCTTCGGGCCCGGACCTTATGCAAGGATGGATATCCATGACTGAGACCGCAAACCTCGCTCTTCCGCTGGTGCAACCTGCTCAGGCGCAGAAGCATGTGACTGTGAACGAAGCGCTGGCGCGGCTCGACAGCCTGGCGCAGATGACGCTCGTTTCGGTCAGCGAGACCGTTCCGCCGGTCAGCCCGACCGAGGGCGCGGCCTACGGCGTACCGCCTGGCGCTGTGAACGACTGGGCGGCGCAGGTCGGACATGTGGCCATCGTGATCGGTGGAGGCTGGGTCTTCGTTCCGGCTCGGCGCGGGTGGCGCGCCATGGTGCTGGACGCCGGTCAGCCGGCGATCTTCGACGGAGCGGACTGGCGCGTCGGCGCGGCGACGCTGACCCCGGGCGGTGCGTCGCTGACCATGCGGTCGGTCGAGGCCGATGTGGTGCTGTCCGCGGGCGCATCCATGGTCACGCCGCTGGTCTTTCCGGCGCGCTCGATCGCGCTGGGCGTCACGGCGCGCGTCACGATGGAGATCACTGGCACCGCGACTGCCTGGGAGATCGGGGTGGACGGCGACGGCGCGCGCTACGGCACGGGTCTTGGGCTGAATGTGAATTCCGCGGTGAACGGGCCGGGGACACCGGTTGTCTACTGGGAGGCCACTTCACTGGTCGTGGCAGGCGTCGGCGGTGACATCGCTGCCGGGACAATCCGTCTCGCGGCCCATTTCGTGGCACTCTCGTCGCCCGCGCCGGTCTAGGGAAGCCTCGCTTTCGGACCCCGGTACCGGGGGCCGCGAAAGCAAGGCTGATGCTTCCGGCGGGAGTTTTGCGCCAGGATGACGGGGCGGGCCGTGGCGCCAAGGTGATTGGACCACGTCGGCGCGCTGCGCTATGTTATCGCGCGAAGCGAAAAGGAGGCCCCGCCATGGCCCGCGTGCAGTCCCGGATTTCCGAACTCGATCCCGTCTGGAGGCGGATCATCGAGGAGGCTCAGGCAGCTGTCATCGACGAGCCGTTGCTGGGCGGCGTGCTGCACGCCTGCATCCTGCACCATTCCAACCTCGAAAGCGCGTTGGCCTATCGCCTGGCGCAGAAGCTGTCTTCGGGGGAGATGTCCGAACAAATCCTGCGCGAGATCGCCGACGCGGCCTATGGGTCGGATCCCGGACTGGGCAATGCCGCGCGCGCCGACGTGGTCGCCGTGCATGACCGCGATCCGGCCTGCCAAAGGTTTCTGCAGCCGCTCGTCTTCTTCAAGGGATTTCAGGCCGTGCAGGCCTATCGCGTGGGCCATTGGCTCTGGCGGCAGGGACGCCGGGATTTCGCATATTTCATCCAGATGCGCGTGTCCGAGGTGTTCGGGATCGACATTCACCCGGCGGCCCGGATCGGCAAGGGGATCATGATCGATCACGCTCATTCGATCGTCATCGGCGAGACGGCGGTCGTGGGGGACAATGTATCGATGCTGCACTCGGTGACGCTCGGCGGCACCGGCAAGGAGACCGAGGATCGACACCCGAAGATCGGCGACGGCGTGCTGATCGGGGCGGGCGCGAAGGTTTTGGGCAACATCCGGATCGGCAATTGCAGCCGGATCGCCGCAGGCTCCGTCGTGCTGGAGGAGGTTCCCCCCTGCAAGACGGTGGCCGGCGTGCCGGCGCGCATCGTGGGCGAGGCGGGGTGCGATCAGCCTTCGGTCAGCATGGATCATCTGCTGCCGGGCGCGGGGGGCCAGACGAACGCGACATAGCAAGGCGCGACATGCCGGACAATGGAAGCGCGGCGCCGCCTTTTTCATGGGGGGACAGGGCGCATCTACCGCCGCGTCTTCTCAGGAAGGATGTCGTCCTGTAGGATGTGGCCGATCTGGACCTGGGAGTCGTCCGAGACACTCGGGCCGAACGCCGTGTTCAGACGGCGGCGCGGGCCTGACGTTTGCGTTCGTGCGGGTCGAGGTGTCGCTTCCTGAGCCGGATCGCGCTCGGTGTCACCTCCACCAGTTCGTCGTCGTCGATATAGGCGATGGCCTCCTCCAGCGACATCCTCACCGGGGGCGTCAGGCGCACGGCCTCGTCGGAGCCGGAGGCGCGAATGTTCGTAAGCTTCTTGCCCTTCAGCGGATTGACCTCGAGGTCATTGTCGCGGCTGTGCTCGCCGATGATCATGCCCTCGTAGACATCGTCCTGCGGGTTGATGAACATCCGCCCCCGGTCCTCGAGCCCCCAGAGCGCGTAAGCCACCGCCTGTCCGTTCTCCATCGAGATCAGGACGCCCGCACGGCGGCCCGGGATCGGGCCTTTGTGCGGCGCCCAGGAATGGAACACGCGGTTGAGCACGCCCGTGCCGCGCGTGTCCGTCAGAAACTCCCCCTGATAACCGATGAGCCCGCGGGACGGGACCAGCGCGGTGATCCGCGTCTTGCCCGTGCCCGAGGGGCGCATGTCCGTCATCTCGCCCTTGCGTGGGCCGGTGAGCTTTTCGATCACCGCGCCGGTGTAGTCGTCATCGACGTCAATGGTGACCTCCTCGATGGGCTCGACCGTGACGCCGTTCTCGTCGCGCAGGATGACCTGCGGGCGCGAAATGCTGAGCTCGAAGCCCTCGCGGCGCATGTTCTCGATCAGCACGCCCATCTGCAATTCGCCGCGGCCCGCGACCTCGAAGGCCTCTCCGCCGGGCGTGTCCGTGACGCGGATGGCGACGTTGCTTTCAGCCTCTTTCATGAGCCGTTCGCGGATGACGCGGGACTGCACCTTCTTGCCGTCCCGGCCCGCAAGCGGGCTGTCGTTGATCCCGAAGGTCACCGAGATCGTGGGCGGATCGATGGGCTGGGCGGGCAGCGGATCCTCCACGGCCAGTGCACAGATCGTGTCGGCGACCGTCGCCTTGGACATGCCCGAAAGCGTCACGATGTCGCCAGCCTGCGCCTCGTCGATCTCCTGCAGGGCGAGGCCGCGGAAGGCCTGGATCTTGGAGACGCGGAAGCGCTCGATGGCCTCGCCATGGCGCGACAGCGCCTTGACCGTGGCGCCCGATTTCAGACGGCCGGATTCGACGCGGCCCGTCAGGATGCGGCCCAGGAAAGGGTCGGCGCCGAGCGTGGTGGCCAGCATCCGGAAATCCTCGTCCGCGCGCGTCAGCTGGCGTGGCGGGGGCACGTGGTTCAGGATCAGGTTGAACAGCGCGTGCAGATCCTCGCGCGGGCCGTCGAGTTCCGCATCCGCCCAGCCGGCGCGGCCAGAGGCGTAGAGATGCGGGAAATCGAGCTGATCCTCGTTGGCGTCGAGCGCGGCAAACAGATCGAACACCTCGTCAAGCGCGCGGTCGGGTTCGGCGTCGGGCTTGTCGACCTTGTTCAGGACAACGATGGGGCGCAGGCCGAGCGCCAGCGCCTTCTGTGTGACGAATTTCGTCTGTGGCATCGGGCCCTCGGCGGCATCGACCAGCAGGACGACCCCGTCGACCATGCTCAGGATACGCTCAACCTCGCCACCGAAATCGGCGTGGCCGGGGGTATCGACGATGTTGATGCGGGTGCCCTTCCATTCGACGCTCGTGGCCTTGGCGAGGATGGTGATCCCGCGCTCGCGTTCGAGGTCGTTGCTGTCCATCGCGCGTTCGGCGACGGCCTGACCCGCGCGGAAAGAGCCGGATTGCTTCAGGAGGTTGTCGACGAGCGTGGTCTTGCCGTGGTCGACATGGGCGATGATCGCGATATTGCGCAGGTCCATGGGGGGATATCTTGCCGAATGGGAAGGGTTGGCCCGAGCCGTTACAGCCCAAGGCCGCGCTTGGCTAGGGGGGAAGCGATCTGCCGGCGGATCGCGCCGCGAAAAGCCGGCCTTTCCGGTCGCTCAGATCTTGCGGAGGCGGATGACCACGTCGACCTTTGCGATCTCGTAGCCTTCGGGCACGTCGGGTAGCGCGCGGATTTCCACGCCGGAGGAGGGCGCATCGCTCAGCTGACCGTCGTCCTCATGGTAAAAATGCGGGTGATCGTCGATACGCGTGTCGAAATAGGACCGCGCGCCGTCCACGGTGACTTCCTGCATCAGACCTGCGTCGCAAAAGGCGCGCAACGTGTTGTAGACGGTCGCCAGCGAAACCTTGTCGCCGCTCGTCCGCGCCGCGTCATGCAGCCCTTCCGCCGTGACGTGACGATCCTGTCCGTCGCCGACCAGAAGCGACGCAAGCGTAAGACGCTGCCGCGTGGGACGCAGCGCGCCCTTATCCAGCCAGTTGCGTCCTCGTTCAAGGGCCTGCGGGGTCATCGATCAGCTTTCCGTACATGTTTCTATCCTTATATAGGGCGCTCCGCAGTTGGTTTTCAATTGCAAAGCGCGTTTTGCATCGCGGGAGCACGGCACGCTCGTGCCCTTGCCAGCGCTTCGGGGGCAATGCTAGACGGGACGGATGCGCGGGCGCCGGAATACGACGGAACAGCGCAGGAGGAGGCACAACCGGGCGCGGTCTGCATCGCTTTCCCGGGGCACGCAAAGGGCAGGGCATGACCACATTCCCAACATCGTTCGATCGGGATGACCTCCTGAAATGCGCGCGCGGAGAGCTGTTCGGGCCCGGAAACGCCCAGCTGCCCTTGCCGCCGATGCTGATGATGGACCGGATCACCGATATCTCCGCGGACGGTGGCGAGCACGGCAAGGGCCACGTCGTGGCCGAGTTCGACATCACGCCCGACCTGTGGTTCTTCGAATGCCATTTTCCCGGCAACCCGATCATGCCCGGCTGCCTCGGGCTCGACGGTCTGTGGCAGCTGACGGGCTTCAATCTCGGCTGGCGCGGCTGGCAGGGACGGGGCTACGCGCTGGGCGTGGGCGAGGTGAAGCTGACCGGCATGGTGCGTCCGGACCGAAAGATGCTGACCTATTACGTGGATTTCACCAAGGCGATGCAGAGCCGACGCCTGACCATGGGGGTCGCCGACGGGCGTGTGGAGGCCGACGGCGAGGTCATCTACCTCGTCAAGGACATGAAGGTCGCGTTGAGCGAGAGCTGACGGCAACGTCGGACCGGGCAGGCGCGTTGCCTCCTTCGCCCGGCTCAGGACAGCAATACGGGTGGGAACGCCTACCGGCTTGTCCCGACTGCCCCAATTGCCCTAGACAGTCAGCGCAGAACCAAGGGAGGCCGCATGCGCCGCGTCGTCGTCACAGGGCTTGGCATCGTTTCCAGTATCGGAACAAACGCCGAGGAAGTCACTGCATCGTTGAAAGCGGGACGGTCCGGCATAACCGCGAATGCCGAGATGGCCGAACACGGGTTCCGCAGCCAGATCGCCGGCGCGGTCGATCTGGACCCCTCCGAGCATGTCGACAAGCGGACGTTGCGCTTCATGGGGCCGGGGGCCGCCTATTCCTACATCGCCATGGGGCAGGCCATCTCCGATGCGGGTCTTTCCGAGGACGAGGTCGTCAACCCGATGACGGGCCTGATTGCCGGTTCCGGCGGGCCGTCAACATCCGCCATGCTGGCGGCCCATCAGACCGTGCTCAAGACGGGCGGGACCAAGCGGATCGGGCCCTTCGCCGTACCCAAATGCATGTCCTCGACCGTCAGTGCCAACCTCGCCACGGCCTACCGCATCAAGGGGATGAACTTTTCCATCACCTCGGCCTGCTCCACGTCGCTGCACTGTATCGGCATGGCCGCACAGCAGATCGCACTCGGCCAGCAGGACATCATGTTCGCTGGCGGCGGGGAGGAGCTCGACTGGACGCTGTCGTGCCTGTTCGACGCGATGGGCGCGATGTCGTCGAAATTCAACGACACGCCCGCGCGCGCCTCCCGCGCCTTCGACGCCGAGCGCGACGGGTTCGTCATCTCCGGTGGTGGTGCCATGGTGGTGCTTGAGCCGCTGGAGCGTGCGCTGGCGCGCGGCGCACCGATCTATGCCGAGGTCACGGGTTTCGCCGCGACCTCCGACGGGGCCGACATGGTGGCGCCCTCCGGCGAAGGCGGCGAGCGGGCCATGCGCGGGGCGCTGCGCACGCTGCCCGAAGATCGCCGCGTCAGCTACATCAACGCCCACGGCACCTCCACGCCGGTAGGCGACGTGGGCGAGATCGAGGCCGTCCGCCGCGTCTTCGGTGACGGCACGACCCCGCCCGTCAGTTCCACCAAGTCCATGACCGGCCACGCACAGGGGGCGGCCGGCGCGCTTGAGGCGATCTTCTGCCTGCTGATGCTGAAGGACGATTTCATCACCCCTTCGATCAATGTCGAGACGCTCGATCCCGCGCTGAAGCCCGAAGAGGTCGCGACCGCCATGGTGGCCGATGCAGGCCTCGACACGGTGATGACCAATTCTTTCGGTTTCGGGGGCACGAACGGGTCGATGCTCCTCAGCCGCTACGACGGATGATCCCCAGATGACGGACTTGATGAAGGGCAAGCGCGGGCTTGTCATGGGCGTGGCCAACGAGCGCTCGATCGCGTGGGGCATCGCCAGGGCTCTGCATGCCGAGGGCGCGGAACTGGCGTTTTCCTACCAGGGCGAGGCTTTCGGCAAGCGGGTGGAGCCACTGGCCGCCTTGGTCGGATCGACGCTGATGGTCGATGTGGACGTGATGGACGACGCCTCCTTGGACGCCTGTTTCGCGAAGATCGCCGAGACCTGGGGCAGCCTCGATTTTCTCGTCCACGCCATCGCCTTTTCCGACAAGACGGAACTGACGGGGCGCTTCATCAACACCAGCCGCGAGAACTTCCGCAATTCGCTCACGATCAGCTGCTATTCGTTCATCGACGTCTCGCGTCGCGCCTCGGAACTGATGCCCGATGGTGGCACGCTTCTGACGATGACCTACCAGGGGTCGAACCGGGTGACGCCCTATTACAATGTCATGGGCGTGGCCAAGGCGGCGCTGGAATCCTCGGTGCGCTACCTCGCCAACGATCTCGGTCCGCAGGGCATCCGCGTCAACGCGATCAGCCCGGGGCCGATGAAAACGCTTGCGGGCGCGGCCATCGGGGGCGCGCGCAAGACCTTCAAGACCACCGAGGCCAACGCGCCCTTGCGCGCCAACGCCACGCTCGAGGCCATCGGCGGCACGGCGGTCTACCTCGCCTCGGACTACGGCGCCTGCACGACCGGCGAGATCATCACGGTCGATGGCGGCTATCACGTGCTGGGGATGCTGCAGCCCGAGAATCTCTGACCACGCACCGTCGACGGCACGACCGTGCGTCGAACCCGTGCCTACCGGCTGTCGCGCTTGCCGTGACCCCGGCCACCGAACGCGGTCGGCGCGTCGCAGGCATGGCGCGCGCATTCGATCTCCAGCGTGGTGTGTTCAATGCCGAACAGGTCCGAAAGCACCGACTTCACCCGCGCCTTGATCGCATCGGCATCGCTCCAGCACCCCTCGGCAATAACAATATGCGCCTCGAGCGCCGCGCGATGCTCATCCATCTGCCAGAAATGAGCGTGATGGATGCCGGTCACCCCGTCGATGCCGCGCATGGTGTCGAGCACGGCATCCGTCTCGATCCCGGGTGGCGAGCCGAGCATGAGGATGCGGATGACCGGGCCGATCTCGCGGAAGGATTGCCATAGGATGTAGCCCGCGATCATGACCGTGACGGCGGGGTCGATCAGCCTCCAATCGTATACAAGGATCAGCGTGCCAGCGACGATGACGGCGATGGAGCCAAGCGCGTCGGCGAGGTTGTGCAGGAATGCCGCCCGGATGTTCACGCTGGATTTCGACATTGTGTAGGTCAGCGCCGCCGTGACCGCGTCCACGATCAGCGCGACACCCGCGATGATGACGACGATCCATCCTGACACGGGCTGCGGGTCCGCGAAGCGCAGTGCCGCTTCGTAGAGCAGGTAGATGCCGATCACGATGAGCGTGGTGTAATTGATCAGCGCGGCCACGACCTCGGCCCTGGCATAGCCGAAGGTCATCTTCGCATCCAACGGCCGGCGCGCGATCCGCCTCGCGGCCAGGGCGATGATCAACGAGATCGCGTCCGAAAAATTGTGCAGCGCGTCCGCGATCAGTGCGAGAGAGCCCGAGACGATGCCGCCGATGATCTGCGCCAGCGTAAGTCCCAGATTGACCGCGATGGCACCGAAGACCCGGCGGTCGCCCGTGTCCGCGTCGATGTCGTGATGGTGCCAGTGCGCCATTTCGAAGGTTCCGTTCGGTTCGTGTACGTTCCTTGAGCAACAGACTTACAGCTGTGGAGGTCTCGAAAAAACCCGCCCCCCGTTTCTGACGCCCGTGATAACCGAGCAGATGCACAGATTGCGCCTTGATGGACCGAAGCCACACGCGACGTCGGTTTTGTCTTGGGGGAATGGTGGGCGACCCTGGAATCGAACCAGGCATGGGTCTCCCCGGCGGAGTTACAGTCCGCTGCCGCACCTTGCAGCACGTCGCCCGACGCGATGCGCTGGATAGCCCTGCGCTTTTGGGTCGTCAACCGAAAAACCCTTGGGGTGCGGGCGGGTGCGGGCTTTCCTTCAGCGTCGTCTGCGCGTAGGCCCGGAGCCATTGAACGGAGGGCCGCGCGTGGCAAGAAAACCGGCACGGATCATCGAGAAGGAGCGCGCGCGCAAGGCGTCGGCGGCCGAAACACTGTGGCTTTTCGGGCTGCACGCGGTGCGCGATGCGTTGGCCAATCCCGCGCGCCAGAAGCTGCGTCTGGTCGTCACCCGCAACGCCGCCGACCGGCTGGCCGAGGACATCGCCGCGACCGACCTCGCGCCAGAGATCGCCGATCCGCGCAGCTTCCCCGCGCCGCTCGATCCGGGTTCCGTGCATCAGGGTGCGGCGCTGGAGGTGCGCGCACTCGACTGGGGCCGGTTGGAGGATATCGCGCTGTCCGATGGCGAGGGGCCGCCGCGCCTCGTGCTTCTCGACCGTGTGTCCGACCCGCATAACGTGGGTGCGATCCTGCGCTCGGCCGAGGTCTTCGGAGCCCGCGCGGTGGTCGCCCCCTCCCGCCACTCCGCGCCCGAGACCGGCGCGCTGGCCAAGACCGCCAGCGGCGCGCTGGAACGTCAGCCCTATCTTCGGGTGCCGAACCTCGGCAACGCCATCGAGACCCTGAAGGGCATGGGCTTTCTGGTGATCGGTCTTGACGGCGAGGGACCGGTCGAGATCACGGAGGCGGCAGAGCAGGTCCGGGGCCGTCCCGCCGCGCTGGTCCTCGGCGCCGAGGGGCCGGGGCTTCGGGCGCGCACGCGCGAACTTTGCGATATTCTGGCGCGTATTCCCTCCGCAGGCGCCTTCGGTTCGCTCAACGTCTCCAATGCCGCGGCGGTTAGCCTATATGCATTGAGGACCGAGTAAGCCGGAGGCCCGATGCCCTACCAGACCAAGATCGCCACCTGTTCCTATTGCGGCCGCCGCCAGACGCTGAAGTTGTCGGCGCGCGACGGGCACGAACTGGCCTGCGGCGCTTGCGGCGCGCCCTTGCACGAGATGAAATGGCTCCGGGCCGACCGGGACGCGGATGCGGTGAAGCGCAGCCCGCGCAAGCCCGCGCCGCATGGCCACACGGCGTGCCCTTCGCCACAAGGCTGGCAGGAGGACCGGGACGACCCGCGCAGGCGCAAGCGCCGCAAGAAGCGCAAAGGGTTCCTGCGCGAGATGTTCGAAGAGGCCTTCGACGTGCTGGAGGACATCTTCGACTGAACGCCGCCGGGTAACGACCGGTCACATCGCGTGGAGGGGTGATGTAACCTTGGCCGGGAGGTGGCAGCGTAAGGTCGACAAGATGACCAGACCGGAGACCGAAAAGATGCTGACCCGCCGTTCCTTCGTGGCCCTCGCCACGGCCATGGCCGCCCTTGCCGGCGCAACCCGCGCCCGCGCTCCGGAACCCGCGATCCTCGGCTGAGGCGCGAGGCTGTGGCATGTGATCACATTTTCGTTTCGCACCCTACAAAACGGCCTGGCGGATCCCACATCTATCGCAGGCGCCGCGGTTCGGAACACCGCGCGCCCATCACTGTCCCTCGTTCCGTGACTTGCGCCCGCCGCATTCCCCGCAGCGGGCGCTTTTTTTCGTGGCACGGGGGCACCGTCATGGTATCCGGGGGGCCATGACCGAAACGCCCTCCGACGACCTTCTCCGCCGTATCCTGCGCGACTCCAAAAGCTTCGCCTGCGTTGGCGTCAGCCCCAATCCCGTCCGGCCGTCCCATTACGTGGCGCGCTATCTCAATCTGAAGGGATACCGCGTGATCCCGATCAATCCGGGGCAAGCAGGCAAGACGATGTTCGGCGAGACCGTGCGCGCGGACCTTTCGGAGATCGAGGGCGGTGTCGATGTCATCGACATCTTCCGCCGGCCCGAGGCTGTGCCCGGGATCGTCGAGGCGGCGCTGGCGATGTCGCCGCGCCCCAAGGTCATCTGGATGCAGATCGGCGTGACCCACCCCGAGGCCGCCGCGCGGGCCGAGGCCGAGGGGCTGACGGTCATCCAGAACCGCTGCCCCAAGATCGAGTATCAGAGGCTCTTCGGAGAGCTTCGGATGGGCGGGTTCGCGACCGGGATCATTTCGTCGAAGCTCTAGGCGCTTCGGCCCGTCTTCATTCTGGCCGGAAAACCCCTGCCGGAGGCATCGGCGCCGGCGAGGGGGCCCGCCCCCCGAGGCGGCGCCTCGCCCCCTTCAGCCCCCGGTCTTGCGCGCGGCCTTCTCGTCGATGCCCGACACGCCCTCGCGCCGCTCCAGTTCCGCCGACACGTCCTCGAGCGTCACATCCCGGGCAGCCAGCATCACCAGCAGGTGGAAGAGCACATCCGCGGCTTCCGCCGTCAGGCGCTGCCGGTCGCCTTTCACGGCCTCGACAATCGCCTCGATGGCCTCTTCGCCGAACTTCTCCGCGCATTTCTCCGGCCCGTTGGCCAGAAGCTTCGCCGTCCAGGACGTGTCGGGATCGGCCCCGCGCCGTGCGGCGATGGTGGCGGCCAGCCGGTCCAGCGCGCTCATGACAGCCGCACCGGTATGCCGGCTGCATGCATATGCGCCTTGGCCTCGGCGATGGTGAATTCGCCGAAATGGAAGATCGAGGCAGCCAGCACCGCGCTGGCCCCGCCTTCGGTCACACCCTCGACCAGATGATCGAGCGTTCCAACCCCGCCGCTTGCGATTACCGGCACCGAAACCGCGTCCGAGATCGCGCGGGTCAGCGGGATGTTGAACCCCTGTTTCGTCCCGTCACGATCCATCGAAGTCAGCAGGATCTCGCCTGCGCCCTTTTCGGTGACCGTCTTCGCGAACTCCACGGCATCGACGCCGGTGGGTTTGCGGCCGCCATGGGTGAAGATCTCCCATTTGCCGGGCGCGACGGTCTTGGCGTCGATGGCGCAGACGATGCACTGGCTGCCGAACTTGTCGGCGGCGCGCGCGATCACGTCGGGGTCGGCCACGGCGGCGGAGTTGAAACTGACCTTGTCGGCGCCGGCCAGCAGCAGGGCGCGCACGTCCTCCACCGTCCGCACGCCGCCGCCGATGGTCAGCGGCATGAAGCATTGCTCGGCCGTGCGGGTGGCGAGGTCATACATCGTGCCGCGGTTCTCGTGGGTGGCGTGGATGTCGAGAAAACACAGCTCGTCCGCGCCAGCAGCGTCATAGGCCTGCGCCTGTTCCACCGGGTCGCCCGCGTCGCGCAGGTCGATGAAGTTCACGCCCTTCACCACGCGCCCGTCGGCGACGTCGAGACAGGGGATGATGCGCGTCTTCAGCATGGCCGCGTTCTTAGGGGATCGCGCGGCGGGAGGAAAGAGACACCGGCATGCGGCGCGAGTAGCGCGGCCTCCCTCGGGCGGAGGGCGGGGCGCGCGACGGACCCCCATGAGGCCGGTGCCGTGCGAAGCGATGGAAACAGGGCGAAGACCTCCTCCCGCGCGGGGCCGGTGAGGGCCGATTTGCACATCTGGCCGGGATGGAAGCTTTCCATGGGCGTTCCGTTCGCCATGACGATCTCGTGCCGCGCGAAGAGCAGGTGGACATAGTGCACGGCCCGGATGTCAGCGACCGGCGCGAAGAGCGCCTTGGCCGGCGCCAGCACCTCCCCGCTGCCGAAGCAGAGCTCTGCCCGCCAGTCCCGCAGCAGCAGCCGGTGCTGCGGTGACACCAGCGTGTCGCGCGACGGCCTGCCGGGTCCGAAGGCGCCCGCGGGGATGCGGATCGGGGTCAGCCGGGGACGGGCGCGCAGCGCGGCCGCGTCAAAAGCGCTGCCGCCAGCCCACAGCAGCGGCTGCGCGCCATGATCGAGCGTCAGAACCGCGTCGCCCGCGGCTAGCCGTTCCACCGGACGCGGGCCGAGGGGCGTGTCGATCATCGTTCCGGCGGTGAAGCACAGGATCATCCCCGCCTCAAAGGCGACGAGAGCGACCGTTTCGGAACCATGGGAGGTTTCCTTGTCGGCCGATGTCTCCTCCTCGAAGCGCAGATCGACCTCGTCCGCGTCGAGGTTGCGGAAGATGACGTTTCCGGTGTCGGCCTCGTTTTTCGTCTGGGTTTCGGCCAGAACCACGGGATCGGAAAACGTCGCGCCCAGCCCGAACGCGGCCCAGTCCGAGTCCACCGCCCTGGCGTTCGAGGCGATACCCGCGCTGCCATCGCCGCCCGCCTGCATCGCGATCCAGCCCACCTTTTCCAGCCCGTGCACGCCATCCTGGCTCTCGGCCTCCTCGAGGCTCAGGGTGAAACCCTTCGCGCCAACCTTCGTCGGGTCGCTGTCGACGTGTGACGCGTGCCGGTCCGAGGCGACCGTGGTCAACACCACGGGCGTGTCGGGGAAATCGTGCGACAGCGTCACGTCCTCCCCGTCGCTGTCGGCCTGTGCGTAGCCGGCCTCGATCAGGCGGCCGTCGGGCAGCACATGGGTTCCGCTTTCGATCGCGATCCAGTTGATGGTTTCCATCGCAGGATGCGCGCCGTCATGGTTTTCCCATTCGTCGATGGTGAAGGAAAACCCCGTCGCGTCTCCATTCGCGTCCGTGCGAAACTCGATCACGCGGAGGGAAAACGTGTTGCCGCCCTTGTTGGTCGCTGTCAGGGCGACCACCGGATCGGTCAGCGCCTCGCTGAACTCCACCTCGATCGGTTCGCCCTCATAAGTCGTGTTGTCCCGCAAGCTGCCTGTTTCGCCGATCGACATTCTGCTCTGCCCCGCGCCACGAGCGGACAGTCTGGCAAAACGGCCTCAATGGCGGGTTAAGCGCCCTGCGGTCAGGCCAGCGCCCCAAGCGCCTCACGTAGGTCCAGCGCCCCGTCATAGAGCGCGCGGCCCGAGATCGCGCCTGCGATCACGCCTGTGTCCCTCAGCGCCACCAGATCGGCCAGAGAGGACACCCCCCCCGAAGCGATCACCGGGATCGAGGTGGCGCGCGCCAGCGCCTCGGTGGCCGCGACGTTCGGGCCCTGCATCGCCCCGTCGCGGTCGATATCGGTGTAGATGATGGCCGCCACGCCCGCGTCCTCGAAGGCGCGCGCAAGGTCCGTCACCGCGACATCCGTCTGCTCCGCCCAGCCCTTGGTCGCCACGAAGCCGTCCCGCGCGTCGAGACCCACGGCGACGCGGCCCGGAAAGGCACGCGCGGACTGTCGGACCAATTCGGGGTTTTCGACAGCCACGGTGCCGAGGATCACCCGTGCGATCCCCTTCTCCAGCCATGTCTCGATGGTGGCCATGTCCCGGATGCCGCCGCCCAGTTGCGTGGGCACATCCGTGGCGGCAAGGATGCCGTCGACCGCCGCGCCGTTCACCGGTTCGCCTGCGAAGGCGCCGTTGAGATCGACAAGGTGCAGCCACTGGCAGCCCGCGTCCTGGAACGCGCGCGCCTGGCCCGCCGGGTCGGCGTTGAACACGGTGGCCTTGTCCATCTCGCCCCGCAAGAGGCGGACGGCCTGGCCGTCCTTGAGGTCGATGGCGGGGTAGAGGATCATCGCAGGCACCTTTGGCTGGTTTCGGGCCGCTCTGTGCCGCAAGCGGCGGCCGGGGGCAAGGCGGGGCGGGTCCCGTCACGTCAGGCTTTACAGGTCGGGGCGCGCGCGGCAGCCTGCATCGGGAAAGTCAGGGAGGAGACTAACCGATGAAAACGACCCTTTTGGGCATGGTGCTGGCCTTCGGGCTGGCGGGCGTGGCCTCTGCCGATCCGCTTCTGGGCACGTGGCGGACGGCGGCCGACGACAATGGCCATTCCGGCCTGATCGAGGTGACGGTCTGCGGCAGTTCGCTCTGCGGAGAATTGGTCGAGGCCTTCGATGAGAACGGCAACCCGATGCCGTCACCGAATACCGGACGGCTGATCATCTGGGACACGAACCCGACGCAAGGCGGCGACTACGTGGGCCGCGTCTATTCACCGGACCGGGACGAGGAATACGAATCGCGGCTGGTTCTGAGCGGTGACAGCCTGTCGGTGTCGGGCTGCCGGCGGGTCTTCGGCGTTCGGGGATGCCGCGAGGGCGGTGTCTGGACGCGGGAGAACTGACGCCCCGTCAAGCTCAGGGCCGTCAAGCTCAGGGGCGCCACTGCAGGAAATTCGCGATCAGCCGCAGGCCCGAGCGCTGGCTTTTCTCGGGGTGGAACTGCGTGCCGATGACCGTGTCGCGGGCGACGATCGCGGTGACCGGGCCGCCATAGTCCACATGGGCCAGAAGGTCGGCGGGGTCGGCCACGCGCATGGCGTAGGAATGCACGAAATAGGCGTGATCGCCGGTCTCGATCCCGTCGAGCACGGGGTGGGCGCGGTCGATGACCAGATCGTTCCAGCCCATGTGCGGTACCTTCATCTGAGGGTCGGAGGGCGTGATGCGCACCACCTCGCCGCCGATCCAGCCGAAGCCCGCCACGTCCTCGTATTCGCGGCCCCACTCGGCCAGCATCTGCATGCCGACGCAGATGCCGAGGAAGGGCAGGGCGCGTTTTTCCACCGCCTCGACCACCGCCTCCTCCAGCCCGTCGAAGGATTGCAGACCGCGCCGGCAGGCCGGGAAGGCCCCGTCGCCGGGCAGCACGACACGGCTCGCGCGCGCCACTTCGTCGGGGTCGGAACTCACGATGACGGGGCCCGCGCCGACCTCGGCGGCCATGCGCTGAAACGCCTTTTCCGCCGAATGCAGGTTGCCGGATTCGTAGTCTACGAGAACCGTGGTCATGTCATGATGCCTTGCCGCGCCCGTCTTTCCGTCACAGCGCGCCCTTGGTCGAGGGGATCGCGTCCGACCGGCGCGGGTCAGGCTCCACCGCTTCGCGGAGCGCGCGGGCGACGGATTTGAACGCGGCTTCGGCGATGTGGTGGCTGTTCACGCCGGCAAGCTGCGTCACGTGGAGCGTGATGCCGCCATGGGTCGAAAACGCCTGGAAGAACTCGCGCACGAGTTCCGTGTCGAACGTGCCGATCCTGGGCGCCGGGAACGTCACGTCCCAGACGAGAAAGGGCCGCGCCGACAGGTCGAGCGCGGCGCGCACCAGCGCCTCGTCCATCACCAGGTGGCAGGCGCCGTAGCGCCTTATGCCACGCTTGTCGCCCAGTGCCTCGGCCAGTGCCTGACCCAGCGTGATGCCCACGTCCTCCACCGTGTGGTGGTCGTCGATATGCAGATCGCCCGCGGCCGCGATGGTCAGGTCGATCAACGCGTGGCGCGCCAGTTGGTCGAGCATGTGGTCGAAGAATCCCACGCCCGTGCGGTTGTCGTAAGCCCCCGTGCCGTCGAGGTTAATCTCGACGGAGATGTCGGTCTCCGCGGTCTTGCGGGCGATGGTTGCGCGGCGCATCGGCGTTCTCCTGTCACGGCGGGCCGCTTATAGGGCGGGGGCCGCCGCTTGGGAAGGCGCAAGGCCGGATCAGAGGTCGAGCAGGTCGAAATAGGCGTCGGCTATGGCATCCCAGCGATAGCGCCGCGCCGCCACCGTGGCCAGCGCAGCACCCATCGAAGCGCAGACATCGGGGCGCGTGGTGAGCCGCCGGACCAGCGCGATCAGCCCCTCCGCGTCGCGAAAGCCCGGTGCGGATCCTGCCGTGCTGACCCGGTTGTAGGCGCAGTCCCAGGCCAGGATCGGCACGCCGAAAGGCATCATTTCGACCAGCGAGGGGTTGGTGCCGCCTGCCGAGTGGCCATGCAGGTAGAGCCACGCACGGTCCCGGATCGCCCGGAGCCGCGCAGGGTCGTACTCGGCCTCAGCAAATGCAGGTTCCGTGTGCCGGCCCACGCGGCCCGCAACTGGCGACCATGGCGTGTCGCGGACCAGTTGGCGACGATGACAAGCGGCTGTTCGGGCAGGCGGGCGAAGGCGCGGACCACAGTCTCGAGGTTGTTCTCGGGCTCCGCTCGCGCGACGGCAAGCGCGTAGCGCGGCGGCAATCCGAGGTCCGAGATGTCGCCGGGCCGGGCCCTGCGGGCGTGGTCCGCGCCATAGGCGATCACCTGCGGCCTGCAGCCGTAGCGTTCGGTGATGTCGCGGGCCAATGCAGCATTGTCGGCGACGACCACATCGGCGGCGCGCACCGCCCTTCGTTCGGACCAGGCGAGAACCCTACGTGCCGTGCCGCCCCATTTCGCGCGCTCCGCCTCGCGGCCATCGACATGCACGACAAGGCGCGTGCGGCTGAGCGGCGCCAGAGCGGCCAGAGGGCCGCCACCCGAGACACCCAGCGCAAGGACCGTGTCGGCGGCACCGCGCCCGATCATCTCGGCCAGCGCCGAGGCGCCGTCATAGGGTATCGAGGAGGCGCCGTTGGCCGACAGGGGCAGATGGCGCAGCCGCGCACCGCGGAAACGGTCGGGAAGGGGGGCGGCCACGTCCTTGGCCGAGCACCAGATCGTCAGTCTCGACGCGACCCCCCGCGCCTCCGCCGCGATGGCGAGCTGTTCGGCCAGGGTTTCGAACCCGCCATAGGAGGCAGGCACCCCGGCGCATCCGATGATCGCTGCGCGCCGGTTGCGCAGCTGTCGCCTTGAGATCGCGGGCGTGGCCGGACGCGCACCATCGCCCGCAAGCCCGTGAAGATGCGCGATGTACCCGCTCATCGCGGCACCGCCGGATGCCGCGATGCACCGCCCCGCACGAGGCGCACAGAGAGTTTTGCGCCTGAAAGGCGGCGCTGACGGACCTGGCCCATGAAACCCTCGCAACCCAGCGGGCCAACCCGGCCGCCGCAACCGCGACGGTTCTGCACCAAAGATGTTGCGAAAAGCCTTACGCGTCCCGGCAGGGGGTCCAAAACACGAAGGGCCGCCCATGGCGGCCCGTCTGTGTCCCGACACGTTTGTCCGGGAAATCTGGAGCGGGTGATGAGATTCGAACTCACGACCCTTACCTTGGCAAGGTAATGCTCTACCCCTGAGCTACACCCGCTCTCTTATGGGCGCCGTATCTAGGCCGGGCCGCGCGGCTCTGCAAGTGGAAAATGCATGCGCCGGCCGCGCCGGCCGCGCGTGCTCAGCCGGTCACGAAATTCACGTCGTCGATGGCGTAGAATTCCTCGGAAATCGGCTGTCCGGTGCCCGAAGCGACGCCAAAGGTGACCGTCTCGCCGGGGTTGTCCACGGTGATCGTGTAGGTGGCGCGGCTGTCATGCCCGTGGCTGCCCGCGCCCATCGGATCGTTGTTGTAGAGCTGGCTGACCTCGACCGTCACGCCCGATCCGCTGAGGTCCGTGGTGGTGATGTTGCCGTGATTGTCCGCATAAAGCGCCACCTCCTGACCGTTGATCATGATCGAGGCGGTATCGCCCGACAGGTCGTCGATGCCCAGAAGATCGAAGGTGAGGGTGGCCGTGGTCGCGCCTTCGGGGACCGCGAAAGCGGCTTGGGTCATCTCTCCGGGACCCAGTTGCAGCACCTCGCCGAACCCCACGAGGTTGGCCAGCGCGCCGCCGACGAAGCCGCCCATCCCGTCGGAGAAGTCGTTCGACAGCAGTCCTGAGGGCATGCCAAAGGAGGTCTGGATCTCGAAGCCCGACATCTCTGCCTGGATGTCGCCGGCGAGGTTCTCGATCCCGCCCGACGCGACTGCGACGACGCCGATCGCCACGCCAACGATGCTGGCGGACATGACCACCCAGTCCACGCTGATCGCACCGGTCTCGTCCCTGATGAACCTGCAGCTCATGAAACACACCTCGACGCCCCGCAATTAACCATTTGCAGTCGGATTTGGGCCAAGTCGTGGCGTTATCGTAGCCGTATCATGGCCGCCGCTGGCCGGGCGGACATATGCCGTCTTCGCTGCGCGCGCTCAGATGGCGTCGACCGAAACGTTGTCGATGCCGAAGAACTCGTCATTGATCGGCTGGTCGGCATTCGACGCCACGCCGAGCGTGACGGTGTTGTCCGGGTTGTCGATGGTGATGCTGACGCTGGTGATGGATTCGCGCCAGCCGTCGTTGGGCGATCCACCGAGTTGTTCGTTCTGCGTCTGTACGGTGGTCTGCACCGTGACGCCGGGCACCGCTTGGTTGCTGAACGAGATCGCGCCGTGATTGCCGGTGGCGAAACTCACCGCCTGGCCGTTGATCATGATCGTGGCCGTTTCGGTGTCGAGGCTGTCGCCGCCGATCAGGTCGAAGGTGAAGACGGCCTGATCGGCGCCCGATGGCACGCTGAGCGCCAGCTCCGCAAGCCCGCCGGGCCCGACCATCAGCAACTCGCCCAGCGCCCCGCCCGCATCGCCGACGACCCCGCCCGTCCAGTCGCCCATGGCGCCGCCCGCGAAATCGTTGGAGGTCAGCTGCATCGCAATGAACTGCGCGAATTCGTCGGTGATTTCGTAATCGGCGATGGTGCTGCCGATATCGCCGGCGAGGGTCTCGATCCCGCCCGACACAAGCGCCGTCGTGGCGATCCCCAGACCCATTGCGCCGCTGGTTATCACGACCCAGTCGACCGTCGTCGTGCCCGCCTCGCCCCGGATGAAATCGCGCAGTGCCATGGCAACTGGCCCTTGATTAACGACAATTAACCTTCAGGCTGCCCGCGTCATGGGGCGGAAAAAGGGCGCGGACCGGGTCATATGATGGGCGGTTTGCGCCATAATTCCGTCTGTTGCGCGTGTGGCAACGGCGTCAGTCTTCCAGTTCCACCAGCAGATCCTTGGCGTCGATCTGCCCGCCGGCCGCCACGTGCACGGCCTTGACCGTCGCGTCGCGCTCGGCGTGGAGGCCGGTTTCCATCTTCATCGCCTCGATGGTCAGCAGAAGATCGCCCTGCGCCACCTTCTGCCCTATCGTCACGGCCACGGTTGCCACGACGCCGGGCATCGGCGCGCCGATATGGTTGGGGTTGCCGGTCTCGGCCTTGGGGCGTTTGACCTGTCCTGCCGCGATCTTGCGGTTGGGCACCCGGATCGTACGCGGCTGGCCGTTGAGCTCGAAGAATACGCGCACCTCGCCCTCTTCGTTGGTGTCGCCGATGGCCTGCAGCTGCACGACAAGGCGCACGCCCGGGTCGATCTCGGCCTCGATCTCCTCGCCCGGTTCCATCCCGTAGAAGAAGGTCCGCGTGGGCAGCGTGCGGACCGGGCCGTAGTCCTTGTGGCGCATCGCGTAGTCGGTAAAGACCTTGGGATACATCATGTAGCCCATCAGGTCCTCGCCATCGATCTCTTCCTCCAGCCGCTCTTCCAGCGCCGTGCGCTCGGCCTCGAGATCGACGGGGGCCACATGCTTGCCGGGCCGGTCGAGCACGGGCTGCTCGTCCTTGAGCACCTTCTTGAGGATGCCGGGCGGAAAGCCCCCCGGCGGCTGGCCGAGATTGCCGCGCATCATGTCGATGACGCTGTCGGGGAAGGAGACGTCCTTGGCAGGGTTCTCGACATCGTCGCGCGTCAGGCCCTGGCTGACCATCATCAGCGCCATGTCGCCCACCACCTTGGACGACGGCGTGACCTTCACGATATCGCCGAACATCTGGTTCACGTCGGCATACATCTGCGCCACCTCGTGCCAGCGGTCCTCGAGGCCCATGGAGCGCGCCTGCGCCTTGAGATTGGTGAACTGCCCGCCCGGCATCTCGTGGAGATAGACCTCGGAAGCGGGGGCCTGCATGCCCGACTCGAACGCCGCGTAATGGGCGCGCACGGCCTCCCAGTAGTCGGAGATCTCGCGGATCGCCCCGATATCCAGACCTGTATCCCGCTCGGTGAAGCGCAGGGCCTCCACCACCGTGCCCAGCGTCGCCTGGCTGGTGTTGCCTGACAGCGCGTCCATCGCGCAATCGACAGCATCCACGCCCGCGGCGGAGGCCTCGAGGATCGTGCCGCAGGCGATACCGGCCGTGTCATGGGTGTGGAAATGGATCGGCAGATCCACCGCGTCCTTCAGCGCCGGGATCAGCACGGCCGCCGCGGCGGGTTTCAGCAGGCCCGCCATGTCCTTGAGGCCCAGCACATGGGCGCCCGCGGCCTCCAGATCCTTGGCCATCTTCACATAATACTTCAGGTCGTATTTCGCCCGGTCCGGGTCGAGCACATTGCCGGTGTAGCAGATCGTGCCTTCGCAGATGCGGCCGGTTTCCAGCACCGCATCCATCGAAACGCGCATGTTCTCGACCCAGTTGAGGCTGTCGAACACGCGAAAGACGTCCACGCCGCTTTCGGCGGCGCGCCTGACGAAGGCCTGCACCACGTTGTCGGGGTAGTTCGTGTAGCCCACGCCGTTGGCGCCCCTGAGCAGCATCTGCGTCATGATGTTGGGCATCGCCGCGCGGATGTCGCGCAGCCGCTGCCACGGGCATTCCTGCAAGAAGCGGTAGGCCACGTCGAAGGTCGCACCGCCCCAGCATTCGACCGAGAAAAGCTCGGGCAGGTTCGCGGCATAGGCGGGTGCGACCTTGATCATGTCGATCGACCGCATGCGCGTGGCCAGAAGCGACTGGTGCCCGTCGCGCATGGTCGTGTCGGTGATCAGAAGCTGCTTCTGCTCCTTCATCCATTTCGCCACGGCCTCGGGCCCGTGCTCGTCCAGAAGCTGGCGGGTCCCCATCGCGGGCGTGTCGGATCTGAGCGCGGGCGGCTTGGGATCCTTGATGTCGGCACGGGGTTGGGGGCGTCCCTCGGTCTCGGGATGCCCGTTCACGGTGATGTCGGCGATATAGGTCAGAAGCCGCGTCGCGCGGTCCCGGCGCGGCTTGAAATCGAACAGCTCCGGCGTCTCGTCGATGAACTTGGTGTGGTACTGGTAGTTCAGGAAGGTCGGGTGCTTCAGCAGGTTCTCGACGAAGGCGATGTTCGTGCTGACGCCCCGGATGCGGAACTCGCGGAGCGCGCGGTCCATCCGCGCGATGGCGGCCTCGGGCGTGGGCGCCCATGCTGTGACCTTCTCCAGCAGGCTGTCATAATAACGCGTGATGACGGCGCCCGAATAGGCCGTGCCGCCATCGAGACGGATGCCCATGCCCGTGGCCCCGCGATAGGCGGTGATGCGGCCGTAATCGGGGATGAAGTTGTTGGTCGGGTCCTCGGTGGTGATCCGGCACTGTATTGCGTGGCCGTCAAGCTTCACGTCATATTGCGTGGCGGTTCCCGTGGCCTCCATGAGGCTCTTGCCTTCGGTGATCAGGATCTGCGCGCGCACGATGTCGATGCCGGTGACCTCTTCGGTCACGGTGTGTTCGACCTGCACGCGGGGATTGACCTCGATGAAGTAGAAGGCGCCGGTGTCCATATCCATCAGGAACTCGACGGTGCCCGCGCACTGGTAGTTCACATGTTCGCAGATCTTCTTGCCCAGAAGGCAGATCTCTTCGCGCTGGGCCTCGGAGAGATAGGGGGCGGGCGCGCGTTCCACGACCTTCTGGTTGCGGCGCTGGACCGAGCAGTCGCGCTCGTAGAGGTGGTAGATGTTGCCATGGCTGTCGCCGAGGATCTGCACCTCGACGTGCCGGGCGCGCAGGATCATCTTTTCCAGATATCCCTCGCCGTTGCCGAAGGCGGCCTCGGCCTCGCGCCGGCCTTCGCGGACCTTTTCCTCCAGCTCCTCGGGGCCATTGATCGGCCGCATCCCCCGCCCGCCGCCGCCCCAGGAGGCCTTGAGCATCAGGGGGTATCCGATTTCCCCGGCTTCCCTGGCAATGGCCTTCATGTCCTCGCCCAGCACCTCGGTGGCGGGGATCACGGGCACGCCCGCCTCGATGGCGACGCGGCGCGCGCTGGCCTTGTCGCCGAGCGCGCGCATCGTCTCGGCCCTTGGCCCGATGAATGCGACCCCGGCGGCCTCGCAGGCATCGACGAAATCGGGGTTTTCGGACAGAAGCCCATAGCCGGGATGGATCGCGTCGGCGCCGCACATCTTCGCCACACGGATGATCTCGGGGATCGAGAGATAGGCCGCCACGGGGCCGAGCCCCTCGCCGATCTTGTAGGCCTCGTCCGCCTTGAAGCGGTGGAGCGACAGCTTGTCCTCCTCGGCATAGATGGCGACCGTCCGCTTGCCCAGCTCGTTCGCCGCGCGCATGACGCGGATCGCGATTTCGCCGCGATTGGCGACGAGGATCTTCTTGAATTCGGGCATGGTGTACGGAACTCCCTTTCGCGACTGCAGAATGTCTACGGCGCGTGGGGCAAGCCCGCAACTGGAAGCTGTGCCGCATGAAGGGGCCGGTGGGGAGCGTCGGCTCGGGGGACGAGCCCCCTCACCGCCGCTTGTGCGCTTTTCGCACGTATTTTTTCTTGCGCTCCGCGCGGGGAGTTTTCTGCCAGGATGAAGGGTGGGGAGGTCAGGTCCCGGACCACAGGCGCACGGACAGCTCGTCGAGCCGCGCGGCCCCGATCTGCGCCATGTTCGATGTCATGTCCTTGACGGCTTGCCGAGGAAGAAGGCTCTACCTGATGGAGCTGCGCGGCACCGGGCCGCTGGAGACCGTGGTCGAGATGACGCGGTTTTTC
>Ga0102928_1000514_pt1 | contig 24949 bp, 23 predicted proteins | sample SalPonR1_B_D1_MG_FD_78504 | JGI IMG/M metagenome (GOLD analysis project Ga0102928, IMG submission 78504) | Salt pond soil microbial communities from South San Francisco under conditions of wetland restoration - Salt Pond MetaG R1_B_D1_MG | ecosystem: Environmental > Aquatic > Marine > Intertidal...
AAATTATTTAATAATTTTTATCTCTCTTTTTCGACGTCATCTCTCGTGACAGCTTTTATATATTACTATTTTTTTATCTCTGTGTCAACAAGTTTTTAAATGTTTTTTGAAAAACTTTTTTTATGCTTTTCAATCGAGAAGAATGGAATATTTATTATTTCACCCGATCTATCACAACACCTTACGTACAGCTTGGTATACGGCGGTTCAATTTCACAATAAAGACGAACTAGCTAATAGAGGACTACTATAATTAGTAAACTTTTTTCTTAATAATTAAATTGTTTACAGCTCTACACATTATAAACGATATCGCTACTCTCGCATGATTTTTCTTAGGGTTACCCCTCCCTACACTTTGTTCTTATCAATTCTTTATTTAATTAGGCTTCTATATTGTTTGCATTTTTTCTAACACTACTATAATGAATTTATCCCCACTTATTAATTTGACTTATGAAAGTTTAATAAACACCCTTACCTTTGGCTATACTTTATATTTTCTCGGGACTTTTAACTTTAATATTATGCCTTCGCTAGGCAAACACAAAAGAGACTCGGCTTTGCTGCCGAGTCTCTTTTTTTTTCAATTTATGCTCCTATTATCTTCCGTATCTACCTTATAAAAAGGGGCAAATTTATGTAGATAGTCTTTGTACGCTTGTTTTGTTTTGATGAAGTTATTTCTACCTATTTCATATACCAATCCAGATTCCATATGTATTAGTTGAGATTCCATTTTAGTAACTTTTTTAAAGTTTACTATGCATCCATTTAATGCATGATAGAAGCTATCATCTAACGCAGTATCTAGATTTCTAATTTTACCATAGTAATAACTCTCACCATTATTAGTCACAACGTGTACTCTTCTTCCTATCTGCTCAATCATTTCGATGTCGCTCACATTTATCTGCGCACAGGTTTTGCTGTTTATTACAGATATTCTTTCCTTTTCTTTTTTTGACATATATTCCTCCTTATTTATCATTAACTTAATTTTAAGCCTTTTAATAATTAAAATAAAGAAAAATCGTTCGTGATATTTCGAGAAAATTGTATACGATTATTTGTATAATTTAAAAGTCAAATAACTAAGTAATCCCAAAAGACTATAAACTGTAAAAAACGCATAAACGCCCATACTTCCATACTGGTCTAACATTATGCCACCAAAATAATTACATATTATTGTACTACCTGTAGTTACTGAATAGAAAGTTGGCATGGCAATACCGACTAAATCCTCTTTCACATGTTTAGACAGGCACTTAATAAACTCTACTAATATAAAGCCATTTACAATTCCTTGTACAAAGAAGAAAGCAGTAAGCAATTCGCTTGAAGGCCCTGTGGAAAACCAAAAATATCTAGCAATTGATATTATCATCGCATATAGAATCAATTTTTCTGGTGTTACTTTCTTGGCTAACCTAGGAGCTATCCTCATAAAAGGAGCTTCGCTTAAAGTCATGAGAAAGAAAACAAACCCTATCCCTGCTATAGTACCTCCCCCATCTCTATATAAAAATCCAAAATATGTGTTATTCGCCACATTGGCACCTATTATAAAGAAGCCTGATACAAGCATCTTTATATATCTCTTTTCCTTTAGAAGTCTTGGATATTTACCTTCCAATTTTTTTCTTTCAAATCCTTTATGTTGAATCTCATGTATTGACAAAGCTATTATTCCAGCTAAAAAAAATATAGCAGCATATAACACGAATATGTATTTTAAACCTAAACTTTCTCCTATCCTACCACCAGCAAATACCGCTAGTGCATAACCAACTGATCCAAACAATCTTATAGTAGAGAATTCTAGCTTTTCCTCCATTACCATTGCATCACAAAGGCCCATTACCGGGCCTTGGAAAAAGAAAATAAATGCATATACTATAGTAAATAAGATAAAAGTACTTATACTTAAACTTATAAGTGCAAATGTAGCGGCCATAATGCATAGCATTGCAACTACTCTTTTACCATGATTACATTCAGCATATATTTTACCCCAAATTAGTCCTGCAGGTATTGATGCAGTGGTCCCCACAGCAGTCACTATCCCTATTTGAGTACCACTAAAACCAATATAATCTAAATACTGTCCTATCAACGGGCATATTATACCAACAGGTGCATAAGTTAATATATAAAGCAACCTAAATTTATTCGATTTTATTATGTTTATTTTTTCATCTGTCATCAGAATCTCCTTATTGCAATATAATTATAAATATGCTAACATGCTTATCAGTAGAGTAAATATTGCGCGTGAAGTGCCATAGGATGGGATGTCGCCTATGGACGAAAGCAAGAGCTGCGGTGTAATATTGCGTCCACTACTGCATTAAAGCTCCAAATCTTTAGTGTGGTAAAGTTATTGCATAAAGATTAGGAGGTTTTTTATGTTTAGAAAAAGTCACTCTAATACTTTGAGGTTAGTCATTTTAGCTTTCCTCATAGCTCTGGAAATTTTACTTACTCGTTTTCTTTCAATCAACACCCCAATAGTTAGAATAGGTTTTGGCTTTCTGCCTATAGCAGTAGCCGCTATACTATATGGGCCAATCTGGGCAGGTGCTATTTATGCCTTGGGGGACATTCTGGGAATGATGTTATTCCCAACTGGAGGGGCCTATTTCCCCGGTTTCACATTATCCGCATTTTTTGTTGGCGCGATATACGGTCTTATATTGCATGGTCATGAAGTCACCGTCAAAAGATCACTTTTGGCAAGTACAATAGTAGCAGTATTTATACATTTATTATTAAACACCTATTGGTTAACCATCCTACTCGGTCAAGGTTATCTAGCGTTACTACCTGTTAGGATAATTAAGTGTTTAATCTTAATACCAATTGAAGGTATAATAATACCTCTAGTATATAACGGTATTTTAAAAAAAATTCCGTCTATAAATAGAGTAACTAACTAATAATTTCGTACATACAATCTGAATCCTGTTTCTTACAGGATTCATTTAAGTTTTTGACCTTTGCCTTAATCTCTTTGTTTCCAAAGTTTATTGTAATAATATCACCTATATTAACCTCTGTCCCAGCCTTGGCACCTTTATTGTTTACCATAACTCTTCCTTGATCACAGGCATCCTTGGCAACAGTTCTTCGCTTTATTATTCTTGATATTTTTAAAAATTTATCTATTCTCATTTTTTCTCCCGATTATGAATAATAAAAAAATGAGCAACATGTGCTGCCCATTTTGGTAATAATTTACTTGTTCACAGCATCCTTTAATGATTTCCCTGCTTTAAAAACCGGAGCTTTTGATGCAGGTATTTCGATAATTGCATCTGGTTTTTGAGGATTTCTTCCTTTTCTTGCTTTTCTTTCTCTTGTTTCGAAAGTACCAAATCCTATCAATCTAACACTATCACCAGCAACAAGTGTTTCTTCAATACTGCATAATACTGCTTCTAGTGCTACTTCAGCATCCTTCTTTTTTAAGTTTGTCTTTTCAGCAACTTTTGTAACTAATTCAGCTTTATTCATAATCTTCCTCCTTAATATTATATTCGTAATACAAGTATTACGATTATAGACCATTTTGTTTTGCTTTATTCCAAAGCATATCCATTTCTTCAAGGGTAAGTTCTGTCATTTCTTTGTTAGAATTATCTTCTATAAACTCAAATCGTCTTATAAATTTATCCGTTGTTTTAACAAGCGCCTCTTCCGGATTAACCTTTAAAAATCTGGATGCATTTACTATAGTAAATAACAAATCACCCAACTCTTCTTCTATATTAGTTATATCATTAGCCTTAATGGCAATTTTTAATTCTTCAGTTTCTTCATCTATTTTATTTATTGAACCATCAATACTTTCCCAATCAAAACCACTTTCAGCAGCCTTCTTTTGTATTTTAAGACTTTTTATAAGTGCAGGTAGGGCATTAGGAACTGAATAGAGCCTATTCGTTTGAGAACCAACTTTATGCTCTTTACACTTGATATCTTCCCATGTTTCCAACACTTTGTCAATAGTTTTATCCTCATTTTCAGAGAAAACGTGGGGATGTCTTCTAATCATCTTTTCACATTCAGCATTAATTATATCCACTAAAGTGAACTTCGACGTCTCGTTTGCAATTATACCATGAAAAACCACTTGTAGCAAGACATCTCCAAGCTCTTCTTTAAGATTTTCATCATTATTTTCCTGAATTGCATCTATTGTTTCATATGCTTCTTCCTTTAAACAAGGAATTAAACTTTGATGAGTTTGTTCCCTATCCCATGGGCATTCTACCCTCAAAACTTTAATTATATCAACCAGTCTATTAAAGGATTCATTCAAAGTTTTCTTTTCTTCAATTAAGTAATCATATTTTCTCATATCAATCCGCTTTCTTTGTTAATTGCATTTTATCTGAAATCTTAACTATTTTGTCGCCCTTTGGTATATTCATTAATTCTTCTCTTGTTATTGAATTCGTCCAAAAAATCATTACAAAATATACTAAAATTCCAACTGCAACTGCAATCAAAGTTGAAATACTATTTCTTTCAGTTACTATATATAATCCTTGATAACTTCCATAAGCAAATATTCCCATAACAATTGATGATATAAATGGCTTTAATACTGTAAACTTAAAGTCAAACTTGGTACCTATATATTTTTTAACCGCTAGATAATCCAGTATACAAGCAACCATAAATGCACAAACAGTTCCAGTTGCTGCACCCATTACGTTAAAAGCAGGTATTCCTACTAGAATGTAAGTCACAACAGTTTTTACCAAAGCACTTATTGCTAGATTAATAACCGGCACATTCATTTTTGATACCCCTTGCAATATACCTGTGAATGTTTGTACTGCGCTTAAAAATACTATTTCAATGGTTAAAATCATAAAGGTTGGCACCGCCGCAATAGCTCCTTCAACTTGCATTGGATATAGTAAGAGTAAGATAGGTTTTGCCAACACAAACATTCCCACTGAGCAAGGGAAACCAATTATCATCATTGTTCTTAAACCAAGTTTTACATTCACATCCAAATCTTTTTGATCTTTTTTCGCAAATGCCGCAGATACAGCAGGTACTATACTAATAGCCACTGCCATAGTAAACACCTGAGGAAACTGTATCAATGAATTGCAATAACCTGATAACAACCCAAACAATGCTGTTGCTTCTTCTTGCGACCATCCAGTCGCCTGTAATCTATTCATTATTAACGCAGTATCTATATTCATCATTATAGGCATTATTGTTGCACCTATAGTTATTGGAACAGCTATAATGACTATTTGTTTTAATATGTGCCTATAACTTTCATATAAAGTCTTAAATGATTCTATTTTTTTTCGTAAATTTTTTCTGTCTAAATAATATAAGAAACCTATAGTTAATAATGCCCCAAAGGCACCTGCTGTTGCTCCAAATGTTGCACCTGCAGCTGCTAATTTCAAACTGTTCTTTATTAATAGAAAAGATAAAAGAAGTCCAATAGATACCCTAAATATCTGCTCAACTAACTGTGAAAAAGCTGTTGGTCTCATGTTTTGTCTTCCTTGAAAATATCCTCTAAAAGAAGATACTAAAGGTATTAATAATAAAGCTGGAGAAATCGCTTTAATTGAATACTCTGCATTTTCATTTCCCACTGCTTTTGCAATGTTTTCTGCTCCAAAGAAACATATAACAAAAGACAAAAAACCAATTGCAGATAAAAGCAATAATGCAGTTTTAAAAACTTTATGAGCACCACCATAGTTATTATTCACAACCCTCTCTGAAACCATCTTAGAAATAGCTACTGGAATACCTGTAGTTGATAAAACAAGAAAGAGGGAGTAAATAGGATATGCTACACCATAATACGCCATCCCAACTTCACCAATCAAATTAGTTAAAGGTATTCTAAAAAAAGCCCCTAGAAATTTAACTAGTATCCCTGTTATAGCAAGAATCATAGTACCTGCTAAAAATTTATGCCCACCTTTATTTTCTAAATTATCGTCTCTCATTTATTCAAACACCCTAATATTTTATTCTTTGCATAATTTGTTTCATAAATCACAGATTCCAAATCCACAGTAAGATACTCACCATTTTTATACAATACTCTTCCGTCTACCATGGTGAGAACAATATCTCCTCCCGAAGCGGAATAAACTAAATTATTTGTTAGTTCATGAACTGGTTGCATATTCGGTTCATTTAAGTCAACTACAATCATATCAGCTTTAAAGCCCTCTTTAATTAACCCGCAATCCATTCTACCTTGACTTATGGCACCAGCTCTAGTTGCACTGAATAGTACTTGCTTCGGTTTCATAAGCGACGGATCATTATTTTTAATCTTGCCTAATAACGCAAGTGTTTTCATTTCTTCAAAAAAGTTCAAACTGTTATTACTTGCAACACTATCGGTGCCTAAAGCTACATTAATTCCTTTTTCATATAGCTTTGGAACATTGCATATGCCACTGGCAAGTTTTAAATTGCTTATAGGATTACTTGCAACTGTAACATCCTTTTCTTTAAGTATATCCAAGTCCTCATTTATCAGCCATACACAATGGGCGGCAGTAGTTCTGGAATCAAATAATCCCAATTGATTAAAATATTGAACAGGACTTTTACCATTATGTCTTTTCATGCACTCAGCAGTTTCAAACTCCGTTTCTGCGATATGGACATGCATACCTAATCCCATATCTTTTGTATATTCGGAAACAGTTCTTACGGTTTTTTCGTCAGAAGTATATTCGGCATGAATACTATTATCAACTAATATTTTATTATTCTTAAAACCATGATACGTAATTGCAGCCTCTTTCATTTCTGTAAATGATTCTAGTTTTTCAGGTTCCTCCCCCGTTGGGTTTACTACAGCTCTTGAAACATTGCATTTTTCACCTGTTCTAACAATTGCTCTAACCATATCGTCTATGAAATAATACATGTCTGTCGTTGAAACAATTCCAAATTTTATTGATTCTGCCATTGTAAGCTGAGTCGCCCAATATACTGCTTTTCTATATAATTTATCTTCAAAAGGAAATATTTTATTTGTCAGCCAATCTTTCAAAGGAAGATTTTCTCCAAAACCTCTCATAAGGCTCATTGCAGAATGACCATGGGCATTATAAAATCCCGGCATTAATAGCTTATTTTTACCATCATAGATTTCACCGTAGTTTACGCTAGGCTCAATATCCCCAACATAAACTATTTTTTCACCCTTTGTTGCTACATACATATTTTCTTGCACATTGAAATTTTCATTAATTATTGTGATATTTTTAAATAACATATTCCCTCCATTTTTCACACGGTTACTTTTGTATTATACACAATGGTTGTCTATATATCAAGGAATCAGCCACTTTTGTTCTCATCTAAAATCTCCATTAATTTAACTAAATTATTGGTTTTTTGTTTAGCACTAGTTTTCAATTTTATCAAAGGTCTATTACCCGCATGTATAAACAAATCTCTATCAAAATGTTCTGATGCATTATATAGTGAATAGCCATTAAGTAAATTGTGCTCTCCAAACTTAACTATTATTTCGTTATCCTTCTCTGAAATTCCTTCAATTTTCAATTTCTCTGCTAAAGCTCTGATTAATGAAATATCAATCAAATTCATTACTTCCCTAGGTATATCACCAAATCTATCGTTGAATTCATCTATTATATCCCATCTATCATCTATGCTGTTTAGCTGAGCTATCTTCTTGTACATTTGTAGCCTCAATGTCTCGTCTTCAATAAAACTTGCCGGAATAACTGCTGGGATTTTTATTTCCACATTAATGTCTTGTTTCTCATATTCGTGTATCTCTCCCCTTAATAATTTTACAGCTCTATCAACTTCTTTACAGTAAAGCTCATAACCAAGATTTGTCATATGTCCATGCTGCTGGGATCCTAGCACGTTGCCAGCGCCTCTTATTTCCATGTCGCGCATAGCTATTTTAAATCCTGCTCCAAATTCTGTAAATTCCCTAATTGCTTTAAGTCTTTTTTCTGATACTTCACTTAGCACTTTATTATTATCATACATTAGGTATGTATATGCAATTCTATTAGATCGTCCAACCCTTCCTCTTAATTGATATAATTGGGATAATCCAAACCTATCAGCATTTAAAATAACCATAGTATTAGCATTTGGTATATCAATTCCTGATTCTACAATTGTAGTTGCAATTAATATATCAACCTCACCTTCAACAAATCTAATCATTATATTTTCCAATGCTTTTTCTCCCATTTGGCCATGACCTACTGCTACATTTGCATCTGGTACAAGTTTTGATATTCTTTCACTAATTCTATCTATATCCCTAACCTTATTGTAAACTATAAATACTTGTCCCTCTCTATTAAGTTCCCTATCTATAATTTCTTTTAATAAGTTATCATCAAATGGTGTTACATATGTTTGGACTGGGTATCTATCTTCTGGAGGTTCTTCCAATACGCTCATATCCCTTATTCCCGTCAATGACATGTTTAATGTTCTCGGTATAGGTGTTGCTGATAGAGTCAAAACATCAACATCTTTTTTTAATTCCTTGATTTTTTCTTTGTGTTTAACACCAAATCTTTGCTCTTCATCAATAACTAAAAGACCTAAATCTTTAAATTTAACATCTTTTGAAATAAGGCGATGGGTACCTATAATTAAATCCACTTCACCTTTATTCAATTTTTTAATTATTTCTTCTTGCTCGCGATTGCTCTTGAATCTAGAAAGCATTTCAACCTTGAAAGGAAATTTTTCAAATCTTTCTTTTAAAGAGTAGTAATGTTGATTAACTAATATCGTAGTAGGAGCTAATATTGCAGCTTGTTTGCCATTATCCAAACATTTAAATACAGCTCTTGCAGCTACTTCGGTTTTCCCATAGCCCACGTCCCCACAAAGAAGCCTGTCCATGGCCATTGGTTTTTCCATGTCTTTTTTTATTTCTTCAGTGGATCTTAATTGGTCATCAGTTTCCTCGTACGGAAAACCTTCCTCAAACTCCTTTTGCCATACTGAATCTTTCTCAAAAGAAACTCCACCTTTTAATTCTCTTTCTGCGTATAGCTTTATTAAATCTTCAGCAATGTCCATAATTGCTTCTTTTGCTTTAGCTTTAGTTTTTTGCCATTCAGTGCCAGAAAGTCTGGATAACTTAGGCGAAAAACCTTCGCTTCCCACATATTTTTGGATAATATCCATTTGTTCTGTAGGTATGTATAGAGTATCAGTTCCTGAGTAACGTATTTTAAGGTAGTCTTTTACTTCTCCTTCTATAGCAAGAGTTTCAATCCCCATAAATTTACCTATGCCATGGTTTTCATGAACAATATAATCACCTTTATTTAAGTCAGAAAATAACTTTATGGCACTTTTTTTATCCTTCTTTACGCTTTTTTTCTTTTTTTTATGTGCTTGAAAAATATCATTATCAGATATATAGCAAACCTTTTCATCAGGAAAAATCATCCCTTTAGAAAGGTTTCCTTCTTCAAACAATATATTACCAATTATACCTTGGTCGTACAAATATTCCTTTATTTGGTTTAGTCTTGCTTTCTCACTGGCTAATATATGTACTAGATATCCCTTTTTTAAATACTTATTCACCTCATCCTTAAAAATCGTCAAATTACCCATAAATGATATCATTTGTTGAGATTTGATATTTTTTATATCGTCAAGTTTCTCAATACCATTTATTTTTTCTGGAAATGGTGTGAATATAATACAATCATTATCATATACCTTAAAATAGTCTTTTTCTGTTGTAAATCTACCCATATCCTTGGGAATTACTTGTCCTCTTTCTAAAAGTGTTTCAAAATCATTTTGATCTTCCTTTTTCTTGAGATTCAGTACTTCCATAATTCTAGCAGGGTCATCAATTAAAACAATACCATCGCCCATGTAATCCCATATATAGCTAACTTCTTTTGTGAAGTAATCCACATAATCAAGATAAATCTGAGGATTGTCTTTGCCCTCCATTGTTTCAATTATTCTTCCCAACGATATATTTAAATCATACTTATTCCCTGACTTTTCAATATATCTTTGATAATTTCTTTTTATTTTCTTAATAACCCTATTTATATCATCATCTTTAGGTAAAATGTGCATAACTGGGCTAGCAAAGAAGTGTTCCATATTCTCAATGGCTCTTTGATTTTGAACATCGAAGGTTTTTATTGAATCTACTACAGTATCAAACAAATCTATTCTTATGGGATTGTCATAGTCAGGTGGAAACAAATCGATTATTTCTCCCCTAATTGAAAACTCACCTTTTTTGAATACTTGTCTGCTTCTCTCATATCCCATACCAATCAATTTACTAGATAATATTTCAATATTAACTTCATCGTTAATGGAATAATTTAATATACTATTTATAAATTTTTCTTTTTGAGGAAGTCTTTTAATTGCGGATCTTATAGGAACTATAAGAACTATTCCTTTATCATTTAAAAGCTCAGACATACCTTGAATTTGTTTTAGTAGAAATTCCCTATCTTTCGCAAAGTAAGTTATTAATGTTTCTTCATTTTCTGGCAATACAATTATTTTTTTATCTACAAAAAAGGCAAGATCCTCTTTGAGTCTCTTTGCCCTTAAACTTGACGAAACTATAAATATTGCATTTTTTTTGCCGCTTATATATTCTGCAGCTATTGGAGCAACTCTGTTATCCGAAACTCCAGAAACATTTATTAATGAATTATTCATCTACTACCTCTTTTTTAGTATTAAATCTATTCATCGCCAAGTCCAAACCATAATTAATAATTGAAACTATTCCATTGCAAGCATCATTAACTGCAATTTTTAATGGTTCTTTTTCTTTTTCAGTTATTTTTCCTGTAACATATTTCATCAGAGGAATATTTTCAGACTTACCTATTCCTATTCGGATTCTAGGGAATCTATCACTGTTTAGCTGATATATTATTGATTTCATACCATTATGCGTGCCCGCACTGCCAAATTTTCTAATTCTAATATCCCCTATATCCGTGTCGATATCATCATATACCACTATTAAATCATCTATGCCAATCTTATAAAAATTAACAATATCTCTAACCGCTTCTCCACTTAAATTCATATACGTTTGAGGTTTTACCAATAAAACCTTTTCTCCATCTATATTCCCTTCACCTATTAATGATCTGAATTTAATTTTATTTATATTAATAGAATATTGACTAGCTAAGTGGTCAACAACTATAAATCCCATATTATGTCTTGTAAACTCATATTTCTTGCCTGGATTACCAAGCCCAATTATTATCTTCATAACACCCTCAAATATCAATAGCGAACCCATAGGATTCGCTACAATAATCAAATTATTTACTGTACAATATCAAATAGCTTACTTATAGAGCCGTTTGTATTTATTCTCATCATAGCCTCTGCAAATAAAGGAGCTACTGAAAGCATTTTTACCCTATCTAATTCCTTTTCTTCTCCCAAAGGTACGGTATTTAAAATGACCAATTCTTCAATCACACTGGCATTTATTCTATCCACTGCTGGTCCCGATAATACTCCATGTGTAGCACAAGCATATACAGTTTTAGCCCCCAATTGTCTCAGCGCCATTGCAGCATTTGTTAACGTTCCTGCTGTGTCAATCATATCATCAATTATAATGCAATTTTTCCCCTCAATTTCACCGATGATATTCATTACTTCAGATTTATTTGCCTCTTGCCTTCTTTTATCAACTATAGCAATTGGGCAATCAAGTCTTTCTGCCATATTCCTTGCTCTCGCTACACTGCCATGGTCTGGAGATACAATTACTACGTTTTCTAATTTCTTTTCTTTAAAATACTTGGTTAAAATTGGTAAACCAATTAGATGGTCAACGGGAATATCGAAATATCCTTGAATCTGATTAGCATGTAAATCCATACTTACTACTCTGTCTGCACCTGCTGCAGTAATCAAATTAGCAACTAATTTAGCTGTTATTGGATCTCTGGCTTTTGCTTTCCTGTCTTGTCTCGCATAACCATAATATGGGATAACTGCATTTATTCTACCAGCTGAAGCCCTCTTTAAAGCATCTATCATGATTAAAAGTTCCATAAGGTTATCATTCACAGGACTGCAAGTAGATTGAACAATATACACATCCTTACCTCTAACAGAATCCCAAATATTAACTGATATTTCTCCATCACTAAATTTGGTTACAGTGGACCTTCCTAAGCTCGTTCCTAAACGCTCTGCTATTTCCATTGCTAATTCCACATGCGCATTACATGCAAAAACTTTGTAGTCAGAGTATACTCCATTGTTCATTTGTTTTCCCTCGTCTTTCATTTACTCTAATTTAACTATAAATCCTTTTTCAATATCTTTCTTTTCTTGACCCAATTTTTCTTTATAGTTTGTTTACATCTTCCTATACATAATGAATCATCCGGAACATCCTCGGTGATTGTTGTTCCAGCTGCAACATATGACCCTTCTCCAATATTTACCGGTGAAATAAAATTGCTATTGCATCCAATAAACGAATTGTCCCCAACATAAGATCTGTATTTTTTAGACCCGTCATAATTAACAAATACGACACCGCACCCAAAATTTACGTTTTCTCCAACATCAGCATCACCAATATATGTTAAGTGTGATGATTTACTGCCATTTCCTATTACAGAATTTTTAACTTCCACAAAATCACCTATTTTACATTTTTCACCTATTTCACTACCCGGTCTAATGTATGCAAACGGCCCTATATTTGTGTTCTTTCCAACTTTGCTATCGATTATATATGAAGTCTGTACATTGGCACTTTCTCCTATTTCCGAATTTAAAATATATGATCCTTGTCCAATAAATGCATTTCTTCTAATTATGGTTTTACCCTTTATAGTAACACCTTGACATATTACTGCACCTTCTTCAATAATAGCAGTATCCTCTATATATGCATTATCAATATCAACAAAATTCACTCCATTTTCCATGTGAGCGATATTAAGATTTCTTCTTTCCTTGCTTATTTTCTCATATTCTTTTAGGTTCATTATTCCATCTCCAAAATTTTTTCACCAATCTTATATACATCCCCTGCTCCCATTGTTAATACTAAGTCACCTTCATCAGCATCATTATATATCATATTAGCTATTTCTTCAAAGTCATTAACATATTTAACGTCTTTTTTGGGATATTTTTCTTTTATTTTCTTTACCAAGGTTTCAGATGTAATATTATATATGTTCTTTTCTCTAGCTGCATAAATATCAGGAATAATTAATGTATCGGTACCATCAAACGCTTCTGCAAAGTCTTCTAAAAGTGCCATCGTCCTAGTAAATGTATGGGGCTGGAAAATACACCACAATTTGTTATGCTTAATATTTTTTATAGCACTTAACGTTGCCTTAATCTCCGTTGGATGGTGAGCATAATCATCAACTATCGTAAAGCCCTTATTACTTATTCCTCTCACATCAAACCTTCTATGTGTTCCTTTGAATTCTTTTAGAGTTTCAGATATTATTTGCCTATCAACACCAAAATAGTCACATGTTGCATAAGCAGCCATAGCATTTAGAATATTATGTTCTCCTGGTACATTTAGCTTTAATCTTATATGGAATTCCCCATGCTTATACAAATCAAATTCAGACATTCCAAAATCATCAAAAATTATATTTTTAGCATAATAATCACATTCAGTCCCATATCCATAGGTTATTTTATTATTTTTATCACTTATAGCTTCTGTAACAAAGGGATTTGCACTATATGCTATTATTACACCATCTTCTCTTACTTTATCCGTGAAACTTTTAAATGAATTGACTATATGATCCATGTCCTTAAAATAGTCCAAATGATCTGAATCAATATTTAATATAACTCCTACTTTTGGTCTTAAACATAAAAATGAGTCCATATATTCGCAAGCTTCTGTCACAAAATATGGGCCACTACCGACTTCTACATTACCTTTAATTTCATTTAATTCTCCACCAACTAATATGGTAGGATTAAATCTAGCTTTTCTAATAATCAAAGAAACCATAGATGTTGTTGTTGTTTTACCATGAGTTCCACAAATTGCTACGCTATTATCATATTCGTCCATTAGGCATCCTAAAATTTCAGCTCTAGATTTTATAGGTAATCCTTTTTCCTTGGCTCTCACGATTTCTGGGTTCTCAGAATAAACAGCAGAAGAATAAATTAATATTTCTGCCTTCTCGATATTTTCAGCCTTATGACCATAATGAATTACTGCTCCAAGTTTTTCTAAATGACTTGTTATGTTTGATTCTTTAATATCTGAACCGGATACACTATATCCACGACTTATTAGTATTTCTGCTATAGCTGATAGGCCTATTCCGCCTATTCCTATACAATGTACATTTTTTATCTTTGACAATTCTGCCATCGATACACCTCCAATATTTAATGTCCAAAAAACAGACATAGATATTATAACATAAATTTAAATATTTTCTAGTTTAAATTTAACATAAATTGATTTTTTTTACGATTGTTGACTTTTTACAATAAAAACAATAATATGTCATTAGGAGGTTGCTATGAAAAAAACTCTACGCGTAGGCGCCATAATCAAAATACTGACCGAATCCCCAAATAAAATATTCAATTTAAAATATTTTTGTGATATGTTTGACGCAGCAAAATCAAGCATCAGCGAAGATATTAGAGCTGCAAACCAAACTATAGAAGGTATATCAGAAGGTCATATCGTAACTATTCCAGGTATTGGCGGTGGCGTAAAATATGTCCCTGATTTATCGAAAGAAAAGATTTTGTTAACACAAAACCAATTATGCGAATTGCTAAATGATTCAAGCCGAATACTTGGAGGAGGCTTTCTATATACATCAGATATTATGTTTGACAGTCACTTAATCAGAGATCTTTCTGTAATATTTGCAAAAAAATTCTTTAATAGCAATGCTGATTATGTTGCCACTGTCGAAACAAAAGGCATACCTTTAGCTTCTATGGTAGCGCATCAATTAAACCTTCCTTTGGTTGTTATACGAAGGGAAGCAAAATATTCCGAAGGATCTACTGTTAGTATAAATTATTTTTCCGGTTCATATGACAGAATACAAAAAATGTCAATCGCAAAAAGAGCTGTTTCACCAGGTAAAAAAGCTTTGATTATTGATGATTTTATGAGAGGTGGCGGCAGTCTTAAAGGTCTTACTGACATATTATCTGAATTTAATATAGAAGTAGTTGGAATAGGGGTAGCAATAGCTTCTTTATTTCCTGAAAAGAAAAAAGTTTCATCATACTTCCCCATTACTTTGCTAAAAAACATTAATGAAGAAGATAAAACTGTCGAAACTGTACCAAATGGTGAAACTTTTTAGAAATTTCTTGCAAATACAATCTGTTTTTAGTATAATAAAATATAAGCTAAAGAAAGGTGGAAATCATATGGAAATCACAGATGTTAGAATACGTAAAATTAGCAATGAAGACAAAATGAAGGGAATAGTGTCAGTTACCTTCGACAATGAATTTGTAGTACATGACATTAAGATAATCGACGGCATAAACGGATTGTTTATAGCAATGCCTAGCCGAAAAATAGGCAAGGGCGATTATAGAGACATTGCTCATCCATTGTCACCTGAAACAAGGACTAAGATAAGAGAAGCAATTTTCGCAGAATATGAAAAAGTCTTAGCTGAACAGGAATCATTAGAAGTTACTGAAGAGCCTGCTGAAGTCGCAGTTGAATAAAATAAATAAAAAACCGGCAATGCCGGTTTTTTATTTATTTTACTTCTATTACCCTAATCGTATTAGTATTGCCACTGATATCGATAGGAACACCCAAGCTGACAACAACTTTATCACCAATTAACAAATGTCCCTCTGTTTTAGCTTGTTCTATACTTTTATCTAACAATTTCTCAGCTTTATTCGCATTATCTACCATCATTGGTTTTACGCCCCATACTAATGCTAAGCTATTATAAACTTCATAACTAGGAGTAGATGCTAATACGGTAATATTAGGCCTGAATTTTGCCATTTTTAATGCAGTATAACCAGATTTAGTAATCGCCATAAGGGCAGTTGCCTCAATGTCATCTGCCAATGTGCAAGCACCATGGGATACAGCATTTGTAGTATCTTCAGGAAGATTTTCAGATTCAAATTTCACCAAACTCAAAGTGGGAATATCCTTTTCTGCTCGCATGGCTATTTTAGACATTGTACTAACTGCCTCCACTGGATAGTCACCCATAGCTGTCTCTCCTGATAGCATCACCGCTGAAGTTCCATCAAATACTGCATTTGCAACATCTGTTATTTCCGCTCTAGTTGGCACACTACTCTTAATCATTGACTCTAGCATTTGTGTAGCAGTTATGACTATTTTACCTTCTTCTCTACATCTTCTTATAACTTTCTTCTGTATGCCTGGTAATGATTCATATGCTAATTCTACACCCATATCTCCTCTAGCTACCATTATTCCATCAGCTATTTTCATGATTTCTTCGAAGTTATTAAGACCTTCATTATTTTCTATTTTGGCAATAATTTTAACATTTTTACCATTATTATCATCTAAGAGATTTCTAAGTGCGATAACATCATCCTTTCTTCTTACAAAGGAACCTGCAACATATTCAATACCTTTTTCAATTCCAAACTTAATATCATCGATATCTTTGTCGTTTAAATATCCCATGCTAAGTTTAACATGGGGCACATTAATCCCTTTATGATCACTAATCTTGCCACCTCTAATTACTTTGCATCTTATTTCTTTCTCATCTGTGTTCAATACACGAAGGGATATTTTTCCATCATCAATTAAAATTTGATCATTAATCTTAACTTCTTTAGGAAGTTCTTCATAAGTAATCGCAGCTTTTTCATTATTTCCTAATATAGTTTCCACTGTTAAAATGAATTCATCCCCACTTATTAATTTAACTTCATCATCTTTAAACTGTTTCAGCCTAATTTCTGGACCCCTTGTATCAAGTAAAATAGCTATGGCGGTATCCAATTCTTTTCTTGCTTCTTTGATTATTTCTATCGTATTTTTATGTTCACCCCTGCTACCATGAGAAAGATTAATTCTAGCCACATTAAGCCCCGCATTTATCATATTCTTTATAATATTTATATTCCTACAAGAAGGCCCTATTGTACAAACTATTTTTGTTTTCCTTATACTGTCTAACATGATCTCTCCTTTCCTCTGTCATTTTAATTATACTATATATATTAACCAAAAACAATACAATTAAGTACCCGTTATTTCTTTGTTGACTTTTCTAAATTTTCATACAATTTACATATTTTTAACTTGCAATCACCTAACAAAAGTTATATGCTATGAATAAGTTGTAACTAAGTTATTGAAAGGACTATTATGAGATTAGACATGCATTGTCATTGTAAATACGGTTCAATTGACTCAAGGATAACCGTATCTGAATATGCTAAAAAGCTTAAATCTAAAGGTTTTGACGGTATGCTTGTTACCGACCACGATAGCTATAGAGCATATAACATTTGGAAAAAAAATAACCCTAATGGGATTGATAATTTTAAGATATTTAAAGGTGTAGAATACGATACTGTAGATGCTGGACATTTTATAGTTATAATGCCTGAAGGCATTCAGCTCAAAGCATTAAGTATTAGGGGAATGAAAATAAAGACATTGGTTAAAGTAGTACATGAAAATGGAGGCATTTTAGGACCTGCCCACCCTTTCGGGGTTCGTTGTTCTAGCGCAATGTTCTTTAGAAAGTTAAAGCGAAATCCCGATTTGGTATTAAGTTTTGACTTTATAGAAGGATTTAATACATGTGAGAATAGGATTTCAAACAAGCTAGCTAATAATTTAGCTAAGGAATACGATAAACCTTGTACTGGTGGTTCTGATGCACATAAAGAAAAATATGTATCAACTGCATATACAGTATTTGCAAATCACTTGAAAGATAATGACGATTTAATTAACGCAATCAAAAACAACGATATCACTGATTTCGGAGGCACTGAAAGAGAGTCTACGCTGTCTTCAAAACAAATGAATGCTTTTTATTCTATTTATGGATTTTTAGCATATAACAAGGGCTTAAGCCTATTATATGCTCCATTTAGAGCATTAAGTATAAGTAATATATAAAACTAAGCCACAGCTAACGCTGTGGCTTTTTCATATCGATAATAACACTACTTAAATCTTTTATTGCACCTTCTATTTCATCTTCGTCTATGTATACATATGATAGTCTTAAATATTGGTTTTTGTTACCTAAGTCATAAATATAACCTGGGTTTAAAAGTATACCTTTCTGTAATGCTCTTTTAAAAAGTTTTTCCATGGAAAATTGACCTTTTAGTTTTGTCCAAATATAATATCCCCCCACTGGTTTATCCCAGGCTGCAATATCTTTAAAATACTCGTCCAAGGCTCTTAGCATTAAATCTCTTCTTCTTTTAAGATTAATTCTATTTTCATTAATAAACTTATCATAATCACCATTAACAAACAGCTCATTTAATATAAGTTGAGATATGGAACTAGCGCCATAATCAACTTGCATTTTTACATCGCCAAGCCTTTCTACCACAGATTCAGGTCCAACAATCCATCCTATCCTAAGCCCTGGGGCAAAAGATTTCGATACTGATCCCAAATATAGAATCATACCACTTTCATCGATACTTTTAAGTGGTTTGGGCGGAATGAAATCATACGAAAGTTCACCGTATGCATCATCTTCAATTATTGGTATTCTATTGGCTTTGCAATATTTATACACTTCCCTTCTGCGATTTTCTGACATTGTCTTTCCTGTAGGATTCTGATTCGTTGGTATTGTATACAATACCGTATCATAATTTGAGTTATCCTCATTCATATGCCAGTATTGCAGACCTTCACTATCCATTGGGGCACCCTTCATTTTCATTCCTGCAGATTGAAAAACCCTTAAGGAATTAATATATGATGGTACTTCACAATAAACAGTCGAGTTTTCCTTTAACATACATATGGAAATTAATTGCAATGCTTGTAATGACCCAGAAGTTATAAGTACATTACTTGCTTTAGCATCAATTCCTATACTTTGCATTCTCTTTGCAATGGTTTCTCTAAGGGAATCCATCCCCAGTGGCGCTAAGTAATTTAAGGAATCAACTTCTCCAGTTAAATTTTTTAGGGCATCATTAAAATATTCCTTAGGAAAAAGCTTAGGAGACATTTCACCAGTTCCTAGCCTCCTAATGTTTTCCACAAATTCATACTCATTTATAGCTTGAATAGTAGGCAAATTTTCAATAAAATACCCTGACTCAGTTTTACTGCCCCAATTCGTTTCATTAGAGGTCATTAGTATAGACCATGTATTACCTGCAACCAAAGTGCCGCTACCAACTTGTCCTTGCAATATGCCTATAGATTTTAATTCTTCTATTGCAGTAACTATGGTGCTTCGATTTACCTCAAAGATTGTAGCTAAATCCCTTTGTGAAGGTAATTTACTACCTATACTCCAATCTCCACTGGCAACTTTATGACTAATGTAGTCAATTATTTGCTTATATACTGGTTCAGAGCTTTTTTTATTCGGTTTCCAATCAATGCTAACTATTTTACTCACTATATTTCTATTTCACCTTTCGCAAGTGTTACCGCAAACCCACCAACTTTTACTATAGGTTTTCCTTTTTCAATTAACAATTTTGTTGAGATTTTTGATGGTCTTAGCATCTTCTCACCCTGAATAACAGTATTTAGCTCATTTTCTTTAACTATACCCTGATTATATAAGTAATATGTAAGAGCACCATTTGATGTACCTGTAGCTGCTTCTTCATCAATATCATATAGCGGTGCAAAGTTTCTTGTATGTATACACCCATCTTTTGTATTCACTGCAAATGCATGTACTCCTACAACATCATAATCTTTAGATAATTCAGTAAGTGCCGGAAAATCAGGATTAATCTTATCTAGTTCCTCTTCATCCTTTACAGGCATAATTATATCGATTAAACCAGTTGTTACTAATTTAGGATATAGCTTTACGTTTGTATTATTATTGTAAACTTCATTACCCTCAGGTTCTATTCCCATAACACTATATAGTTCTTTAATTTTAACCATATCATTGATTTCACCAACCTGCTTTGGTTCCGCCATATCCATAAGTATTGCATCATTTTCTACTACTACGTTTAATCTGCCCGCAAGAGTATTGTTAACACAAACATCTCCATCATTAACTAAACATTCTTTTAATAGAACATAAAACGAACCTATTGTGGCATGACCGCATAAATCAACTTCTGCCGCAGGGGTAAAGTATCTAATATTAAATTCCTTATCTCCAGTTTTTTTTATGAATGCAGTTTCGGAATATCTTAATTCAGCTGCAGTTTTTACCATAACTTCATCCCTTGGAAATTCTGACCCTTCTGGCAATATAACTACTCCTGCTGGATTACCTCCGAAAAGTTTATCTGTAAAAGCATCTACAATGTAAAATTTCATAATCTTTCCTCCTACTTGCTCTTAAAATCAAAATATTCGCCTATTCCATTTTTCCTTGCTAAACTATATATACTGACAGCAGCTACATTATCCTGTACACCCATGCCAGTAGTATCAAATATTGTTATCTCATCATCATTGCTTCTGCCATTTTTTTGTCCTTCTATAATTTCACCTATTTCACCATGTATTTCTTCTTCTTTAATTATGCCATTTACTATAGCGTTTCTTGTCTCTCCTCTAGATACGCATTGAATAACACTGTCTACTACTACCTTTGCATCTTTGAATATTTCTGGATCCCATTCATTTTTCCCTGCCATATCAGCACCTACAGCTACTATGTGCATACCCTTTTTTACATCTTCCTTCTTTACCCAAAATTCCTTTGCAGGAGTTGTAGATATGGCAATATCCGCACCTTCCATAGCTTCAGACGCTGTGGAACAAAGTATCACTTCAAGATTCGTGTTTTTCTCAACATCATCTTTATATCTTTGAAGCTCCGCTTCCACAGGGCTGAATACCCTAACCTTCTTTATAGGTAAAACTTCATTCAAAGCATATATTTGCATCCTTGCTTGACCGCCTGCACCAATTACTGCTACAGTTTCGGAATCTTTTCTTGCTAAATATTTACATGAAATTGCTCCAGCTGCTCCAGTTCTATAATTTGTGATTAATGACCCGTCCATTACGCATATAGGTAATCCATTTCTTCCATCTATCATAACTATTGTTCCTTGCATAGTTGATATATGATAATTTTGGGGATTATCCCAAAAGCCTGATGCAATTTTAACAGAAACAGTTTCATTTTCTTCGTTATAGCAAGATTTAATATCAGTTTCTCCGTTATTGTGTTCTTCTTCAATACTAACTACATCCGGTTGAGCCACTTTCCCTCTGTTATATGAAATATATCCTTCTTCAACTGCCTCAATCATATCCTTCATGGAAAGAACGCTAAATACATCATCATAACTAAGTAATAGTGTTAACATAATTGCCTCCTTTATACGTAACCATTTTCTATTAAGAACTCTTCAAACATGGCTAAACTTTCAGAAAAATCAGCCCTGCCATATCCCATCCTAAAATAGTTTCCCTCAAAATCATATATATCTGATGGTAACAAAAGCACTCCCTTTTTAGTTACTGCTTCATTACAAAATTCCGAAATAGGCATATCAAGTAATAATTTATGATAAGCTATTGGGCCGGCCGGTGCAACTCTTTTTGAAAATACCTTTGGGTATTTATCAAAAAATTTGTCAGCCAATGCCACATTCTTTTTAATTATATCAAGATTTCTTTGAAGTATTTCATCACTGTGTTTTAATGCAATTTTAGTAAGAAATTCAGATGGACCTGCATCACAGATACTCATATAGTGTTTGAACCTAACATTTTTTTCCAATACTTCAAGATCTTTGGAAACCAACCAGCCTACTCTAAGACCGGCTAAACCATAAGATTTAGACATTACACCTACTGAAATGCCTTTATCAGAAACATCCGCCATCCATCTTCTCTTTTCCCCGTCCATTTCTATGCCTTTATATACTTCATCACTAAATACATATATATCGTGCTTTTCTGCTATTTCTCCTAATTTTTTAAGTTCTTGGTTAGTAAATGTATATCCAGTAGGATTATTTGGAGTATTTATAGCTATAAGTTTTGTGTTATGCTTAATTAAAGCTTCTAATTCATCAAAATCAACTACCCATTTTTCTCCATCGTCCTTAACATACCATTTGGAAAATTCGCAATTAGGCACTGAATTTGCTACTTCATATGCTGACTGATAGTTAGGATACATAGCTATCATGTGATCCCCTTCATCAAGCATTACGTTCATGAAACCAAAAATTCCTTCTTGGGCTCCGTGCATAATCATTACGTTTTCCTCTGTCATATCTTCATATAGGTCTGCTACCATGGTTCTTAATTCTGGGTCTCCCCAAGTTTCTGTATATCCAAGCCTCATTTTCAAAAAATCTTCAGCAGAACCCGGTTCCATAGCTAAGATGTCATTAATCTCCATGGATTCGCAGTCTGACTGAGTTAATAGATAAGGTGCTGTGAATTCATATTTACCAAAATAAACTTCTAATTTAAAATCGTTAATTTTCATTTTTCTACCTCCAAAATATATTAATCGGTTAATTTAATTTAATAATATACCTACGGAACAGACTAATCTACATCCAATTATATATTTATTGACAACCAATTACAAGTATTATTAAGCTATATGAAGTTTTATTCATTTTTTTACCCATCCAATAACGTTGTTTCAATACGACCAATTAAAAAAGCATGTCTCCACGCTTTTTTAACTATATTATCCATTCCCCATTTTCAAATATCAATATTTCCTCTTTCGATTTCGTCAAACCTACTATTTTCATATCATGGCTTCCAACCATAATATCTTCATGTACCAAACTATCATTTAGCCCTTTTTTCGCTAATTCTTCTTTGCTCATCTCACTACCTTTTTTAACTGTAGTAGGATAACCTTCTCCAAATGCTATATGGCATGCTGCATTTTCGTCAAATAGTGTTTCGTAGAAGAGTATACCCATTTGATTAATCGGACTGGAATTTGGTACTAGCGCAACTTCTCCAATATGCTTTGCGCCTTCATCAGTATCTAATAACTGCTTTAGTAATTCCTCACCTTTTTTAGCACCGTATTCTACTACTTTACCTTTTTCAAATTTAACCCAAAATTCTTCAATCAAGTTACCGTTATATACATATGGCTTAGTTGCATATACTATACCTTCGGTTTTATCTCTATGAGGAGCAGTAAAAACTTCTTCAGTAGGAATATTTGCTATAAACTCATACCCCTTTTCAGATTTACTTGCAGCCCCTTCCCATATGGCATCATCTGCAAGACCTACAATTAAATCCGTACCCATTGAATTAGTCATATGGACACTTTCTAAATTGAGCTCATTAATTCTATCTCTAGAATCTTTAATTTTAGAGATATGCTCTTTCCACTCTTCCACAGGATTTCCACCTGTTACTCTGCAAACATCAAATATTGCGTACCATAGCTTTTCAACTGCCTCTTCTTCTGAAGTTTTAGGAAATACTTTTACAGCCCATTCCTTAGTAGGTAGAGCTACTATGCTCCACTGTACTTTGTCCGTCATGGTATATGCTCTAATGGGTTTTAAAGCTTTTTCTCTAGCTATTACAGCCTTATCGATTTTATCCGAATCAAGACCTTTAAATACCTCCGGATCACTTGCTAATACATGTAAAAAACAAGCACCACCGTCACTTTCCAAATAATCTAAGAATCTTCTTGGAATATTTGGTTTAACATCTTCTAGAACTTTTACATCTGTATGTATATATTTAATTCTTTCAAATTGTTCGTCTTTATAGCTTATAACTACTTCCTTTACATTAGCTTTTTCATAAGCTACCTCTGCGCACATTCTCGCAAAATATGCAAGGTCAACGGGGCAAGTTATAATTAGGGTTTGCTCAGGCTTTGGATTAGTACCAACCAGAACTGCAAATTCGGCATATTTTTTAATTAATTTCTTATTCATATCTATACTCCTTAAACATCTTCTTAATTATATCATATCATCTTATTGAAGGACAGGCAGTATTGTGCTATATTATTTTTGGAGGTGCATTATGAAAAAAGCATTAATACTAATTATGTCCATCATGTTATTACTAAGTTCTTGCGGAAATGAGGAGACAATTAAGGTCGCAAATTATGAAACTGATAGTCTTATATATCTAAGCATCTTATCATCTAGTACAAAGGACTACTTTGAAGAAAGTGCAAAGGATTTAAGTTTTGAAATGACTGAAGACACATTTAAGGTAATTGCACCTGAAGATTCAACTCTAACTATTCCAGGTATGGAATATGAGAATGTAACATATAAAGAATTTGACTCGGAAGGCAAAATTGACACAGGAGCCCCAAACAGCATTGATATTTCTAGCTATGACAATATTGTTAGCTACGAAATACTAGCAAATGGAGACAAAACCGGATTTAGACTATATGAGCTAGATGATAAAAAATGGATATCACACTATAACATAATAAATGAAGACACAGAGTTTTTAGATTATGTGTTCCAAATAAAGGAAAAGGCTGACAATTAAGTCAGCCTTTCAAACGCTTTATCAAGTTCTAAATCAACATTTTTAAATTTCTTAATCTTAGGATTTTTAATTATATTCCCCTTCATAACAACCATATATGGCTTAGATAAGTGATATAAATCATCTAAAGGGTTCCCATTTGCTATAAATAAATCAGCACATTTACCAACTTCTATTGATCCTGTTACATCATCTATTTCAAGAATT
>Ga0102928_1000515_pt1 | contig 24943 bp, 19 predicted proteins | sample SalPonR1_B_D1_MG_FD_78504 | JGI IMG/M metagenome (GOLD analysis project Ga0102928, IMG submission 78504) | Salt pond soil microbial communities from South San Francisco under conditions of wetland restoration - Salt Pond MetaG R1_B_D1_MG | ecosystem: Environmental > Aquatic > Marine > Intertidal...
CCTGGTCGGCGTCGGCCTGGCCACGCTGCTGGGCGGCGGCGAGCTGGGCTACCGCGCGGTGTTCGCGATGGCCGCCGCGCTGTTCGTCGTCACGATCGTGATCGCCGCCGGGCTGCGCCCGACCGCGCGGACGACGACCCGCATGGCGCACGGCGACTGACGCCGTGCGACGCGCCGCACCGGCCGCGATGGGCTAGGCTGAGGCACGTCGCCAGGGGTGCCCGACACGTACGGGCTGAGAACAGACCCTCGAACCTGAACCCGTTCGTACGGGCGTAGGAAGCGTGACCGACGCATAATCCCCTTCCCTGGTGACGGAAGGGAACCCCATGAGCCGCACCGTTCGAACCCTCTCCTCCATCGCGACCGGCCGCGTCGTCGGCCGTCTCGTTCCGTGGGCGTTGGCGCTCCTCGCCACGCTCGCGACGGCGTCCGCCCAGGACGTCACGCTGCTGACGCACGACTCGTTCACCCTGCCCGAGGAGCTCGTCGCGACCTTCGAGAGCGAGCACGACCTGGAGCTCCGCGTCGTGTCCGGCGGCGACGCGGGCGAGGTCGTGAACCGCGCGCTGCTGACCTCGGGCCGTCCCGTCGCCGACGTCCTGTTCGGCATCGACGACGCGCTGATCGCGCGCGAGGGCGCCCGCGACCTGTTCGAGCCGTACGTCTCGAGCGGGGTGGACGCCGTTCCGGACGAGCTCCGGTTCGCCGGCGAGCTGCTCACCCCCGTCACGGTCGGCTACGTGACGTTCAACTACGACGTCGCCGGCCTCGAGGAGCGCGGGCTCCCGGAACCGACCGACCTCACCGACCTGACGACCCAGACGTTCGCGGGCGCCACCGTGGTCAGCGACCCGGCGACCAGCAGCCCCGGACTGGCGTTCCTGCTGGTCACCGTCGCGCGCTTCGGCGAGGGCGGCTCGTACGACTGGCTGGACTACTGGGCGGACCTCCGCGAGGCCGACCTGCGGGTGACGTCGGGCTGGTCCGACGCGTACTACACGGCGTTCAGCCGCTACGGCGGCGACCGGCCCATCGTGCTGTCGTACGCCACCAGTCCCGCGGCGGAAGTGATCTTCGCGGAGGAGGAGCTCGACGCGTCGCCGACCCGGAACCTGCTGTGCGACGGCTGCGCCTGGCGCCAGATCGAAGCGGCGGGCGTGCTGGCCGGCAGCCCGGACCCCGACGCGGCGCGCGAGCTGGTCGACTTCCTCCTCTCGGAGGAGGTGCAAGCCGCCGTGCCCACCTCGATGTTCGTCTACCCCGTCCGCGAGGACGTCGCGCTGCCCGAGGCGTTCGAGCGCTTCGCGGCCCGTCCCGACGACGCCCAGACCGCGTCGCTGGACGCTGCACGCATCGAGGCCCAGCAGGCCCGCTGGCTGCAGCAGTGGACGCAGGTGGTCCGTCAGGGCAGGTCGCCGGACGACGTCCGCTAGTCGGCCGCCTCGCCCGTCTCGAGCAGGGAGGCGAACGCCGAGCGCACCGCCTCCCGCGTGGCGACCGGCGGAAGGTCGTAGAACGCGGCCCAGGCGGCCGCCTTGTCGCGCTCGTACGCCGCGACGTCGTGACCGGCCCCGAGCCACGCCCGCCGGACCGCGTGGCCGACCACGACGTCCATCACCAGCGAGCCCCGCACGCGAAGATCGGGCGACGCGGCGAACAGTCGCGACAGCTCCAGGATCGCCTCGACCGTCACCTGGCGGTACTCGGGGCTGGGGATCTTGTGCAGCAGGTGCTCGACGCGGAGGGCGAAGTTGAGCTCGCCCGCGGTGCTCTCGCCCGTGATGCGGCGGCTGTCCAGACGGTTGCGGCGCTCGAGCTTGTCGCCGATCACCAGGCCGTCGCAGCGCCGTAGCAGGTCCCATGCGCGCCGGGCGAAGCCGTCGGGCAGGCGGGCCAGCGCTCCCTCGCGCTGGCGCCATCGCCACCAGCCCGCGGCAGGCGGCGCGGCCGGACCGTCGTCGCCCACGGTCGTCACGCTCTCCCACGGCGCGGCGCCGCTGGGCAGGCGCGCCGCGAGACGCTCCTGCCGCTCGAGCAGCCGGTCGAACCGCCGCTCGTCGCCGTGCAGCAGGCGACGCAGCCGCCGACGGACCTCGCTGGGCGGCAGCGACGCCAGGCGCTCGTACCCCTCGTCCTGCGGGACGTCCGCCTCGTGCGCCAGCTCGGAGGCCAGCAGCAGCGTCAGGTGACCCAGGCGCAACGTGCGGATGCCCTCGAACCGTTCCGGATCCTCGCGCAGCAGGCCGGCCAGCGCGACGATCAGCTCCTGGGTCAGCACCCGGTCGCGGACGTCCTCGCGGCAGAACCGCCGGATCAGGCCGAGCAGCTCGGCTTGGGGGAGCGGGCGGTCGACGGTGGCCTCGTCGGCGTACGCCTTCCCCACCAGCAGGCGCTTCTGGGCGGCCAGCAGGTCCGCGGCCGCGTCGGACAGGGTGGGCTCGACCATCTCGAGCAGGGCGGCGCCCAGCCGGACGACGCCCCACAGCCGCAGATCGCCGGCCCGGTCGTACAGCTCGCTCAGCAGCGCCGCGACCGTGACGGGACCGTCGTCGCCGCGCCAGAGGACCGCGTCGGTCCCCTGGCGCTCGCTCAGCTCGGTGAGCAGCTCGGCCTGCTCGTACGCGTTCGTCGAGGCGCGGAGGCGTGCGCTGAGCGCGTCCGTGTCGGCGGTGAGCTCGATCGCGAGCTCCTCCTCGGGCGACAGCGGCACGTTCGGACCCGTCGGCGTCAGGGCCACGCGCCCGCGCCGCTGGGCGTCGTCCAGGGGCCGTTCGGCGGGTCGCCAGTCGTCGAGGTCGTCGATCCGCTCCTCGTTGGCCGACAACGCGAGGCGCGACAGCGGTCCGAGCACGACCGGCACGCCGTCCACCTCGCCGGCTGCGGCCTCGCGCACGAAGCGGAGCAGCTCCGCCTCGCCGTGCTGCAGGAGGTCGCGGGGCACCCAGAGAACGAGGGTGGGGCGCCCCGGCAGCGTCCAGTGCCGCGACAGGTAGCGGAGCTCGGCGCGCAGGCGCTGTAGCAGGTCGTCCGGATCGAGCGCCAGGTAGAACTCGGCCCGGTCCAGGAACGCGGGCACCACCGCCAGGCGCGCCCCGGCCAGGCGATAGAGGCGGGCGCTCGCCAAGCTCCCCAGCCGCGTCCGCGGCCGTCCCGTGAGCCCCAGACCGTCGTGGCGCCCGACCCGCTCGTACGCGGCCGACACGTCGGCGGCGCGGACCAGGCGGGCGTCGCCCAGGGCGCCCATCCGCTCGGCCGGCACGCCCCGCTCGTGCAGCTGCGCGCGGACCGCCTCGTCCTCGGCGACGACGGCGACCTGCACCCGCGCGCCCCCGGGCGCGCGTCGGCGGTGACGCCCCAGCGGGTCGAGCTGGTCGGTGCGGATCGCGCCTGCGAGCAGAAGGTCCAGCAACGCCCGCAGGCTCTCGGCCCAGACCAGCGGAACGTTCTCGCCGGGGACGCGGACGGCGGATCCCGGCGCGGCGCGCTCGGCGTCCACGTCGCCTTCGGGCACGCGGTACAGCTCGGGGAGAACCGCATCGTCGCCAACGGGAACCGCCGCCCGCGTCAGCCGCTCGCGGTAGGCGCGCGCCGCGTCCCAGTCGCCACGGAACGCGGCCTCGAGACCGGCGAAGGCGTGGAACAGCGGCCACTCGGACTCGATCCCCGCGAACCGTGCGAGCTCCTCGGGCTCGTAGTGCAGGCGCCCCTCCTCCTCGAGCGGCGTCTGGTGGCCGTCCCGCAGGAAGCGCTTCATCCCATAGCGACCGTCCAGGACGCGAACGATCGTCTCCCGGGTCCGCTCCACGAGCTCGGGATCGTCGACGGCGAAGGCGGGCCAGCCCACGGCGCTCAGCAGCGCGGCGTCCGTCTCCTTCGAGGCGGACTCGCGCGGGAGGAGGGCAGCCAGCGTGACGCGGGCGCGGGCGACGTCGTCGGGCAGCACGTGGATCACGGACGCTTGCGACCCCTCGGCCCCGAACAGGTCCAGGCCGTCGAGCGCCTCGAGCGCCGCCTTGCACAGCGCCACGGAGCTGGCGTTGATCTCGGGACGTCCGTGATTCGTCTTGTCGCCGCGCTCCCAGATGCCGTAGTCGGGCGTCCTGTGGGCGCGCGCCACGTACCAGACGAGGTTCTGCACGAACGCCACCTCGTCGCGCGTCGCCACGACCGGCAGGCCGCCGGCGGTCATCTGCGCCAGCGTGAGCAGGAACAGGCCGGTGGCGTCCAGCTGGAGATGCCCCCACGCGTCGTCGGCAACCACCGGAGTCCCGGACGCGGTATCGATCTTGGCGTGGAGCGCGTCGAGGGGGTCCTGACTCTGCTTGAAGCGCTCGACGCGATCGGCCTGCGCCATCATCGAACGGAGCAGGCCACGCATGAGCGCGATGGTGCGCTGCTCGAGCTCGCGCACGCGGCCGCCCTCCAGGCCGGCCGAACGCGCGGCGCGCGCCGCGCCCCAGACCGCCAGGATGCTGTACACCCCGTCGCGTACCCAGGCGTGGGTGTAGTCGCCGTGACGGGTCACGGCGGTCGATGCGGGGAGCAGGCCGCTGACCGGATGCTGGCGGGAGGCGATCGCACGCTCGACGCGTGCGATCACGTCCAGGAGCGCTGCGCCGTCGTGGCGGGGCGGATCCGTCATGGCGGGCACGCTACCCCGGCGGTGCGCCGCCGACCAGGCCCGAGAGCACGCTGAGCACCAGCGGCAACGTGATCAGCGCCGTCGCGGTGCCGGCCACCACCGTGTCGCCCACCTGGCGGGCGTCGCCGCCGAACTCGATCGCGAGCATCGCGGCGTTCACCGCGGTCGGCATCGCGCCGATCAGGACGAGGATCGCGAGGTCCAGCCCGGTCAGTCCCAGCGCCAGGCCCGCGCCGGCCGCCAGGAACGGTCCGGCCCCCAGCTTCAGCGCCACGCCCGCCCACGCCCGGCCGCTGGGCCAGTGGCGGCCGGCGCGCGCCAGCTGCACGCCCAGCGTGAGCAGCACCATCGGGATGGCCGCGTCGGCCAGGAGGTCCACCGCGCGCTCGGCGGCGAGCGGCAGGCCGAGGCCGGCGCCGTTGACCAGCAGCCCCGCGAGCGTGGCCCACAGCACGGGGAACGCGAGGACGGTGCGGAGCGCGCGTCCGGGCGAGACCGCCGCGCCCAGCAGGCCCGGCCCGATCGTGAACATCAGCAGCGAGGTGGCCAGGTAGAGGATCAGCGCCCGGTCCAGTCCCGCGGGTCCGAACGCGAACAGCGCGACGGGCAGGTTCAGGTTCGCGGCGTTCCCCAGCACGCTGGTGCCGATCAGCGCGCGCCGGGCGGAGCCGGGAAGCCGTGCGCCTGCCAGCGCGGCGAGGCCGGCCGCGGCGAGGAGGAAGAGGCCGTAGCCGGCCAGCAGGCGCAGCGCGGGAATCTCGCCCAGCGCCAGCTCGGCCATGGCGCGGAACGCCAGGGCGGGCACGGCGGCGTACAGGGCGAGGCGGTTGACGTGGCGCACGTCCAGGCGGAACCAGCCCCCGACCAGGCCGCCGACGAGGATGACCGCGAACACCGGCGACACGACGTCGACGAGCAGCTTCAGGGACGCAGGCACCCGGCATGCTACCTGGCGCTAGACTCGTGGGCGTGCGCCTCTCCCCCGGCCGGCTCGGCGGTCTCCTCGCGTCGCTCTTCCTGGCGCTTCTCCTGATCGTGCCCCTCGTCGCCGTGGTGGCCCGCGGCCTCGGCGCGGAGCCGCTGGCCACGGCGCGCGAGCTGGCCACCGACCCGTTCCTGCGCGAGCGGCTGGGCCTCACGCTGCTCCAGGCGACGCTCTCGACGGTGCTCACCGTCGCGATCGGTCTTCCCGGGGCGCTGGCGTTCGCACGCTGGTCGTTCCCCGGCAAGCGGATCTTGCGGGCGCTGTTCACCGTGCCGTTCGTGATGCCGTCCGTCGTGGCGGGGGCGGGATTCCTGGCGCTGCTGGGACCGGGCGGGGCGCTGGGGGTCGACCTGATGGACACCCTGACGCTGGTGCTGCTGGCGCACGTCTTCTACAACCATGCGGTCGTCGTGCGGATGGTGGGCGGCTTCCTGGAGTCGGCCGCGCCCCGGCTTCGCGACGCCGCGGCGACATTGGGCGCGGGGCCGCTCAGGACGACGCTGCGCGTCACGCTTCCCCTGGCGGCACCGGCGATCCTGGCGGCGGCGGCGTTGGTGTTCGTGTTCTGCTTCACCTCGTTCGGGGTGATCCTGATCCTGGCGCCCGGCGGCGCCTGGGACACCCTGGAGGTCGAGATCTACCGCAGCGTGGCGCGGCTGCTGCGGCTCGATACCGCCGCGGCGCTCGCGCTGCTGCAGCTGGTCGTGGCGATGGCCGCGGGCGGCGTCTACACGGCGCTGCAGGCCCGCGCCGCGGTCCCGCTGGGCGGCGCGGGTCCGCTCCCGCGACCGGGCCGGGGGGGCCGCTGGCTGCTGGCCCTGACGCTGGCGCCGCCGGCGCTGCTGACGGCGGCGCCGCTGGTCGCGCTCGCGATCCGCTCGGTCGTGCCGCCCGGGGCGGAGGGGATCTCGTGGATCGGTTGGCGCGCGGCGTTCGCGCCCAGCGGTCTGCTGGGCGTCGTGAGCGCCTGGGACGCCACCTGGAACTCGCTCCGCTTCGCGGGCGCCTCGGGCCTGGTCGCGACCGTGGTGGGCACGGCGCTGGCGTACGCGGTGGTGCGGGCCGACTGGCGCTTCCTGGACCGGGCCAGCCTGCTGCCGCTGGCGACCAGCGCCGTCACCCTGGGACTGGGCTTCCTGCTTGCCTGGCCGGCGCTGACCGGCACGTTCTGGGGCTTGGCGCTGGCGCACGCGCTGATCGGAACGCCGTTCGTGACGCGGGCGGTGCTGCCGTCGCTGCGCGGAATCCCCCCCTCGCGCTCCGCAGCCGCGGCGGTGCTGGGCGCGGGACCGTGGCGGCGCGCGCTGCGGGTGGACCTGCCGGCGCTGGTACCGGGCCTGATCGGCGGCGCCGGCTTCGCGGTGGCGGTGTCGCTGGGCGAGTTCGGCGCGGCGCTGGTGCTGAGCCGGCCCGAGCTGGCGACGCTGCCGATCGCGATCTACCAGCGCCTGGGGCGGCCGGGCGCCGAGAACTACGCGGCGGCGCTGGTGCTGGCGCTGCTCCTGATGGCGCTGACGGCGATGATCATGGCGCTGCTGGACCGGCTGGGCGGTCCGGGCGAGATCTGAGCCCCCGAAGATCGGGGTCGAGACGCGGTACGGCCGCGGGTATGATGCCGCGCGTGGCTCTCGAACTGTCCGGCGTGGCACGGCACTACGGCGAGGTGCGCGCCGTCGACGGCGTCGATCTGGTCGTTCCGCCCGGTCGGACGCTGGCGCTCCTGGGCCCCTCGGGGTGCGGGAAATCGACGCTGCTCCGCGTGGTGGCCGGCCTCGAGCCGCCCGACGCCGGATCGCTGCGCATGGACGGGCGTGACCTGAGCGGCGTTCCGCCGCAGCGACGGGGCGTCGGCATGGTGTTCCAGGACTACGCGCTGTTCCCGCACCTGTCGCTGAAGGACAACGTCGCGTTCGGCCTGGTGGAGCGTGGCTGGTCGCGGAACGAACGCGAGGCGAGGGTCCGCGAGCTGCTGGACGTCATGGGGCTGACGGGTCTCGAGCGGCGTCGCCCGCAGGCGCTGTCGGGCGGTCAGCAGCAGCGGGTCGCGCTGGCCCGTGCGCTGGCTCCGCGCCCTGCGCTGCTGCTGCTCGACGAGCCGCTGAGCAACCTGGACCGGACGCTGCGCGACGAGCTGATGGACGAGCTCGCCGAGCTGCTGGGCGAGCTGGACGTCCAGGCGATCCACGTCACGCACGATCAGAACGAGGCGTTCGCGCTGGCCGACCGGGTCGCGGTGATGCACGACGGCCGGATCGTGCAGGAGGGCACGCCGGACGAGCTGGTCGAGGCGCCGCGCAGCGCCTGGATGGCGCGCTTCCTGGGCCTGCGCGAGCTGATCCCGGCCGGCCAGGCGAAGGAGCTGGGGTTCGCGGGCACGACGTTGCTGCGGGTCGAGCGGCTGCGTCCCGATCCGGACGGTCACGTGTTCGAGGTCCAGCGCGTGCACCGCGTCGGGACCGATCTGGAGCTGGCGCTGACCTCGCCCCAGTGGGGGCTGAGCGTTCGCTGGCAGGCCCGTCCCCGCGAGCTCCGGGAACCCCCGGAGCCGGGAGACACGATCCGGCTGCGCGTTCCCGACGACGCCTGGACGGTGCTCGAGGTGGAGGGGTGATCGCGCTGGTGCTGGCGGGCGGTCCGTTGCGTCCCAGCCCGCGCCTGCTGCGCAAGGTCGGCGAGGCGGACCTGGTGGTCGCGGCGGACGGCGGGCTCCGTCACGCGATCCCGCTGGGGGTCGTGCCGGACCTGCTGGTGGGCGATCTGGACTCGGTCCGCGACGAGGATCTGCAGGTGTGGCCCGACGTTCCGACCGAGCAGCACCCGCGCGACAAGGACGCCCTCGACCTCGAGCTCGCGATCGAGGCGGCGCTGGCACGGGGCGCGGACAGCGTCCGGGTGATCGGCGCGTTCGGGGGGCGCTTCGACCAGACGCTGGCGACCGCCTGGATCGCCGCCCGCTACGCCGAGCAGGGCGTGGAGATGTCTCTCCTGGACGGGATCCACGACGCCTACCCGCTGCCTGCGGGCGCCCGCTTCGCAGGCGAGGTCCCGCACGGCACCGTGTTCAGCCTGCTGTCGGTCGCCGAGCGGTCGCGGGTGGACGTGGTCGGCGCCGACTACCCGCTGACCGATGCGGAGCTTCCGCGCGGCGTGGGGCTGGGCCTCTCCAACGTCGCACACGACCGGCTGGTCGTCGACGTGCGCGAGGGGCTGGTGCTGCTGATCCTCGAGTGGGACGCCTGACCGGCCCGCTGAGCGACGCGCGCGTCCGCCGTTCTGACGCGCCCGTTCCCTTCTGAGCACGCCCGTTCGCGCGCCCGACGTGCGCGCCGCGTCGGCGCGTCGTCGTCGCGGCATCGGCGCGGCGTCGTCGCGGTGTCCTGGCGGGTTGCGCCGAGTGGCCTCCCCGCGCCATACTGCGGATACGGAAATGTAAACGTTTTCATCCGAGGCGTCCGCGCCTCGGGCAGGCGACGGAGGACCGTGAGCGAGCGAGGACGCGCACCGACCATGCACGACGTGGCCCGTGAGGCCGGCGTGTCGACCGCGACCGTCTCGCGCGTCGTGAACGGCGCCAGCGTACGGCCCGCCACCGCGCGCGCCGTCCGACGGGCGATGCGTGATCTGGGGTACGTGCCCAACCAGGTCGCGCGCGGCCTGGTGACCGGCCGCAGCGACGTCGTCGGCGTGCTGGTTCCCGACCTGGTCGGACCGCTCAACGCCGCGGTGGCGCGCGGCGTCGAGGACGCGCTCGAGGCGCGCGGCATGCACGCGGTCGTGGTGACCGACCACCGCGAGCCCGAGCGCGAGCGGGCCCGCCTGGGCATGCTCGTCGCCAGGCGCGTGGACGGGCTCGTGCTCATCGGCAGCCAGCTGCCCGACGCCGAGATCCTCGACGCCATCGGCGGCACACCGGTCGTGCTGGTCGGCGCCGAGCACGAACGTACCGAGCTGCCCGAAGTCCGCGTCGACAACCGCGCCGGCATCGCCGCCGCGCTCCGGATCCTGGCCGATCACGGCCACCGGGACATCGCGCACCTGGCCGGTCCGCGCCGCGACGGACGCGAGCGCCTGGCCGCGCTCCGCGAGCTGGCTCCGCAGCACGGCCTGCGCCTGATCGCCGTCGCGGAGGCGGACTTCAGCGAGGCCGGCGGCCTGGACGCGGGGCGGCAGCTGCTGCGCCGCGGCGGCTTCAGCGCGGTGCTCTGCTCGAACGACCGGACCGCCGTCGGCCTCTACGCCGCGGCGCGCGAGCGTGCGCTGCGGCTTCCCCACGATCTCTCCGTCATCGGCTTCGACGATCTTCCCTGGAGCGCCTACCTCGACCCTGCCCTCACCACCGTGCGGCAGCCCAGCCGCGAGATGGGACGCGTCGCGGCCGAGCGCATCCTGGAGCCCGACGCGGGCGACGGCTGGCAGGGCGAGCGCACGCTCGTTCCCGAGCCGGTCCAGCGCGCCTCCGTCGCGTTCTTCCCCCTGGCCGACCGTCGCGCCACCCGGCACGACTCGGACGACCGCCCGCAACCCGTCGCTCTCGTCAAGGAGGAACCCGCATGAAACGCATCCTCGTCACCCTCGTCGTCCTGTCCTGCAGCCTGGCCTTCGCCCAGCTGCGGGTGTGGACCACCCAGGTCCAACCCGAGCGCATGGCGGTTCAGGAAGCGCTCGTCGCCGACTTCCTGGCCGAGACCGGCATCTCCGTCGAGGTCATCCCGGTCGAGGAGTCCGAGCTCTCGACCCGCATCACCGCCGCCTTCTCGGCCGGCGACCTGCCCGACCTCATCTACCACCCGGTCAGCCAGACGATCGGCTGGGCCGAGGCCGGCATCCTCGACGTCGACGCCGCCAGCGCCACGATCGACGCGCTGGGCGCGGACACGTTCGCCCAAGGCCTGCTGAACCTGACGCAGACGCCCAACGGCTACGCAGCGGTGCCCAGCGACGGCTGGACGCAGCTGCTGATCTACCGTTCCGACCTGTTCGAAGAGGCCGGACTCGAGGCGCCGACCACCTTCGCCGCCATCGAAGCCGCCGTCGAGGCGCTCCACGCGCCGCCCGAAATGTACGGCTTCGTCGCCGCGACCGACGTGAACAACGACTACACCATGCAGGTCCTCGAGCACTTCTTCCTCGCCAACGGCGTGCACCTCATCGCCGAGGACGGCGGCATCGGCCTCGAGACCGAGCCCACCATCAACACGCTCGAGTTCTACAAGACGCTGGCCGACGCGAGCCCCGAGGGGAACCTCTACTGGCAGCAGTCGCGCGAGCTGTACTTCGACGGTCGCGCCGCGATGATCGTCTGGTCGCCGTTCATCCTGGACGAGATGGCCGGCCTGCGCGACGCCGCGCCCGTCACGATCAGCGACGATCCGACCACCCGTGAGCTGGCGTCGATCACCGGCATCGTCACGAACCTCGCCGGTCCGGACAACCCCGAAGGCGCCGGCTGGGCCGCGTCGAGCAACTGGGGCATCACCGTCGACGCCGACACCGAAGCCGCGCAGAGCTTCGTCGAGTTCGTGCTGAGCGGCGACGGCTACCTGTCGTGGCTGTCGATGGCGCCCGAAGGCCTGTTCCCCGCCCGCACCGGGACGGCGGAGAACCCCAACGCGTTCGTCGACGGCTGGTCGCAGCTCGACGTGGGCGTCGACCGCCGCGCGCCCCTCGCCGCGCTGTACGGCGAAGAGGTCGTGAACGACATCGTCGCCGGCCTCCAGGTCGCGAACCGCTGGGCGTACGCCCAGGGCGAGGGCGCGCTGCTCTCGCGCCTGTACGGCACGCGCGTGATGGCCGAGCTGGTCCGCTCCTACCTCGACGGCGAAGCCACCGTCGAAGAGACCGCCGAGCGCCTGCAGGCGCGCATCTCCGCGCTGCGCTGAGCCTCCTCCCCGGCGGAACGGGCCATCGCCCGTTCCGCCGGCCCCCCGTTCCGGAAGGAGACGACCGTGCGCGGACGATCCCTCGCCGCCCGCGAAGCACGCCTCGCCTATCTGATGCTGGCCCCGACGTTCGTGATCGTCTTCGCGATCGTCCTCTTCCCCGTGATCGCCAACCTATGGATCAGCTTCAAGCCGGTCGAGCTCGCCGACCTCCGGCCGCCCCAGCCGCTCGTCCGGGAACGGCTCCGAGCGACCCCGACGGCCCCCGGCGAGCTGCTCGAGATCCGCTATCAGATGCGCAACAGCTCGATCGACGTCACGATCCGTGACGTCGCCCTCTTCGACGACCTGCCCCCGGGACTGACGCTGCGAACCGACGCGCCGCGCTGCGAGGTGGGCGACGGCACGCTGGCCTGCTCGCTGGGCACCTGGGAGGGCGGCTACCGCGAGAACCTCGACCTGGAGTTCGAAGCCGGCCCCGCCTACTTCGAGGCGGGCGCGCCGACACCGCTGGACACGACGCCGCAGATGCGCGGCCGCGCGCCCAACGTGCTCACGAACGCGACCTTCACGCTGGACAACTTCGTGCGGGTGGTGAACGCGCCCGACTTCTGGCCCACCCTGCGCGTCACCCTCTGGTACACGATCTTCGGCACGATGGGCTCGATCCTGCTGGGCCTCTTCGCCGCGCAGCTCCTGAACGCCGACTTCCGTGGCAAGGGGGCGCTGCGGGGCCTGTTCCTCTTCCCCTACGTCGCGCCGGTGATCGCCGCGGCCTTCACCTGGGCGTTCCTGCTCGATCCGCTCTCCGGCAACGTCAACGCCGTCCTGCGCGAGTACGGCCTGGTCGAGCAGGCGGTCAACTTCCTGAGCCGCCGCACGACCGAGATCGGTTTCTTCGGGCTCCAGGTCCAGTGGCCGCTGGCGCTCTCGATGGTGATCCTGTTCGAGGCCTGGCGCTACTTCCCGTTCGCGTTCCTGTTCATCCTCGCCCGCTTCCAGGCGATCCCGAAGGACATGTACGAAGCGGCCGACGTCGACGGCGCCAGCCCGCTGCAGAGCTTCTGGTTCATCACCCTGCCGCAGCTCGTCGGGATCCTCTCGACGCTCTTCCTGCTGCGCTTCATCTGGACGTTCAACAAGTTCGACGACATCTTCCTCCTCACGGGCGGTGCCGCGGGCACGAAGACGCTCACCGTCCAGGTGTACGACCAGGCGTTCGCCCTGGCCGACCTGGGGGCTGGCGCAGCGGTCGCCGTGATCCTGTTCCTGATCCTCGCGGCGTTCATGACGATCTACTTCCGTTACGCACCGGAGGGCGACTGATGCCTAGCTCCCGCTCCAAGCACGCCGCCCCCAGCGCCGCGGGCGTGGCGGTCGGCGCCGTCGTCGGCGCCCTCACCGCCGTCCTGCTCGTCACGGTCTGGAGCCTGCTCGCGACCCTCACCACCTCCGGCGTGTCGACCGCGCCGCTGGGCTGGGCCGCGCTGTCGGGCGCGATCCTGGGCGCCGTGATCACGGCGTTCCGGCGTGGTGCGGACACCGCCCCGCTGGCGGCCTGGTCCGCCGGCGCCACGGTCGGCGCCGCCTGGGCCGTGGTCTCGTCCGGCACCCCGCTGGGCTTCGCGCACCCGTTCTGGGGCGCGCCGGCGGCGATCCTGTCCTTCGTGCTCATCGGCCAGACGACGCGCTACGGCCTGCGCGACCTGGACCTCGCCCTCGTGGACCGTCACCGCCTGGAGACGTTGCTGCTCCGCGGCCTTCGCGCCCTCGGGTTCACCTTCTTCCTCGCGATCGTGATCCTGCCGTTCTGGTTCATGCTGTCCTCCTCGTTCAAGCCGCGCGCCGAGCTGCTGCGCGACCCGACCAACCTGGCGATCGACCTGTCGAAGGGTCTGAGCGAGCTGTTCGTCGGCTACCGCGAGGTCCTGCTCACCTTCGACTTCGCGCGCTTCATCCTGAACAGCACCTTCGTCGCGAGCGTCACCGTGATCATCACGCTGGCCCTGGCGGTGATGGGGGCGTACGCCGTCACGCGGCTCAGGTTCCCGGGACGCGAGTGGCTATCGCGGTCGATCCTGCTGATCTACATGTTCCCCGCGATCGTGATGGTGATTCCGCTCTACACGATCTTCAGTCAGCTGGGCCTTCGCGATACCCTGCCCGGGCTGCTGGTCGTCTACCCCGCCACGACGCTGCCGGTCGCGCTGTACATGCTGAGGAGCTACTTCCAGACCCTGCCCAAGGACCTCGAGGAGGCCGGCCTGATCGACGGCGCGACCCGCTTCGGCGTGATCACGCGCATCACGCTGCCGCTGTCGGTGCCGGCGCTTGCGTCCGTCGGGCTGTACGTGTTCATGATCGCGTGGAACGAGTTCCTCTTCGCGTTCATGTTCCTGGACACGCCCGCGATCTTCACGCTGTCGCGCGGGATGGTCGCCCTGAACTCGCAGGAGGTGCCGCGGCAGTTCCTGATGGCGGGCGCGGTGATCGTGACGGTGCCGATCATGGTGCTGTTCTTCTGGTTCGAGAAGTACCTGGTGGGCGGCCTCACCGCGGGAGGCGTGAAGGGATGACGGCGGCGCTCACGGACGACGAAGCGACGCGGGCCGCCCTGGCGCAGCTGCGTGCCAACGACGTCGGCACGTTCGTGAAGCCGGCCGAGCGGCAGTACCCGCACCAGTGGAACTGGGACGCGGCGCTGGTGGCGCTGGGACTGGGCCTGCACGACCCCGAGCGGGCGCGCCTGGAGGTGCGCTCGCTGCTGCGTGGCGCCTGGCGGAACGGCATGGTGCCGCACATCCTGTACCACCTCGGCGCCAGCGACTACCGGCCCGACCCCGCCTTCTGGCGCACCGCGGAGCATCACCCGGCCGGGCTTCCCACCTCCGGACTGAGTCAGCCGCCGATCCTGGCCAGCTGCCTGCACCGCCTGCACGCCCTGGCGCCCGAGACGGAGCGTGCCGCCTGGCACGACTTCCTGGCCGAGACGTACCCCGCGGTGCTGGCCTGGCACCGCTGGTGGCACACGGCGCGCGACCCGGAGGGCCGCGGCCTGGTCGCGATCGTGCATCCGTGGGAGTCGGGCACGGACGACGCCCCCCGCTTCGTCCCGGCGCTGGCCCGGCTGCGCCCGACCGCCGTGCCGGAGTTCGTCCGTGGAGACCGGACGCACGTGGCCGCCGCGGAGCGCCCCAGCGACGACGACTACGCCCGGTTCGTGCACCTGATCGACCTGTACCGCGCCCTCGGGTGGGATCCGGACGCGATCTGGCGCGAGGCGCCGTTCCGCGTCGTCGATCCGTTCCTGAACGCCGTGCTGCACCGCGCCGACGGCGACCTGGCAGAGGTCGCGCGCCTGCTGGGCGAGCCGACCGACGAGATCGAGGCATGGCGCGACGCCACCCGCCGGGCGTACCCGCAGCTGTGGAGCGACGCCGCCGGCACCTTCCAGGCGTGGGACGACCGGGCCGGGGCGCCGCTCCCGAGCTCCGGCATCGCGGGCTTCGCGGCGCTGTGGGGCCGGCTCGCGACGCCGGAGCAGGCGGAAGCGCTGCGCGCCGCGTTCGCCGACCCCGCCGCGTACGCTCCCGTGGACCCCGCCGGCGTGCGGCTGGCGACGGTCCGGCGCGACGATCCCCTGTTCATGCCCAGACGCTACTGGCGGGGACCGGTGTGGATCGTGACGAACTGGATGGTCGCCGACGGCTTCGACGCCGCCGGCATGCACGACGCGGCCGCCACGCTGCGCGACGACGCGCTGGCGCTGACCCGCCGGCACGGCTTCCACGAGCACTACGACCCGACCGACGGCACGCCCGGCGGCGCCCGCGGCTTCTCGTGGAGCGCGGCGCTGACGCTGGTGCTGGAGCGCGAGGCGCGCGCCGCGCGGCTGGAGGCCTGAATGCGTGCGCTCCACCTCGCGACGCGGCTGGCCGGCACCGACGGCGTGTCGCTCGAGGCGACCAAGGTCGCCCGGGTCCTGGCCGAGCACGGCTTCGAGCGACGGGACCTCGCCGGCGAGGTCGAGACGCCCGGCGCCATCCGCGTGCCCGAGATGCACTTCCGCGATCCGACGGCGGTCCGGCTTGGCCAACGCGCCTTCTCGGGCGACGCGCCCGAACCGGCGCTGGACCGCGAGCTCGCCGATGCGGCCGACCGGCTCGCCGAGCGGCTTCTGCCGATCGTCCGCGACGTCGCGCCCGACCTGCTCGTCGTCCAGAACGCCTGGGCGATCCCGATGCAGCTGCCGCTGGCGGGCGCCCTGGCCCGGGTGACCGAGGCGACCGGCCTCCCCACGCTGTCGCACGAGCACGACTACGCCTGGGAGCGCGCGCGGTTCGCGCGAACGCGGGTCCGTCCCTGGCTGGATCGCTACTTCCCGTTCGACGCGCCGCGGATCCGTCACCTGGCGATCAACTCGCCGGCGCGGGACGCGCTGCGCGAGCGCCGCGGCATCGACGCGACGGTGGTTCCCAACGTGATGGATTTCGGTGCGCCCGCGCCCTCTCCCGAGCGGGCCGACGCGATCCGAGGCGAGGTCCGGGAGGCGCTGGGCCTGCGGAGCGGGCAGCGTCTGATCCTCCAGCCCACCCGCGTCGTGCCACGCAAGGGAATCGAGCTCGCGATCGAGCTGCTGGCGCGGCTGGAGGACGACCGCAACGTCCTGACGATCAGCCACGCCGCGGGCGACGAGGGGACGGCGACGCTGGAGCGCCTGCAGGCCCAGGCGCGGCGCGTCGGCGTCGACCTGCGCTACGCGCCCGACCTGTTCGCCCCGGAGCGGAGCGCTGGCCGCTTCGCGCTGGACGACGCCTACATCGCTGCCGACCTGGTGACCTACCCGAGCCTGTACGAGGGCTTCGGGAACGCCCTGCTCGAGACGATCGCGCACCGCCTGCCGGCGGTCGTGAACCGCTACGACGTGTACGTCCGCGACATCGCTCCCACCGGCCTCCGCTTCGTGGAGCTCGACGGCCGGGTGGACGAAACCGCCGTCGCCGCGGTGCGGCGGCTGCTGGACGACCCCGCCGCGAGGCGCGAGATGGTCGAGCACAACCGCGCCGTCGCGAGCCGTGCCTTCGGCCTGCCGGCGCTGCGCGAGCGGCTGGCCGGGCCGCTGCGCTCGCTGGGGCTGACGTCATGACCGGCCGGTCCGGCGACGCGATCGCTCGCGAGGCGCGGGCCGTGTACGGCGAGCGGGGCGACGCCGTCGCGGGCGAGCTGCGCGCGCTCGCCACCCGGTTCCGGGCCACCACCGAGCGAGACCCGGTCCCGCCCGCGCAGCGGATGACGGAGAACGACGCGCTCCTGATCAGCTACGCCGACACGGTCCAGCGGCCGGACGAGGCGCCGCTACGCACGCTGGGCCGCTGGCTGCGGGGTCCGTTGGCGGACACCGTGTCGACCGTGCACCTTCTGCCGTTCTACCCCTGGTCGTCCGACGACGGCTTCGCGGTGAAGGACTACCGCGCCGTCGCGCCCCGGTACGGCTCGTGGGACGACGTGCACGCGCTTCGCCGCGATCACCGGCTGATGGTCGACGCGGTCGTGAACCACGCCTCCGCGCAGGGCACGTGGTTCGATCGCTTCCTCCGCGACGAGCCGCCGTACCGCGACTGGTTCCGGACCGAGGCGCCCGACGCCGATGTCGCCGGGATCGTCCGGCCCCGCATCACGCCGCTGCTGACCCCGTTCGAGACGGCCTGCGGGCGCCGCTGGGCGTGGACGACGTTCGGTCCGGACCAGGTGGACCTGGACTACCGCGAGCCCAGCCTGCTGCTGGAGATCGCCTCGGTCCTGCTTTCGTACGTCGGTCACGGCGCCGAGGTGCTGCGCATGGACGCGGTGACGTACCTGTGGAAGGAGCTGGGAACGCCCAGCGCGCACCACCCCAAGACGCACGCGCTGCTGCGCCTGCTCAGAGCGCTGCTGGAGCAGGCCGCGCCGTGGGTCGTGCTGCTGACCGAGACGAACGTGCCGCACGCGGAGAACGTCGCCTACTTCGGGGCCGGCCGCGACGAGGCGCAGATGGTGTACAACTTCGCGCTGCCCCCGCTGGTGCTGCACACCGTCGCGTCCGGCGACGCGACGGTCCTGCGCGACTGGGCGGCCACGCTGCGCACCCCCAGCGACGAGACCTGGTTCCTGAACTTCCTGGCCAGCCACGACGGGATCGGGGTCCGGCCGGTCGAGACGCTGCTGCCGCACTCCGCCATCGACGCCCTGGTCGACCGCACCCTGAAGCAGGGCGGCGGTCTGGGCCTGAAACGGAATCCCGACGCGACCCAGAGCGCGTACGAGCTGAACGTGAACTACTTCGACGCCCTCGGCGATCCAGACCGCGAGGAGCGTCTGGACCGTCAGGTGGCCCGCTTCGCGGCGGCCCACGCCGTGATGGCGGCGCTGCCGGGCGTCCCCGCGGTGTACGTGCACAGCCTGCTGGGGTCGCGCGGCGCGCCGGAGCTGGCCGCACGCCAGGGCGTCCCGCGCGCCGTGAACCGGGCGAAGCTGGACGAGGCGACGCTGAGCGCCGAGCTGGCCGACCCCCTCGGCCGGCGGGCCCGCATCCTGGCCGCGTTGCGGGGGTTGCTGCGGGCCAGGCGGGGTCGGCCCGCGTTCCATCCCAGCGCACCGTCCACCGTGCTGGACGCTCCGAAGGGCGTGTTCTCGGTTCGGCGCGGCGCCGAGGACCGGACCGTCGCCTGCGTCCAGGAGCTGGCCGGGCGGGACGCGACGGTCCGTGTGGAGCGCGGCGGGCGCGAGCTGCTGAGCGGCCGCCCGATCGAGCCCGGTACCGTTCCGATGGGCCCGTACGAAGTGCTCTGGATCGACGAATCCGCCTGATCCTCGGCCCGTCTTCCTACCCGTCCGCCCGTACGGGCTCGGAGTCCGGGTGTACCGATGCGCACGTACCCACCGTGCCGCGGAGGCGGCCGGCGTGGTCCCCTCGGGCATGAGCGACAAGCGGATCGGCACCCGCGCGGTGCATGCCGGGGCGGGCCTGGACCCCACGACCGGCGCGCACGCGACCCCCATCGTCCAGACCTCGACGTTCGGGTACCGCTCGTTCGCGCGTGGCGAGCGGCTGTTCGCCGGCGACGAGGAGGGGTACCTGTACAGCCGGGTCGGCAACCCCACCGTCGCCGCCTTCGAGCGCTCCCTGGCCGACCTCGAGGGCGCCGAGGCCGGCGTCGCGTTCTCGAGCGGCATGGCCGCCATCGCCGCGCTGGCGTTCACGGTCCTGGCGCCCGGGCGGCAGATCGCCTACCTCGGTCCGCTGTACGGCGGCTCGGAGGGCCTGTTTCTGGAGGTCCTGCAGCGGTTCGGCGTGCCGGTCCGCGCGGTCGACGCGGACGACCTGGACCGTGGCTTGGACCCCGCCACCGGGATCGTCTACCTCGAGACGCCGACGAACCCCACGCTGCGCCTCCACGACCTGCGCGCCGCGGCCGACGCCGCGCACGCGGTGGGCGCGCTCTGCGTCGCGGACAACACCTTCTCGACCCCGATCCTGACGCGGCCGTTGGAGCACGGCGCCGACGTCGTGGTCCACTCGGCGACGAAGTACCTGGGCGGTCACGGCGACGCTCTCGGCGGCGTGTTGGCCGGCCCGGCGGAGCTCATGGCAGAGATCCGGATGGAGGGCCTGCGGCACCTGGGCGGAGCGCTGGGTCCGCTCGAGGCGTTCCTGTTCATCCGCGGCCTCAAGACCCTCCCGCTCCGGATCGAGCGCCACTGCGCCAACGCCCGCCGCGTCGCCGAGACGCTGCGCGACCATCCGTCCGTCGCCGCGGTCCACTGGCCCGGATTCCCGGACCATCCCCAGCACGACCTGGCCACACGCCAGATGGCCGACTTCGGCGGCATGGTGTCGCTGGAGCTGACAGGCGGGAAGCCGGCCGCGGGCCGCTTCCTGGACCGCCTGACACTGTTCACGCAGGCGGTATCGCTGGGCGACGTCGAATCGCTCGCGACGCACCCCGCCAGCACCACCCACCAGCTGCTCGATCCGGAGCTCAGGCTCCGCGAAGGCGTCACCGACGGCCTGGTACGGCTGTCGGTCGGGATCGAGGACGGGGACGACCTGGTCGAGGATGTGCTGCAGGCGCTGACGGGCTAGGACAAGCGCCGAGCGCGCCGGCCGGCGCAGCGGCTCATGCGGCCACCACCGCATTCTCGGAGCCGTGGTCGTTGGGCACGAGGCCGTCGGCGTCGGCGTCGTTCCAGTAGTCCACGCCTCCGCCGCGATGCACGCGGTAGCGGAACTGCATGGCGGCGCCCGGCTCGAGCTCCTGCACCAGCTTCCACTTGCCGTTCCGGAGCCGGTCGAACGCCAGCGGGGTCCAGCCGTGCCGGTCGGCGATCAGCTCGATGGCGTCGGCCTGGACGCTTGCGGGATGCTCGAACACGATCTTCGTGACGTTCCGGCTCTTGACGTACCGTTTCTTGATCATGGCTCCACGTTCCCTCGCGAGGAATGTCCGCGCCAGCGACAGCTGCCGCTGCGCAGAGGCGACCGCGCGTGCGCGATCGGACGGAGAATAGACCAGTCACGCGAACTGGTCAAGCGCGAGAATGCGCTTTGGTGAACCGACCTTCACGAGCCGCCCAGAGCCTCGCAGGAGGGCCGTGCTAGCGTCGAGACATGATCGTCACCTCCCTGTCCCGTTGCGGGTTCGCGCGTCTGCTGGGGCGTTTTCTGGCCTTGGCGAGCGTCGTGGTCCTCGCTTCCTGCACCGAGCTCCCGTCCGGCGGTGTCGCCCCTTCGGTCGTGATCGATGCTCCCGCCGACGGTGCGGTGGTGTCGTCCTCGCGGGTCGACGTCCAGGGTCGCGTCGTACGCGACGCGCCGCTGACGTCGATGACCGTGCGCAACGAGACGACGGGCGACGCGCGCTCCTGCACGGTGAGCGGAACGACCTTCGCGTGCGATGGCGTCTTGCTCGTGTCGGGCACGAACCTGCTGGCTGTCCGCGCGACCGACGATCAGGGCCGCAGCGGTCGCGACACCACGACGGTGAGCTACCAGCCCGGCGGCGAAGCGCATCTCGTGATCCTCTCGCCCCCTAGCAGCGGCACGACCGCGTCGCCCGTCGTCGACCTGCACGGCGCCGTCTCCGGGTTCGGAGCGGGACTCACGGTCAGCGTGAACACCGGCGTCGTGCAGGAGCCCTGCGCAAGCGGCGGCGGCGCGTTCACGTGCGACGACGTCCCCCTGCTCGAGGGAGACAACCTGCTGATCGTGACCGGCAGCGACGACGCAGGCCGCAGCGCCTCGGACGCCGTGTTCGTCGCGTACGATCCGGCGCTCGTCGACGACGTGGCGCCGAGCGTCACCATCGTCGCGCCGAGCGACGGCTTCGTCTCGACCGAGAGCACCGTGCTGGTGCGCGCCGACGTGGCCGATGACGGGCTGGTGACCCGCGTCGACGCGATCGTGGACGGCGTACGCACCAGGTGCAGCTACGACGCCGACCTCGACGAGGCGGAGTGCCTGGTGCTTCTCGACGAGCCGGAGCAGACGATCGAGGTGCGGGCGGTCGACGACGCCGACCAGGTGGGCAGCGACACGGTCCAGGTCTCGTTCGAACCTCCCGCGCCCGCGTTCGACATCGACCTGATCTTCTTCGACGAGAGCTACACCGAGGCGCAGGAGCTCGCGTTCGACGAGGCGGTCGCGTTCTGGGAGGAGATCGTCATCGGCGACCTTCAGGACGTGAGCGTCGACTTCGCCGACGGCGTCGACCCGCAGCCCGGCGAGGACTACGCCTGTGGCCAGGGCGAGCCGGCGTTCACCGGCACGATCGACGATCTACGGGTGTACGTCAGCAGCTTCCAGGACGACTCGACCGTGCTCGGCGTGGCGGGACCGTGCCGCAGCCGTACCGGAGGATCGGACGAGGGCACGAACCTGGTGGGGTTCATGGAGTTCAACACGACCTACCTGGAGCAGCTCGAGGCCGACGGCCAGTTGGTCCAGACGATCGCGCACGAGCTGGGCCACGTGCTGGGCTTCGGCACGAACTGGGAGTTCGAGCCGTACTTCGACCTGCTCGCGTACCAGCCCACGGGCGAGAGCTGCTCGTCGGTGGGGACGTTCGACGTCACGCCGGTCTACCTCGGCGAGTTCGGACGCCAGGCGTACGAGCTGTTGGGCGGCGTCGGCGACGTGCCGGTCGAGGAGGACGGCGGTGCGGGCACGAAGTGCGGGCATTGGGACGAGGAGACGTTCGGCAACGAGCTCATGACCGGCTTCCTGAACGAGGGCGTCCCGAACCCGCTCAGCGTGCTGAGCGCCGCGTCGTTCCTCGACCTCGGCCTCGAGGTCGACCTGAGGCAGAGCGAGCCGTACGAGCCGCCGACCGAGCTGGCGCTGCGCACGCAGGGGACGGACCTCGCCGGTCGAGAGATCCTCCTGCGGCCGCTGGGCGGCGTCGACGTGCGTGACGGGAGCGTGCATCCGATCGCGCCCGCCGGCACCGACCGGTGATCGCACCGGCGTCCGAGCCCGCCTCGAGCGCCCGCCACGTGGCCGCCGTCGCCGTTCTCGTCATTCGGGACGGGCGCGTCCTGGCGCTGCGTCGCTCGCAGCACAAGGACGCCGCGCCCGGCGTCTGGGAGACCTTGTCGGGTCGGCTGGAGCCTGGCGAGGAGCCGTACCCGGCCGCGGTGCGCGAGGCGCGCGAGGAGACCGGTCTGGCGGTCGACATAGAGCGCCGGCCGTGGACCGCGTACGCCGCCGACCGCGCGGGCGAGCCGATGCTCGTCGTCGTGTACCGCGGGACGCCCGTCGCCGGCGAGCTGACGCTCAGCGACGAGCACGACGACCACGCCTGGCTGGACGCCGACGCGTTCGCGGCCAGGAGCCCCCTGTCGAAGCTGGTCGAAGCGGTCCGGTCGGCGCTGGCCGCGCCGCCGCCCGAGCGAGCGGACGCGCCCGCCCCGGCGACCTGGATCGGGACCACGGCCGGCGACCGCTGACCCGCGCGACCTCCGACCGAGGACGGAGGACGCCGCCGGCGACGCGTCGTACGCTCGCGGGCATGATCATCACGACCACCTCCACCCTTCAGGACCGCCGCATCGCCGAGTACCTGGGCCTGGTGTCCGGCGAGGCGATCCTGGGCGCCAACGTGTTCCGTGACTTCTTCGCCGGCATCCGCGACATCGTCGGCGGACGCAGCGGCGGCTACGAGCGGTCGCTGCGCGAGGCGAAGGAGATCGCCATCCGCGAGATGGAGGTCGCCGCCCGCGCGCTGGGCGCCGACGCGGTGATCGGCATCGATCTCGACTACGAGAGCATCCAGTCCGGCTCCAGCGGCGGCATGCTGATGGTGTCGGCATCCGGCACGGCGGTCCGGCTGGGGTGAGGGCCCTCGGCGGCGCGCTCCTTCGACAGCGGTCTCCTTTGACAGCGCGCCCCGCACGGGCTAGGCTCCCTGACATGCTCGCCCCGGGACCCCACCTCGCGTGCCGCGCCGCCCCGACCCGTCGGGACGACAATCCGCGCGTGGGGGGCCTCGGGGCGTAGGGCGCCGTCGATCGACGCGTTGGACCCCCGGGGCTCGGCTCCGGGGGTCTTTTCGTGCGATCCGTCGCGCGTGCCCAGGAAGGCAGGCCGGCATGAACGAGGACGGAAGCGAACGAACGCTGACGCGCGAGCTCCCCGCCTACGAGGGCGCTCGCGTGACGCTGCGCGGCTGGGTGCATGCGCGCCGCGACCTGGGCGGCGTGCAGTTCCTGGTGCTGCGCGACCGGACCGGTGCCGCGCAGTGCGTGTTCCACGGCACCGAGATCCCGCTGCAGGAGTCGTGCGTGGAGGTCCGCGGCACCGTGGCCGCGTCCCCCAAGGCGCCCGGCGGGTTCGAGGTGCAGGCCGACGAGCTTCGCGTCCTGAGCCAGGCGACCGAGCCCACGCCGGTCGAGATCTCGAAGGAGAGCTGGCACGCGAACCCGGACACGCTTCTCGCCTACCGCCACGTGACGGTTCGCGGGCTCGAGGCGCAGGCGATGCTGCGGGTGCAGGCGGAGCTCGTCGGCGCCTTCCGAGCGTTCCTGGACGCCGAGGCGTTCACCGAGATCTTCACCCCCAAGCTCGTCGCCGCCGGCGCGGAGGGCGGGGCCGACATGTTCGAGGTGGACTACTACGGCAAGCGGGCGTACCTGGCGCAGTCGCCGCAGCTCTACAAGCAGATCATGATCGCGGTGCACGAGCGGGTGTACGAGACCGCACCGGTCTGGAGGGCGGAAGCCTCGCACACCACGCGGCACCTGGCGGAGTACCTCAGCCTGGACGTCGAGCTTGGCTTCATCGACGACGACGGCGACGTGATGGACCTACAGGAGGCGCTGCTGGGCTCGATGATGCGGCGGGTGGGCGAGCGCTGCGCCGCGGAGCTGGCGCTGCTGGGCGCCGAGGCTCCGGTGATCACCGGACGATTCCCCCGCATCGAGCTGCTCGAGGCCCGCAAGCTGGTCGAGGAGCGCTACGGCCACGCGCCGGGCGGCAAGGACCTGGACCCGGAGGCCGAGCGGCTGCTGGGCCGCTGGGCGAAGGAGGAGCACGGCAGCGACTTCGTGTTCGTCACCCGCTACCCCGAGGCGGCGCGACCGTTCTACACCTACCCGACCGGCGACGGTCTGACACGCGGGGTGGACCTGCTGTTCCGAGGGGTCGAGATCACCTCCGGTGGGCAGCGCGTACACGAGCACGACGTGCTGGTGGGCGAGCTCGAGAAGCGCGGCATGGATCCGCGCCGCTTCGAGGGCTACCTCGAGGTGTTCAAGCACGGCATGCCGCCGCACGGCGGCTTCGCGATCGGAGCCGAGCGGCTCACCGCGCTGTTGCTGGGCATTCCGAACGTGCGCTTCGCGCGCGCGTTCCCGCGGGACGGGAGCCGGCTGCAGCCGTGAGCCGGCGATTTCCGGCTGCACGCCCGCGTCGATCGACGTAGGATGGGGTGTCCGTCGTCGTCCCGCCATACCGTCGCGCCGGCCCGTCGTGCGAGCGCGCCGAGCCAGCTCGTCGCGCGACCCCGTCTCGTCCCCATCCCCACGGAGGAACCATGACCCGAACCGTCCCGACCCTTCTCGCCTCGCTGACCTTGCTGCTGGCCGCCTGCGCACCCACCACCGGACCGTCCACCGCCACCGCCTCGCTGGACGCGCCGTGCGTCAGCGACGAGCGTCCCGTCGTCGCGGTCGTGGAGTTCCAGAACACCACGGGCCGGTACGGCACCACCGTGACCGGCGTCGAGGAGGCGGCTACCGCGCGCATCATCACGCTGATGAAGGAGAGCGGCTGCTACGAGATCGTCGAACAGAGCGAGCTGCAGAACGTGATGATGCAGCAGGGACTCGAGTCGATGGAGCCCGAGGCGCTGGCCCGCGCGGCGGGCGCCGGCTACGTGATCACCGGCGTGGTGACGCGCG
>Ga0102928_1000517_pt1 | contig 24913 bp, 16 predicted proteins | sample SalPonR1_B_D1_MG_FD_78504 | JGI IMG/M metagenome (GOLD analysis project Ga0102928, IMG submission 78504) | Salt pond soil microbial communities from South San Francisco under conditions of wetland restoration - Salt Pond MetaG R1_B_D1_MG | ecosystem: Environmental > Aquatic > Marine > Intertidal...
CCCGTGGCGTAGTTCATTTTGCGGTCTTTTCCTCCCAGCATCTTTTCGACGACAGGACGCTTACCGGTGCGCTCTAGCAGGGGCTTGAATACATGAAATTCGTCCGGCTCAACCGTCCCCTGCACGACGGTTTCTCCCAGACCCCAGGCACCGGTGATCAGGGTAATGTCCGGGAATCCGGTTTCCGTATCGATGGAAAACATAACCCCCGAAGCAGAAAGGTCGGACCGGACCATCTGCTGAACCCCTGCCGACAGGGCTACCTGCATGTGATCGAAGCCATGGTTTTCGCGGTAGGCAATGGCGCGATTGGTAAAAAGTGAGGCAAAGCAGCGCTTTATGGCATCAAGCAGTGCCCTCTCACCGCGGATATTGAGAAAGGTCTCCAACTGTCCGGCAAAGCTCGCCTCCGGCAGGTCCTCGGCGGTGGCGGAACTGCGAACTGCCACGTCGAGATCGTCTCTTTCCAGGCGAGCCGAGAGGTCGCGATAGCATTCGCACAGAGTCTCTTCCAGGGGCCCCGGGAACTTGCCCTTGAGAATCATTTTACGCACAGAATCACCCACCTCTTCGAGATTGCTGTGGTCTTTCTTCAGTCCTGCCATTGCCTCAGTCAATTTCTCGCGCAACCCGTTGTGGTCAATAAATAACCAGTAGGCTGCTGCTGACGTTGCAAATCCCGAGGGCACATTGACCCCGGATTCCTGCAACCGGCTGACCATTTCTCCCAGTGAGGCATTCTTTCCACCCACCTTATCGCCATCGCTGCGCCCAAGGTCTGCGAACCAGAAAGTGAGAGTTTGTTTGGCTGTCATGGCGTTGATTCCTTCATGGCCTGTTGAGTCATCCCGTTACGATTGTCGCACTGGTCACGTCCTGGCTCTGATAAGCCGGAACTGCAGACATGAGCCGGGGCTGACGGCATGAAAAACGCCCCGGTAGGCGATGGTGATGGGGGCTGCTGTAAGTTGCCGACTGCTGACCCGCAATACGTCTTTGGTCACTTCGATATCCAGGTTCTGGCGCCTGTACCACAAGCCTGTTTTCAGCCGGTGGATTTCCTCCGGCAAGATGGGGTTCAAAAAAAGTACATTGCCCTGAACTTCAAGGCCCAGATAGCAGCGCTGAATCAGATCAACGGTACCGGACATCGCCCCCAGGTGGATGCCCTCCGGCGTCGTGCCTCCCTGTATATCGCTGATGTCACTATTCAGCGCATTCTGGAACAATTGCCACGAATGCTGCCGGTCCGATCGCGCGAGCACCCATGAGTGCACAACCCAGCTCAGGGTCGAACCGTGGGAGGTTCTGTGGAGATAATAATCCACATTTTTCGGTATGGTATGGGGGTCAAACGGATAGCCAAGCTGGGCAAAAATGTGCTGCAGCTCGTCCGCCGTGAACAGGTAGAACAGCATCAGGACATCGGCCTGTTTCGAAGCCTTATAGCGATTGGTGTCGTCGCCTTCGGACTCAAGGATACGGTCGAGCCGGTGGATATCACCGTATTTGTCCCGGGCGCCGCTCCAGTCATACTCCTCCAGGTCTTCGTAGCCTTCGAACTGATTGACGATTCCCCCTTCGTTGAAAGAAATGAACAGATTGCGGCTGACATCCTGCCACCGTTCAATCTCGCCGTCGGTGATCCCCAGTTCTTCGCGAAGCTGGCGCGCACGACCCGGAGCCAGAATATCCAGCACCTGACAGGCGCGAGTGAGGACCCACGCCGCCATCACATTGGTGTAAGTATTATTATCCAGCCCTCCCTCTGTCGAAGGGTCGGCGCCCGGATAGGCCGTGTGGTACTCATCCGGCCCCATGATGTCGCAGATATCATAGCGTCCCCGCTCTGCGTTCCAGGAGGCGATGCTGGCCCAGAAGCGAGCGATCTCGATCAGCATTTCGGCGCCGTATTCCTCCATGAATTCACAATCGCCACTCACCTCGTAGTAGTGCCAGAGATTGTAGGCAATGGCGGAGTTGACATGCCGCTGGCGGTTGCTGTTATCCGGAATCCATCGCCCCGATTTGGGATTGAGGTGCAGAACCTGGCTTTCTTCCTGTCCGTTACTGCCGCTCTGCCAGGGGAACATCGCGCCACCAAACCCGGCTTCCCGGGCCAGACTTCTGGCGGCCGGCAATCGGCGATAGCGATACTGCAGAAGCGCGCGGCATCGGCCGGGGGCATGCGTGATAAGAAGGGGGAAAATGAACAATTCATCCCACATGATATGGGCACGGTAGGCCTCACCGTTCCAGCCCCGGGGAGGCACACCGACATCCAGGTCATCGGTATGGCGCGTTACGGTCTGCAACAGGTGAAACATGTGGAGCCGCAGTTTCATCGAGAGGCTGACGCCGCCATCGCTATCGATCTCCAGCTCGAACAGCTCCCACAGGTGCTTCCAGGCTTCTTCATGAGCGGCGAGAAGCGCGTTGAAGTCAGCAGCCAGGTGGAGTTCATTGTGGGCCGCAAGCAGCGGTTCGGAGATGCCCTTGTCCCGGGAGGAAAAGATCGCCGCAATTTTCTCTACTCTGACGGTATCTCCCGCTTCGACATCGATGGAAGCCTCGTGCGCCGTCAGACCCTCGTGAACGTCCGCGGAACGGTCCGGATTAACGGCCTTACCGTTATGATAAAGGCAGGTTCTCGCGGCCTGCGCTATCTCGATCCGGGATTGCACGGTTCGACTTCTCAGCCAGATGATCTCATCCCCCAGCACGCCCGTGTCCAGGGATTCCAGATGCTGCCCTTCCAGGCGTTGATAACGGGCCACCCCCGCATTTGTGACCGTCCCATCCAGGGCCGAACGCAGCGTCAGACAGCCCGACCAGTCTTCCGCTGTGACTTTTACCTCAAGTCCCGCCAGGTGTTGCTCCGCCATGCTGACAAAACGCCGCTCCTCGATCTTTGTGGTGCGGCCCTGGTCGTCGCGGAAACGCCGTATGCGGGTCAACACTCCCCTTCGAAGATCAAGCACTTGGCGATAATCCAGAAAAGCCATCCGGGCCGGATTCAGCCAGGGTCCGTTGTCGACACGAATCATCAGGACAAGCCAGTTGGGGATGTTGACCAGATCCTCATTCTCGATTTCGCGGCCTTCAATTGAGGTGGTGAGCCGGTTGTAGCCACCAGCAAGATAGGTCCCCGGATAATGAATTTTATCCGCTGTCACATCGGGCGCCGCGCCCCGGGTGCAGAAATAACCATTACCAAGCGCGCACAATGTCTCGCGAAGCCCCTCATGCTCAGGCTCGTATCCCTGGTACTCAAGCAGCCACCCGTCATCGCTCATGCTTTATCTCCTGGCGCAGTGATTGTGCCCAGCCAGCTCAGGAAATCCGCCACATCATCAGTGCCTTCCAGCGCATAATGAGCCATCGTTTCCCGCTTGCTGTCATCCCGCACGACTATTCCAATGCCGCCATCGCCTGCTTTTCCATGCCTGAGGACCCGGAATGCATCTTCGTCCGTGGTGTCGTCGCCTATATAGATCGGCACCATTCCGGCACCTTCTCCCGGGTCGAATTTTTCCAGTAACCAGAGCAGGGCCTTTCCTTTGTGCCAGTCGGCACGAGGCTTCACATCAAAAACTTTTTTGCCGGAGGATCTCTGCAACCGGGAATGGTCAGCAAGCACCCTGGCCACAATTTTTTCCATTTCCGGCAGTTCCTCATCTGGAACCTGCCGGAAATGGACCGCGATGGAGAATTTCTTGCGCTCGACGGCGGCACCGTCAATATTCCGGAGGCCTTCGGTCAAGCCAGCTTCAGCGGAATCCAGGTCGGCCAGGAATTTTTTTCCCTGCTGAAGTTCCTCATGCCAGCCGTGGGGGCCGGCAATGTCGAAACCATGACTGCCGGCATAGAAGATCTGGTCAAGCCCTACCAGCTTGCGGACATTTTCAAGATCGCGACCGCTGATAACGGCCACGGTGCAGGTGCGGGCAAGTTTTCCGATGATGTCCCGCATCTGGCCGCTCAGTTCGGCCTTGCGATAGTCTTCGACGATCGGGGTCAGGGTTCCGTCATAATCCAGGAACAGAGCTATGCGCTTGCCCTTCAAGCGCTGTTTTATTTCTTCGCAGGATTTCCACACCGAGGGTATTTCCGCCATGGCCGCAGCAGGTACGCTTTGTTCCCCATCCTCCAGCAGCAGATCCAGTGTGTCGGTTACAACATTCGCCCCGCTTTTTCGCAACCCGTCGCCGTGGTCGGATCCCTCCCGGTTTACGCCGACAACCAGCGCAAAACCGCCACGAGCCGCAGCCTCCACTCCAGCCAGGGCATCTTCAATGACGGCCGCGCGTTCTGGGCGAAGGCCCAGCCGCTCGGTGGCCTGCAGAAAAATTGCGGGATCAGGTTTGCCCGGCAGCCCCAGCTCGGCCATGTCGACGCCATCCACTTTTACCTGGAACAGGTCTGAGATCCCGGCATTGGCGAGTACGGCTTTGCAGTTCCTGCTCGCGGAAATAACCGCGGTCCCGATATTCGCCCGGTTCAGTCTTGCTAACAGATCCAGGGCATCGGGAAAGGTGTCGACACGATTGGTTTCAAGCCATTCGCTGAAAAACCGGTTCTTGCGATTACCAAGACCGCAAACCGTTTCCTGCTTCGGGCTGTCGCCGGGATCACCCCAGGGCAGCTGGATGTCCCTGGAGGCAAGAAAATCATGGACACCGTCATATCTTGGCTTGCCGTCGAGATATTTGCTGTAATCCTCATGGCTGAATGGCGCAAAACCGGACTGCGGTTGCGCCCCATGCTCTTCAAGGTATTCATCAAAAAGTCGCTTCCACGCGGCCTCGTGGGCGCAACGGGTGTCAGTAATCACGCCATCGAGGTCGAATATCACGGCACCGGTGTTCGCCAGGTCCAGCAGAACCTGTGGGTGCTCAGCAGAGCTGCTGTTTTCATGTAATTTGATCACTCCACCATCCTCTCTAGCCCGACTGTCCCGAAACTCAGGGTTTGTTGCTTTCACGGCCCCCCGGCGTTGACCATCTGCGAAACAGGAATTTTTCGATTTCGACCAGGAAAAACACTGCCAGACCCACGGCGACGCAACGGGCCCAGGCGCCGGCATCCAACGGCGCGGATTCAAACAGCAGGTTCATGAAAGGGACGTGGGTGAAGAAAATCTGCAGTCCAATACAGGCGACAATGGCCAGCAGCACTGCCCTGTTGCCCACCAGACCCTGCCAGGAAATGGACGAGCGCGTGAAAAAACGGGAATTAAGGAGATAGAAGATCTCTCCCATCACCAGGGCATTGACCGCCATCGTGCGGGCGAAATCAACGGTGGATACACCACGGGCCTGTTCCTGCAGAAACAGGCCACCCGCCCCCAGCAGCAGCAGACTTCCCACAAAAGCAATCCGCCAGATAGTGAATCCTGTGAGAAGGGGTTCCTCGGTATTACGGGGCGGACGCTGCATCAGGTTGCCTTCGGCCTTCTCCCAGGCAAACGCGATACCGAGCGAAACCGCCGTCACCATGTTGATCCAGAGAATCTGCACGGGCGATATCGGTGTCAGCATGCCAAGCATTACCGCGGTAACGATAATGAGTGCCTCGCCGGCATTGGTGGGGAGCAGGAACAGGATCGCTTTGCGAAGGTTATCGTAAACCTTGCGGCCTTCCTCGATCGCACGCTCGATGGAGGCAAAGTTGTCATCAGCCAATACCATATCCGAGGCCTCACGCGAGGCTTCTGTGCCTTTCTGGCCCATGGCAATGCCCACGTTCGAACGTTTCAGGGCAGGAGCGTCATTAACGCCGTCTCCCGTCATCGCTACTACTTCGTGATGTTTCTGGAGGGCCTTAACGAGCCGTAATTTGTGCTCGGGACTGGCCCGCGCAAACACGTCCACCTTCCTTACCTGTCGCTCCAACTCGTCGTCACTGAATTCTTCAATGTCGCGGCCCCTGAGAGCGTTTTCAACGTTGTTCAGGTGCAGTTCTCGTGCCACCGCCCCTGCGGTGGTGACATGATCGCCGGTTATCATCTTGACCCCGATGCCGGCGCGGTGACAGATTTCGACCGAGCGAATCGCTTCTTCACGGGGGGGATCAACCATGCCGAACAGGCCAAGCAGAACCAGATCCTGCTCTGCCTCCTTTTCCTCCAGTTCGCCCTTTGCACCGGTTTCCTTGCGGGCAACCGCCAGCAAGCGCTGGCCGCGGGCGGCGATGTCTTCGGCGCGCTGGTCCCATGCGTCGATATCGAACTCGGCAATGCCTCCGTCCTTCCATTCCCCCGTACACATCTCGAAAACGTGTTCAGGCGCACCCTTCACATAGATATGGTGATTGCCATCGCTATCGCGATTCAGGGTTGCCATATAACGTCTTTCGGATGAAAAGGGTATGGCATCTATCCGTCGCCAGTCGCTGTTTTCCCGGTCCGGATCAAAGCCGGCTTTACGGGCCAGAACAATCAACGCGACTTCTGTCGGGTCACCCTCAGTTTTCCATTCCTGCTCCTGCTGCCTGACACTGGCGTCGTTGCATAGCAGCCCGGCGCGCAGCATCCCGGATACATCGTCCAGTTCTCCGACATCGATGGTTTCACCATCATCCAGGAAACGCCCCTTCGGTTCGTAGCCCACCCCTTCGACCTGGATGTCCTTGTCGACCGTGCGCACGGTCTTCGCAGTCATCTCGTTGCGGGTCAGTGTGCCGGTCTTGTCGGCACAGATGGTTGTCACGCCCCCCAGGGTTTCCACCGCCGGCAAACGCCGGATAATGGCATTGCGCCGGGCCATTCTTTCCACACCAATTGCAAGGGTTACCGTCATCACTGCCGGCAGACCCGAAGGGATAGCAGCAACGGCAATGGAGACGGCGGCGAAGAACATTTCGCTCCACTCCCGCCCCCAGCCAATGGTTCCCACGCTGAAAGTGAGCAGTGCAATGACAACGATCACCACGCTCAGTTGCTTGGCGAAGAGGTCAAGCCGCACCGTCAGCGGCGTCTTGAGTTGCTCTACCTCTGAAAGCATGCCGCTGATACGGCCTATCTCGGTGGCATCGCCGGTTGCCACAACGATGCCTGTCCCCTGCCCCGAAGTCACCACGGTGCTCGAGTAAGCCATACTCAGGCGATCACCCAGCTCGGCACCCTCCTCGACCGGGTCACTCTGTTTCCCCACCGCTGTCGATTCTCCGGTCAGCGCGGCCTCCTGAATTTCCAGACTCCTGCTTCTGAGTAATCGCAGATCGGCTGGCACACGATCACCGGCGTCGAGAATAACAATATCCCCGGGCACCAGCTCTTCGGCGGCAATCTCCCGGCGCTGGCCGGCGCGGCGGACGACCGCTTTCCGCGACAGCATGCCACGGACACTCTCCAGCGCACGCTCTGCCTTACCCTCCTGGATGAATCCGATAACGGCGATGATCACGACCACCCCGAAAATAACCCCGCTGTCCAGCCACTTCCCCAAAAAGGCGGTAGCAACTCCGGCGATCAGAAGCAGGTAAATGAAGAGATTGTTGAACTGGGTGAAAAAACGCTTGAGCGGCGAACGGCGCGAAGGCGGTGGCAAGCGGTTTTCTCCGTACTTCTCCCGCTTGCGGTCGACCTCCTCCTGATTCAAACCGCTGTCGGGGTCGCTTTGGAATGCATCAAGCACCGCTGTGGTAGTCTCGGAAAACCACTTTTCTGTTCCGGACTCCTCGCTTGACTCAGAGCGGCCTTCTTTATTCATCAGCTATCCATCTCCTTAATTAGGTGGTTTCCGTGGGACGATCATTGGAGCAGGCTTTTGCTGGTCATCGACTCGGGCTGCTCCAGGCCCATCAACTGCAGGCAGGTGGGAAATACATCGGAAAGCCGGCCGTTATCTCGCAGGGTTGTCGAGCCGCGGGCCAGTTCATCGTCGACAATGATGCACTCCACGTCATAGAGAGTGTGGGCTGTATGCGGGCTTTCAGTTTCGGGATCCCACATCTGCTCGGCATTACCGTGATCGGCCGTTATGACAAGTTTGCCGCCACACCCGAGGGTCGCGTCTCTATGGTGCCGACACATTCATCGACGGCCTCTACTGCCGCAACCGTTGCCTCCAAGTTTCCGGTATGGCCCACCATGTCCGGATTGGCAAAATTAACCAGGATAAAGTCTTCACAATCATCATCCTGCAGCCGGGACAACACCTGATCCCGAACCTCTGACGCCTTCATGCCGGGTTGCTGGTCATAGGTATCCACAGCGGGCGACTGGGTTATCCAGCGGTGCTCACCCTCAAAAGGCTCATCTCTGTAATCGTTAAAGAAAAAAGTTACATGGGCGAACTTCTCCGATTCCGCGGCACGGAGCTGGGTCTTGCCGAGGCGCGAAAGATATTGCCCGGCTATATCGGTATTGCTTTCGGGTTTGGGGAACGCAACATAAAGCCCCGGAAAGTTACTGAAGCTTTCGTCGTAAGCCGTCATGCACACAAAAGTCAGGTCGAGTTTCTTTCCCCGATCAAACTCATTGTCTGCAGAGGTAGAGGAGGACACACCAAAATCGGGCTGCATAAAGGCCCGCGTCAGCTCACGCGGGCGATCACCGCGGCCGGTCAGTGCGTCGTAGGCCCGTTGCACCCGTTCCCACCGGTTATCGCGATCAAGGGCATAAAAGCGTCCGCAAACGGTCGCTATGCGGCCAATACCGATGTCGCGGCATCGCGCCTCGATCTGACGCAAAAACTCCCGGCCGGTGAAAGGCCCGGTATCCCGACCATCCGTAAAAAGATGCAGGGCAACCTTTTTGTTACCGGCCTGCGCTGCCAGCTCCAGAACGCTGTATAAATGCTCCAGCAGTCCATGTACTCCGGCATCGGAAGCAATTCCCATCACGTGCAGGTAGCGGTCGGATGTGCTGGCATTGTCGATCGCCCGGCACAGCGCTTCATTATTAAAGAAGTCCCCGCTAGCGATGGCACGGCTTATCCGCACGGAATCCTGGAGCACCACCCGACCCGCGCCGAGGTTCTGGTGGCCAACTTCGCTATTGCCGATGGTGCCATCAGGTAATCCGACAGCCTCTCCGGATGCTTTTATCAGAGTCCAGGGATAGGCATCCAGCAACGCATCCTGGCGAGGTGTCCTTGCCCGGAGCACTGCGTTGAACCGACTATGTTCCGGATTCGGGTTATATCCCCAGCCATCCCGCACGATCAGAACCAAAGGTTTAGGCATACTCTCCTCTGCAATTGCTGCTCTCACTAGTGTCCCATCTGGTTAATTCGCTGATCTACTGAGCCCCTGATGTGGAACCACCACACCTGCGCGCTGGCGCCTCGGCCAGAGACCCGAGCGGCAAGCAGTAGGTCAACGAATTAACCAGATCGGACACTAGCCACAATGCCTCTGGTGAATTTTGCCCGGTTAACATTCATGCATGTTGACCGTGATCAACTAAACGATCAACTATTGCCGACGCGCATTACTACTGGTTCGGATCAGATGGAGATAAGCAGTTCAGCGGGCTGCGCGATCAAGGCCCGGTTGTTTTTCGTCAAGTCCGCTCTCAGCCCTGTGCTAGATTGAATGTACCTGGTTTCCATGGGCTACCAAAAAGGCAGGCAGGAGTTGATCATGAACACTGGCCGGAATATTGACGATCTCTCAAGGAAAGAGGCCGAAGAAGAGGTGCGCGCCCTGCGTAAAGATATCAATTACCACGATTACCTTTACTACATTGAAAACGCGCCGGAAGTCTCAGATGCCGTCTATGACAAATTGTTCAAGCGCCTGGAAGATCTGGAGTCAGCCTTTCCCGGCCTGAAATCAGATGATTCACCGACAGTCCGTGTCGGCGCACCACCCGTCAGCAAATTGCGAAAGGTTCGGCACACCGCGCCACTGCAGAGCCTTCAGGCAACGCTCGAGCCCGGGGACGTCGAGTCCTTTCTGGCAGCCGCGCGCGGCAAGTCGGCAACAAAATCTGTCCACTGCTGCCTGGAGCCGAAGTTTGACGGACTGTCGGTCGAGATTATTTACCAGAACGGAAACTTCCAACTCGGTGCCAGCCGCGGTGATGGTGAGATCGGCGAGGACATTTCCCACAATCTCAAGACCATACGCACATTACCGCTTTCCCTGCAGGATACTGACGGGGTGCCGGACAAGGTGACGGTGCGCGCCGAAGTTTATATGCCCAGGGAAGGATTCGTCGCCTTGAACAGGCAGCGGGTGGAGCGGGGCCAGGACCCGTTTGCCAATCCCCGGAACGCCGCGGCCGGGATGGTCCGGCAGCTGGAATCACGCAAGGTCGCCGACAAGCCCCTCGATATTTTCTTCTACGAGATACTGGCAATTGACGGCCAGTTGCCATCCACGCACCGTGAGGTCCTGAAACAGCTGTCCCGTTGGGGGCTCAAGACCAGCCCTCTGAACGATTCAGCCAGCTCATTGGATGACATTCGGACTTACCACCAGGATCTTGCCGAACGCCGCGACGAGCTGGACTACGAGATCGACGGCATCGTTATCAAGATCGATAATCACGATCTACGCGACCAACTGGGTAGCCGGCACCGCAGCCCACGCTGGGCAATCGCGTGGAAGTTCCAGCCGTCCGAGGAAACCACCAGAGTCGCGGATATTGTCGTTCAGGTCGGGCGTACAGGTATTCTGACACCCGTGGCGCTGCTGCAGCCGGTGGACGTTGGCGGAGTCACGGTCAGCCGCGCCACCCTGCACAATGCTGGCGAGGTGCACCGCAAGGATATCCGGGTCGGCGACCGCGTCCGTGTCATCCGCGCGGGCGACGTCATCCCGGAAATCGAAAGCCGCATCAAACAACAGGGCAGGAAGCGTTCGGACCCCTTTGCCATGCCGGCTCACTGCCCGGTCTGCAGCTCGAAGGTCCGACGGGAGGGAGCTTACTACCTGTGTACCGCCGGCCTTTCCTGCCCCGCTCAGTTGTCGACCCGCCTACAACATTATGCATCGCGCGACGCAATGGATATTGACTACCTCGGCGAGCAGACCGCGGCCCGGCTGGTGGAGCATGGCCTGGTGCATGATCTCGCCGATCTTTATGACCTGACCGTCAGCGACATTGAAGTGCTGGACGGCTTTGCGCAGCACTCGGCGAAGCAGCTTCGCGACGCCATCCAGGGCACAAAGAAGCCGCGTCTGGACCGGTTTCTCTATGCGCTCGGTATACGACGGGTGGGGTGCCGTGTGGCTGGCCAGTTGGCCGACGAGTTCCGTTCCCTGGACAAACTGGCCGCCGCGGACCGGCAGCGCATCGAGAAAATTCCGGATATCGGTAAAGAGACTGCGGAGTCAACGGCGGATTTCTTCGCCGATCGCCGGAATCGCGATGTACTCAAACGCCTGCGCGACGCGGGGGTTCAGGTGCAGCCGATGCCTGACAGGCACGGACAACCTCTGAAAGGCAAGACGTTTGTCTTCACCGGCTCGCTGCAAGGCTTCACCCGCGACGAGGCCGAGGAGCGGGTCGAAACCCTCGGAGGGCGGGCCACCTCCAGCGTCAGCGGTGAGACTGATTTCGTCGTGGTCGGCGAGAATCCCGGGAGCAAACTGGACGAGGCCAGGGAGAAGGAGGTAAGGCGCATTGACGGCGACGAGTTTCGGAACCTGATTGAACATCCGTCCAGAGCCGGCAAGCAATAACAAGCTCGGCAGCTGACGGAAACGGCTGCCTTATCCAGCGCCCGGACTGCTACTTAACTGCTATGCAGGTGCACGGCGCCCGATTCATGACCTTATGCGATACGCTTCCCATAAACACACCTTTGACGACGCTCAGTCCCCGAGAACCCATGACTACACAGTCGATATCCTGCTCGTCAATGCAGCGCAGGATGAGATCCGCAGCATCCCCGTCGACCACCGTTGTTTCGACATTCTTTACGCCCTGTTGCGTAGCATCCTGCTTCGCACCATCAAGGATATGCTGACCAATTTCGATGAGGGGCCGTGACGACACCGCGGTATCTTTATAAGCGGGGCCAAGGTTGAGGCCGAGACGTTCCTCGCCAATCTGCTTTGATATCACCTCTGCTTCGACGTGCTTTGACAACCCCTCGATTTCAGCGAACCGCTGCAGCATCTTCGAATCAGCGCTGCGAAGGAGCGCGTGCACAAGAACCAGCGACGAGCCATAGCTCTTTGCCAGGCTGATCGCAACCTCCAGTGCCCGCTGGGAATGATCAGAACCATCTAGTGGACAAAGTATCCTGCTGAACATTTTTCTCCTCCCCGTGATCATCATTTAGGTTGCCGGACTGTATTAACCTTCATCACAACCCAACCTTATGCGCAACCGTTCATTGGCGAGTTGATTACCATCAACTTCACTTTAAAGATTGCTGCCACACTTGATCTCAGTTGTTAGATCTGCGCTCAAAAAATGCAAGGGGGAGGCCGATTGTGGATACCGACCTAAGCCACCATAAGCGAGCATTGCTGAATCTGTTGAAACAACGTGGCATTCAGGACAGACGGGTACTCGATGCCATGACGGCTGTCCCGAGGGATGCCTTTGTCGGCCCTGGCATGGCTGACGTCGCCTACCAGGACTCCCCCCTGCCCATAGCTGAGGGGCAGACAATCTCCCAGCCTTACATCGTGGCGCTGATGATCGAGGAACTCGCCGGTGTCAGGTTTGTGCCGTTGATCGGTGAACAGGGGTGGCGGACGTGAAAGAGAGCGCGGCAATGTCTGATCAACCGTTTCGGGTGGTATTGTGCTGGCACATGCACCAGCCGAACTACTGCGACCCCGGCAGTGGCGAATACCTTTCACCCTGGGTCTATCTGCACACCATAAAAGACTATACCGACATGGCTGCTCACCTGGAAGAAGCGCCAGAGGGCACACGGGTCGTGATCAATTTCCCTCCGGTACTGCTGGAGCAGATCCAGGACTACGCCGATCGGCTGCAGGCCTTCCTGGATAACGGCAACGCCATCGGCGACCCACTGCTGGATGCCCTGACTGCAGAGCAACTGCCGCAGGACTTGCAGCAGCGCCGCGACCTGCTCACCCGATGTCTGCATGCTAACCAGGCGCACATGATCGAACCCCTGCCCGCGTTCAACAGTCTGGTCACCATGACCCGCGCTGCCCTGGAAACCGAACCTGGCCCCAGCTATCTGTCCGACACCCAACTGGCGGATTTGCTGGTGTGGTATCACCTGGCCTGGACCGGCGAGACAGTAAGGCGCGACGAGCCCCTGGTGGCCGAACTGATGGAGCAGGAGGGTAACTATTCACTGGAGGATCGACATGCATTGCTGGCGCTGATCAGCAAGCTGGTGGGTACTCTGATAGAGCGCTATCGGCTGTTGGCGGAACAGGGCACCATCGAGCTGAGCGCAAGCCCCTATACTCACCCGATGTTGCCGTTGCTGTTGGACCTGAAATCCGCCCGGGAAGCCCAGCCCGGAGCCGAGTTGCCGGATTCGTCTTGCTATCCCGGCGGCGAGGAGCGGGCCATTTGGCAACTCGGGCGGGCGCGCGCGGCCTCCAGGGATTTTTTTGGTCGCGAGCCTGACGGCTGCTGGCCCTCGGAGGGGGGGCTGTCGGAGCGCACGGTGGCACTGATTGGAGAGGCCGGCTTTCACTGGACAGCCACTGGTCAGGGAGTGCTCCACCACAGCCTTAAGAAGCCAGAGCCCACTGGCGATGACCTGCATCGTCCGCGGCGACTCCCGGCTGGCGGGCCACTGTGTTTTTTTCGGGATGATGGTCTGTCCGACCTGATCGGCTTCAGCTACCAGAACTGGCACGCCGGAGATGCGGTTGCAGACCTGATTCATCACCTGCGCACGATTGCCGGCAACAAGGAGGCTCGCCCGGGGCGGGTGATCAGCATCATTCTCGATGGTGAAAATCCCTGGGAACACTACGCCCAGAACGGATTTCACTTTCTCCGGCAGCTGTACAAAGACCTTGTAAACTGCCCCGACTTACGCCTCATGCATTTTCGCGACTGCGTGAAAGAGCTTGAAGGACAGGTCGATGAGCTGCCCCAAATGGTGGCCGGCAGCTGGGTCCATGGCAACTTCGATACCTGGGTCGGCGACCCCGATAAAAACCGGGCCTGGGACCTGCTCTGCCAGGCCAAGTCTGCCACCGACAAAACGCTTCCCGAAATAGATGACGAAGAACGGCGCACGGCTATCGAACGGCAACTGGCGGTGTGCGAAGGTTCCGACTGGTTCTGGTGGTTCGGGGATTACAACCCCTCCGAGGCTGTGACGGAATTCGACGCCCTCTATCGCCGCCAACTCATTGCGCTCTACGAATTGCTGGAACAAACACCGCCAGACAACCTGAATAACGCAATCAGCCACGGCTCTGGACAGCCCGAAGCCGGAGGCACTATGCGCCGGGGGGCGGAATGAGCGCGCAGCAAAGCTGGCTAAAGGACAGACGCGCCGGCGTTCTTCTGCATATAACCTCGCTTCCGGGAGCCGGTGAGCGGGGCGATTTGGGACCTGATGCCTACCGCTTTGTGGATTTTCTGGCTGATGCCGGTTTTTCCACCTGGCAGACTTTGCCGGTAGGACCTGCCAAGGACGATCTGTCGCCCTATAATGCCCAGTCCAGTTTTGCCGGCCACACCGGCCTGGTCAGCCCGCAGTTGCTTCGTGAAGACGGGCTGCTGCCAGCGACTGCGAAAGTCGAGTGTAATAAAGATACCAGCCGGCAGAAGTTGGTGGAACATGCCTGGCATACCTTCCAGAGTGACGCCAGCCAGGACGACAGAAGCCGATTCGAGCAGTTTCTGCAAAATCACGTCGGCTGGCTGCCGGATTATGCCCTGTTCCGGGTCCTGCGGCGGCAACAGCGCAGCCGGCCCTGGTATCGCTGGCCTACCGCGCTGCGACGTCGGGAACAAGGGGCTCTCGACGCCGCCCGTTCGGACCATGAGGACGCGCTGCAACAGGAGTACTTCGGGCAATTTCTGTTCTTTGACCAGTGGTCACGATTATCGGCCTATGCCAAACGCAGTGGTATTGAGCTGTTCGGGGATTTACCAATCTATGTGGCTACCGATAGCGCCGATGTCTGGTGCTGGCGCGACTATTTCACCATAGCTGACGATGGCCACCAACTGGCCCAGGCCGGGGTGCCGCCAGACGCCTTTAGCGACACAGGCCAGCTCTGGGGCAACCCCCTGTACTGCTGGGATCGGATGGCTAAAGACGGCTACAGCTGGTGGATCGAACGCTTTCGCGTTCAGAGCATACTGTTCAGCATCCTGCGCATTGACCACTTTCGCGGCTTTGAATCCTGCTGGGAGGTGCCGGCAGATGCAGCCACTGCCGAGCATGGACACTGGACGCCAGGGCCCGCCCGAGCGTTGTTCGATGCCGTACTCTCCGCTCTGGGCCCCCTGCAACTGGTCGCAGAGGACCTCGGCAGCATCACCCGGGAAGTGACCGCGCTGCGCGAGGTTCTGGGCTTTCCCGGCATGCGGGTATTGCAGTTCGCGTTTGAGGGGGATGCAGACAACCCCCATCGTCTGGAACACCACACACCGGACACGGTGGTTTACACCGGAACCCACGACAACAACACAACATTGGGATGGTGGCTGTCGTTATCCAAAGAGCACAGGGCCGCCGTGCTCAATGGCCTGGAGCAGCCAACACAGGCGATGCCGGCCGCCCTGATAGATGCCGCGCTGGCTTCGCCTGCCAGGCTGGCCATCATTCCCATGCAGGACCTGCTGGGCCTGGACTCGAAAGCCCGCATGAATATACCAGGCACCGGCAAAGGCAATTGGACCTGGCGCTTCCAGTGGGCCGATATGCCCCGGAATCTGGCCGCCGACTATCGCACGTTAATCGCACAAAGTGGGCGCCTGGAGGCCGACTGAAAAGCCGAATTAACTGTTCACCGAGGAGAGAACGATGACAAAAATAGCAATCAATGGTCTGGGCCGGATCGGTCGCATGGTGCTCCGTATCGTCATGGACGAGCCCGAGCTGGAGCTGGTGGCCGTAAACGACCTGACGCCGCTGGACAATCTGGTTTACCTGCTGCGCTACGATTCAGTCTATGGCCGATATAACAAGGAGGTCCGGGCCAGCGACGGAAACCTCGAGGTGGATGACCAGCGCATCCGCGCTTTTGCAAACAGCGATCCGCAAACCCTGCCCTGGCGGGACCTGGAGGTTGATCTGGTTCTCGAGTGCACCGGTGCCTTTCGCACCCGGGACGATCTGGAAAAACATATCAAGGCAGGAGCCAGGCGGGTGATTCTGTCGGCACCGGGTAAGGGCGGCGATATTCCATCGGTGGTTTATGGTGTCAATGAACTTGATGAAGATAAGCCGGCCTGTTTCTCGACCGCCAGTTGCACAACCAATTGTATCGCTCCGGTTGTGGAAATCCTCCACCGTCATCTTGGCGTGCAAAAAGCGATGCTCACCACGGTTCATGCCTATACTGCCAGCCAGGGTATTGTCGACATGCCTGGCAAGAATATGGAGAGGGGCCGCACCGCCGGGCTCAATATTATTCTCACCACCACAGGCGCCGCCTCTGCCACCGGCGAGGTGTTACCCGAACACAAAGGCAACTTCGATGGTGCTGCCATCCGGGTACCAGTCGCCACCGGATCCATTTCCGATCTCACAATGGTAACCGGCCGAAAAACCTCAGCTGAAGAAATCAACGATATATTCAGGCAGGAAGCACGGACCTCTCGCTATCAGGGAGTGCTTGGCATCGCTGAAGACCCCATCGTGTCATCGGATACCATCGGTGACCCCCGTGCTGCCATTGTCGATATCCATTCCACCCGTGTTGTTGACGGTGACCTGGTCAAGGTTTTCGCCTGGTACGACAATGAATTTGGATATGCCAGCCAAATGGTAAAGCAGGCCCTGAAAACCCTGGAAACAGCGTGATTACCGGTCAGAATTTTAAAAAAGGAGCGCTCAATGACATCAACAGTATCAATACGACTACAAATAAGGAACGCTATCCCGCCCGGAAATGAGAACGAAACCCGGGATATTATTGCGCTGTGGCGGGAAATCAGCGCTTTTTCCCCTGAAAAACCGTTCATCAGCCGCAGCGGCCTCAGAGGCGAAGCCCGTGCTTATGATGTCACCCTGGCTGCCGCGCCGTTGCTAACGGCGCTGGAAGACGCAAAAGCCGAGTCAGGTTCTTTTAGCGATCACCAGCAAGCCTATATTGACGATGCCAGCAAGGCCATTGAGGGCGAGCTGACCATTACCATCGCCAGCAAAAAACGGGAGCTGGCGGAGGAGGAAAGCTACCACGTAGCAACCGCCTTTATTCAGCAGCTGGTAATAGCCGCTCATATTGCACATCCGGGGTCTTTTCAGATCCTCAATGCGCGCTTTCTGGGCGAAAACGCCCATCGCTATGAGGCTCAGGACTTTGACGCAAAGATGTTTTACGGCGCCCTCAGAACTTCCATTGAGAACGAGTGGCCAAAACTCCAGACGCTGGCTTTCGGGAGGGTATGGAGCTGGCTCGAAGGCACTGAAGTCAGCCAGACCTATACCGCCATCAAAAGTATCGACAAGACGCTGTTCACTCTTCTCAAGGTAGCAGAGCAGCGCAACGAGTATAGCGCCAGGACAGCGTTGCTGGTGATGTATCAGTTAGAGGTTTTGCTCGACTGCAGGCAATTCAACTCAGTGGAGGAAGTCCGGAACCGCGTCCGCCTGGTATTGGGCGATATCCCCGAGGCGGCAGATTGTATCCAGGAATTGCACGACGTGCGCAATCACCTGTTTATAGCCAATCAGCCGGTGCATCCGCCAACCCTGATTTGCCACACTACCGAAAAGGCTCTGAGGGAGCACCTGAGCCAGCACAACAGCGCTGTCGAATCCGGAACCGCGCTGGTACTGAAACTGCTTCAGGATCTGGTCACTCACGGCGCCTACCGTTACAGGTTTACGGAAAGTTTTAGCCGGAACTGAAAGTGTCTGAACTTCCCTTTCAAGTTCCCGATTATCAACGAGACGGTCAAGGGGTCGATGATATCAACACTGTCGTTACGCTCTGCCTGAAACCCGCTATCGACCTGTTTTGCGAAACTGAACGGCTGGTCGACGACGGCAAGAGTCGGTGCCGGGAACTGGCTCGCGAGCCCGGCGGCGGCGGTATCAATGTTGCCCGCAATCTCCATGCCATGGGGGTGGATGCGTTGGCGGTTTTCGCGGCCGGCGGCACAAACGGCAGGCAAGTGCGAGAATTGCTGGAGGAAGAGGGGGTGCCTGTTCAGTGCCTCGACATCGCAGACAACACCGGCCAGAACATCGGTCTTACCGACACATCCACGGGCAAAATGTACCACCTGGTATTTCCGGGACAGCGGCTGGACGAAACCGAGTGGCAAAACTGCCTGGATTACATCAGCAGCCTCGATCCGGCGCCCACTTACCTGGTGCTCAGCGGCAGCCTGCCGGAGGGCGCACCCGATGATTTTTATGGCCGTATCGCCACGGATGCGAAGGCAAAAGGCATCAGGACAATACTGGACGCTTCCGGCAGGGCATTGGCTGCGCCACTAAAAGCCGGTGTTTATCTGGCCAAACTCAATGGTGAAGAATTTGCCGAGAGCGGTTATTCCGGCAGCCTGGATGACTATCAGAGCATGCTCGCCGCCATGGCTGACATGGTGGCGGACGGCATCGCCGAAGCGCTCATCGTCACCCTGGATGCAGAGGGCGCGCTGCTGGCCAGCCGCGATGGCGACAAGCTCCACGTCCGCCCGCCAAGAGTGAAGGTGGCAAGCCATATCGGGGCCGGGGACAGTTTTGTTTCGGGATTCGTCTATCAGATGCACCGGGGGAAATCGCTGCCAGAAGCCTATCAGTACGGCGTGGCAGCGGCAGCGGCCAAGGTGCAGATACCGGGCAATCATCTCAACAATATGGAGCTGGTTGAGGATATCTACCGACAGATAATACGGTAACTCAAAACCATGTCACGCGAACTTATTGCCACCTATCGCCTGCAGCTCCGACCCCAGTTTGGACTGAAGCAGGCCGCCCGGATCATACCCTACCTGGCCGGGCTTGGAATAAGTCACGTCTATCTCTCGCCCTATCTTCAGTCAGTCAGGGGCAGCGAGCACGGCTATGACGTAACTGACCCCACCCGGGTAGACGTGGATCTGGGAGGGGAAGCAGGTCGCCTGCATCTGTGTTCCATGCTTGAAAAATGGAACATGAATCAGGTGCTGGACATCGTTCCCGAGCATATGGCCATTGCCGGGGACCAGAATCCCTGGTGGTGGGACGTGCTGAAAAATGGCCCCTCCAGCCGCTTTGCCCGGTTCTTCGACGTGGACTGGATGGCGTCCGAACAGCGCTGGCCCAATAAAGTCATGCTGCCGATACTGGGCGACCATTACGGGCGGATCCTCGAAGCGCAGGAACTGCAACTGGACCAGCGCAATGGCGTATTCACGCTCCATTACCACGAACATTCTTTTCCTCTGGACCCCTCGAGTCTGGGTCCGCTGCTCGGGGCAGCCGGAACGAAAGCCGGCTCGGAACTGCTGGGCTTTATCGCCGAATCATGCAGCCGCCTCCCCCGCCCCGACATCCGCAATCCGAAGCTGGCGGAGCGCCGCTATCGCGACGAGTCGGTACTCAAACAGTTGCTTGCTCGTCTCTATATCGAAGATCCGCATGTCGCAGCCAATATCGATGCCGAGGTAACCCGCTACAATACTCACCCGGACCTGCTGGACCAACTGATCGACAGCCAGAATTACCGACTGGCTTTCTGGCGCACGGCCCGGCACGACCTGGGTTACCGGCGTTTTTTCGATATCAACGAACTCGCCGGCCTGCGAATAGAAGATGAAGAAGTGTTTCAGGCAGTACATGCTCTGCCTCTCACCTGGGTAAAGCAGGGTAAGCTGCAGGGCCTTCGTATCGACCATCCCGACGGGCTGCGAAATCCCGGTCCGTATTTCCATCGCCTGCGACAAAGCTGCCCGGATACCTGGATCGTGGCGGAAAAAATTCTCGGACGAGGTGAAAGTCTGCCCGCCGACTGGCCAATCGCTGGCACCACCGGGTACGACTTTCTTAACCTGGTCGGCGGTCTGTTTGTGGACCCTCGGGGCGAACACCATTTGACCCGACTGTTCGGGGAAGTAACTGAGGACACCGTCAACTTCCCTGAACTGGTTCTGGACTGCAAGGAACAGATACTCCGGGAGTCGCTGGCAAGCGAACTGAACCGGCTTGCGTCACTTTTTACCGGCATCTGTGAGCGGCACCGCCGCCACCGGGATTACACCCGGGATCAACTCTATCGGGCGCTGCTGACAGTTGCCACCTGCTTCCCTGTGTATCGCACCTATGTAAGGAGCGGGGACGGGAATGTAGCGGATACAGACCGACGCTACATTCTGGACGCAGTCGCACAGGCCCGCAATCGTCAACCGGGAATGGACCCGGAGCTTTTTGACTTCCTGCAGGATCTGCTTTTGCTGCAACACAGCGGCGACCAGGAAACCGAACTGGCCCTGCGTTTTCAGCAATTGACAGGGCCGACCATGGCCAAGGGCATGGAAGACACTGCCTTCTACCGGCATTTCCGCCTGGTGAGCCTCAACGAGGTGGGCGGAGACCCGAACCATTTTGGCGTGACCCCGGCCGAGTTTCACCAATTCTGCCGGCAGGCTCTGGCCAGCCGTCCCCGAGCCATGCTGGCGACTGCCACCCACGACGCCAAGCGGGGCGAAGATGTCCGCGCCCGCCTGATGTTGCTGTCGGAGATCCCCGAGCGCTGGGGGGCGGCTGTGCACCGCTGGACGTACCACAATCGGCGGCATCGCCGCCAGGGTCTTCCCGACCCGGCCACCGAATACCTGATCTACCAGACACTGATGGGTGCCTGGCCTATCGATAGCGTCCGCATGGGCCACTATGTGGAAAAGGCCGTGCGCGAGGCCAAGAAGCATACATCCTGGACTCATCCGCAGGCGGACTACGAAGCGGCGGTGCAGGACTTCGTCGCAGGAATACTGGGAGACGAAGACTTCTGCGCCGACCTGGAACAATTTTTAGCACCGCTGGAGAGTGCCGGGCGGATTAACAGCCTGGCTCAGACCCTGCTCAAATGCACCGCACCGGGCGTACCGGATATCTACCAGGGCGCCGAGTTATGGGAGCACAGCCTGACGGACCCGGATAACCGAAGGCCCGTGGATTTCGACGCCCGCGCCAGCCTGCTGGCGGAACTGCCGAATCTCGATTGCGAACAGATCATGGCCCGCGCCCATCAGGGCCTGCCAAAGCTTTGGCTTATCCGCCAGGCTCTGCATTTAAGGCGTAATCATCCACAGGCATTCAGTGCCAATGGCGACTACAAGGCTATTGCGGGAGCAGGCAGCAAGGCCAGCCATGTCATCGCATTTTTACGGGGAAACAGCGCCCTGATAATAGTGCCCCGTCTGGTCATCGGGCTCGGAGAAGACTGGGACGATACGCACATCCAGGTGCCCGGCGGTCACTGGCACAATCTGCTGACGGGAGAGACCCTCGAAGGCGGGAATCTTCCCGTTGCCAAGCTGCTGACCCGATTTCCCGTGGCTCTGCTCAGCCGCGAGGAGCCCGAATCATGAGCCTTCACGTATGGGCGCCCAACGCCCGCCAGGTCGAGGCAGAGATCGCGGGCACCCGCAGTGCGTTGCAGCCGGCCAAAAGCGGCTGGTGGCAATCAGAAACAACCGTCAACCACGGCACAGACTACGCCTTCCTGCTGGACGGCGAGGGGCCCTTCCCGGATCCCCGCTCCCCCTGGCAGCCTGAAGGCGTACATGGCCCGTCCCGCCATGTGGACCACGAGCGCTTTGTCTGGAACGATTGCGGCTGGCAGGCACCGCCGCTGGCGTCTGCGGTCATTGAGGAAATCCACATCGGCACCTTTACACCCGCGGGCACTTTCGATGGTGCGATCGCGCGCCTGGATCACCTGGTCAATCTGGGTATTACCCACCTCGAACTGATGCCGGTGGCGGAATTCCCCGGCGACCGCGGCTGGGGCTATGACGGCGTCGATCTCTATGCCCCCCACCACGCCTACGGCGGCCCCGAGGGCCTAAAGCGGCTGGTAAATGCCTGCCACCGCAAGGGCCTTGCGGTACTGCTGGATGTGGTTTATAACCACCTGGGCCCGGACGGTAATTACCTGGCCCGCTTTGGCCCCTACTTTACCGGCGCCTACAGTACCCCCTGGGGGGAGGCCGTCAATCTGGACCAGGCTAACAGCGATCAGGTGCGCGATTTCCTGATTGGCAATGCGCTGATGTGGCTGCGGGACTACCATATTGACGGCCTGCGACTTGACGCCGTCCACGCCATCGTCGACACCTCGGCCATGCACTTTCTGGAGCAACTCCGGCGGGCCGTGCAGGCTCTGGAAGCACAGCTGGGGCGACATCTGGTGCTGATCGCCGAAAACGATCTGAATGATCCGCGCCTGATTCGCCCTCCCGAAGCCGGCGGCTTTGGCCTGAACGCCATGTGGAACGAGGATTTCCACCATGCGCTCCATGCCCTGCTGACCGGTGAGAGACGCGGCTACTACCAGGATTTTGGCGCCCTCGCCGACGTGTCCACGGCGCTTACCAGCGCGCTGGTCTACGATGGCCGCTATTCCCAATACCGTCAGCAGCGACACGGCCGCCCCGCCACCGGACTTCCCGGGCGCCGCTTTGTCGGCTTCCTGCAAAATCATGACCAGATCGGTAACCGGCCCCAGGGCGAGCGCAGTGCCCAGCTGCTCTCCGAGGGGTTGCTTCACATCGGCGCGGCGCTGGTAATGACCGCGCCTTTCGTGCCCCTGCTGTTTCAGGGGGAGGAGTGGGCGGCGAGCACGCCTTTTCAGTACTTCACTGACCACCAGGAGCCGCTGCTTGCCGAAAAGGTGCGGAAGGGCCGGCGTAATGATTTCGGCGCTGCCAGCACCGGTGCCGAAAGTGTTCCCGACCCCCAGGATCCAGACACCTTCAAGCGCTGCCGCCTGAACTGGCAAGAACAGGAGCACCAGCCCCATACCCGCCTGCTGGCCTGGTACAAAGCGCTGGCTCGTTTGCGTCGGACTATTCCCGCTCTGACCGACGACTGCCTCGACAACATCCGCGTTGACTTTGACGAAACTGCCCGCTGGCTGCTGTTACAGCGATCAACGGTCACTATTGTCTGTAATCTGGCCGGTACCGAACAGCGCATCCATCACCGGCATCTGCAGTTGCAGCAACTGGTGCTGGCCTCGCAGACGGGAGTGGCGTTAGAGAACGAAAACATTTTGCTGCCAGCTGAATCCGTGGCGATATTGATGTAAATCCATCATCAACAGCATAGGGAGAAAATCATGACCCAGGAACAGACGACCACGATGGCACCTTTTATCATCAAGGACTGTGCCCTTATTGCGCTGGCCACTGGAAAGAGGGTGCAGAATCTCAAGGAATTGCGGGATCACCTGGAAGTGGTACCCCTGAGCAGCCTCTATTACCATTTTTGGGGCGGCCATCTGTATCCCGGATTTGAAGAGCGGGAGTACGCCAACGACCTGGGGGAATGGGCCAAACATGGCCTTCACGATGCTGCCCTGGCGGAGAAGCTTGCCATCATCGACCCTTCAGGTTTCGACGACCTGGAACATATGCGCCAGGCATTGCTTGATGTGGTGGAGCATCGCCTGGAGGAAGCGGGTGCGGAACTCTGGAAACCGGCGGACAGGCATTTTCAGTTTATCCGTTCCCAAATTGTGGTCTTCGGCACCGGCCGCACTGTCCGGCACCCGGAACAGCTCGCCGAGGTTATTCCCGGCCTGTCCCCCGGCAGCGTGTTCTACCACTTTATCGATGCCCGCCAACGTTTGCCCCGGGGCGAAGATGACTTTCGGTCCTGGCTCGCGCCAGGGGGGGAGCGCTACGCCAGATTGTGCCAGGGGCTGAGTTCAATCGATCCCTACTTCAACTCGCTGAGCGAACTGCGCGAGCAGCTTGCCGCGCTCTTCTCCAGTTTCCACGGGAGGTCAACCGATGTCGAACCTGCTTGAATCCTATGCTGAAGTCACCGGAAACGCTATCGTCGACCAGCTTCGCCAGCTCGCGACTCCCCTGCGCGGCATGAAGGTCGTTCACGTCAATTCCACGCGGGTTGGCGGTGGCGTCGCGGAAATCCTCGATAAGCTCGTGCCCCTGATGTGCGAACTGGGTATCGATACCAGCTGGGAAATAATCACCGGAGAAAGCGATTTCTATCAATGCACCAAGTCCTTCCACAACGGTCTTCAGGGCCATCGCATAGCGATCCCCGAACATCTGTTGCGCGCCTATGAAGAAACCAACGTCCGGACTGCCGAGCAGTTGCGGCCGGTGCTGGAGGAAGCTGATGTTGTTTTTATTCACGATCCACAGCCGGCTCCGCTTCTGGATCTCTGCCCCGACCGAAAGGGCACCTGGATCTGGCGGTGCCACATCGACGTTAGCCATCCAGACCGCCACATCTGGCGTTATCTGCGACATTTCCTTACCAACTATGACGCCAGTGTCTTTTCTCTGGCCGGCTTCGCCCAGGCACTCCCCCACCCGGAGTATCTGATCCCGCCCAGCATCGACCCTCTCAGCGCCAAGAATATGGAACTGAGCCAGGATGAAATAGAAGCGGTTCAGAAGCATTTTGGTCTCGACCCGCAGCGACCGATGATTCTGCAGGTATCGCGCTTCGATCGCTTCAAGGACCCGCTCGGGGTCATTCAGGCCTTCCGCCTGGCCAGGGAGTTCACACCCGGACTGCAGCTGGTGCTGGCAGGAGGGACCGCAAGCGACGACCCGGAAGGCGAGGCCGTGTATCGCGAGGCGGAAAACGCTGCCAATCACGATGCCGACATCCATTTGCTGTTGCTGCCGCCGGAC
>Ga0102928_1000518_pt1 | contig 24894 bp, 37 predicted proteins | sample SalPonR1_B_D1_MG_FD_78504 | JGI IMG/M metagenome (GOLD analysis project Ga0102928, IMG submission 78504) | Salt pond soil microbial communities from South San Francisco under conditions of wetland restoration - Salt Pond MetaG R1_B_D1_MG | ecosystem: Environmental > Aquatic > Marine > Intertidal...
ACTGATCGCGCCGATCGCCATGGAAGAAGGCCTGCGCTTCGCCATCCGCGAAGGCGGCCGCACCGTCGGCTCCGGTGTCGTCTCAAAGATCATCGACTGAGCCGGAGCGGACGAGGGAAGACCGGGGTGGGCCGCAGGGTCCACCCCCCTGCAATTCAGGGTTCGACGTGGGGGCGCAATCCCGTGAGCTCCACCTCTCAATCCTCAGCCTAAGAGGGCGCGAAAATGGCAATTCAAAGCCAAAATATCCGCATCCGGCTCAAGGCCTTCGATTACCGCGTGCTGGACACCAGCACCCAGGAAATCGTTAACACGGCCAAGCGCACCGGTGCGTCGGTTCGGGGTCCGATCCCGCTTCCGAACAAGAGCGAGAAGTTCACCGTTCTGCGGGGGCCTCACGTTGACAAGAAATCCCGCGACCAGTTCGAGATCCGCACGCACAAGCGTCTGCTCGATATCGTGGACCCGACCCCGCAGACCGTGGACGCGCTGATGAAGCTCGACCTCGCGGCCGGCGTGGATGTCGAGATCAAGGTTTAAGGGGGGCCATCAGACATGTTGCGCTCTGGTGTTATCGCAAAGAAGGTCGGGATGACCCGTATCTTCCAGGAAGACGGTCGGCAGGTTCCTGTGACCGTACTTCGGCTCGACAATCTTCAGGTCGTGGCCCAACGCACCGCCGAGAAGGATGGCTACAGCGCCGTTCAGCTTGGCGCCGGCGCTGCCAAGGCCAAGCGGACCACCGCGCCGATGCGCGGCCACTTCGCCAAGGCCAAGGTGGAGCCCAAGCGGAAGGTCGCGGAATTCCGCGTGGACCCCGACAACCTGATCAACGTGGGCGAGGAGATCATCGCCAGTCACTACTTCGAGGGACAGTTCGTCGACGTGTCGGGCACCTCGATCGGCAAGGGTTTTGCCGGTGGCATGAAGCGGCACAACTTCCGCGGCCTCGAGGCCACGCACGGTGTCTCGATCAGCCACCGTGCCCACGGGTCCACGGGCCAGTGTCAGGACCCCGGCAAGGTGTTCAAAGGCAAGAAGATGGCAGGCCACATGGGCGCCGCCAAGGTCACCACGCAGAACCTGCAGGTGGTGCGGACCGATAGCGACCGTGGCCTGATCATGGTCAAGGGTGCGGTGCCGGGTTCCAAGGGCAGCTGGGTGACCATCAAGGACGCGGTCAAGAAGCCGCTCCCCGAGAACCTGATCTACCCCGCCGCGCTCAAGTCTGCCGCCCGTGAAGCCGAACGCCTCGCCGAGGAAGCCGCCGCGCAGGCGGCCGCCGAGGAAGAAGCCGCGGCGCAGGCTGCGGCCGAGGCCGAGCAGGCCGCCATGGAGGCCGCCGAAGCCGAAGAGTCCGCGCCGGAAGGAGGCGAATCCGATGAAAGCTGACGCGATCAAACTGGACGGCAACAAGGCCGGGTCCGTGGAACTGTCCGACGATGTCTTCGGGCTGGAACCGCGTGCCGACATCCTGCACCGCGTGGTCCGCTGGCAGCGCAACAATGCGCAGGCTGGCACGCACAAGGCCAAGACCCGCTCGGAAACGAGCTACTCGTCAAAGAAGATCTATCGCCAGAAGGGCACCGGTGGCGCACGTCACGGTGACCGGAATGCGCCGATCTTCCGCAAGGGCGGTATCTACAAGGGTCCGACGCCGCGCAGCCATGGCCATGAGTTGACCAAGAAGTTCCGCAAGCTGGGTCTCAAGCACGCCCTGTCCGCCAAGGTGAAGGCCGGTGAACTGGTGGTGCTCGAGTCGGCCGAGGCTGACGGAAAGACCGCGGCCCTGGCCAAGCAGGTCAATGATCTGGGCTGGAAGCGGGCGCTGGTCATCGACGGGACCGAGGTGAACGAAGGCTTCGCCAAGGCCGCGCGCAACCTCACCAACCTGGACGTGCTGCCCTCGATGGGCGCCAACGTCTACGACATCCTCAAGTCGGACACGCTGGTGCTGACCAAGGCGGGTGTCGAAGCTCTGGAGGCTCGCCTGAAATGAGTGCCAAGGCAGAACATTATGACGTGATCCGCAAGCCGGTCATCACCGAGAAATCCACGATGGCCTCCGAGGCCGGTGCGGTGGTTTTCGAGGTGGCGATCGACGCCAACAAGCCGCAGATCAAGGAGGCGGTCGAAAGTCTCTTCGGCGTGAAGGTCAAGGCGGTGAACACCACCATCACCAAGGGCAAGACCAAGCGGTTCCGCGGCCAGCCCGGTCGCCGTAACGACGTCAAGAAGGCCTATGTGACGCTCGAAGAGGGCAACACGATTGACGTGACGACCGGCCTCTAATAGGTGACAGCATCTGCCCAGCCCCGGATTCGTCCGGGGCTCGGCGCTTTCGCACGGGGTTGGCAAGCCATCCCTTTCGAACCGGGGACCTTCGGGGCCCTTAACCACATAGGCCCAAGACCGGGCCGCAAAGCAACGGAAAGTCAGTAAACATGGCACTCAAGTCGTATAAGCCGACGACGCCGGGCCAGCGTGGGCTGGTTCTGATCGACCGCTCGGAGCTTTGGAAAGGTCGCCCTGTCAAGGCCCTCACGGAGGGTTTGACCAAGAAAGGCGGCCGGAACAATACCGGACGGATTACCGCGCGGCGTCGTGGCGGTGGAGCAAAGCGCCTCTACCGGATCGTGGATTTCAAACGCAACAAGTTCGACGTCGAAGCCGTCGTCGTGCGCATCGAATATGACCCGAACCGCACCGCGTTCATCGCGCTCATTCAATATACCGATGGCGAACAGGCCTATATCCTCGCCCCGCAGCGCATGGCTGTCGGCGACAAGGTGATTGCTTCTGCCAAGGCCGATATCAAGCCCGGCAACGCGATGCCCTTCAGCGGCATGCCCATCGGCACGATCGTTCACAACATCGAGCTCAAGCCCGGCAAGGGTGGCCAGATCGCACGTGCCGCGGGGACCTACGCGCAGTTCGTCGGTCGTGACGGCGGCTACGCCCAGATCCGGCTGTCCTCGGGCGAGCTGCGCATGGTCCGGCAGGAATGCAAGGCCACCGTCGGCGCCGTTTCCAACCCGGACAAGACCAACCAGAACATCGGCAAGGCCGGGCGCAATCGGCACCTGGGCAAGCGTCCGTCGGTTCGTGGTGTCGTCATGAACCCGATCGACCACCCACACGGCGGCGGCGAGGGCCGGACATCCGGCGGCCGTCACCCCGTTTCGCCCTGGGGCAAGCCCACCAAGGGCAAGCGCACCCGTAACACGAACAAGGCATCGCAGCGCATGATCCTGCGCTCGCGTCACGCCAAGAAGAAAGGGCGCTAGGACATGGCTCGCTCTGTATGGAAAGGCCCGTTTGTCGACAGCTTCGTGCTCAAGAAAGCCGAAGCTGCCCGGGAATCCGGCCGCAACGACGTTATCAAGATCTGGTCGCGCCGCTCGACGATCCTGCCCCAGTTCGTGGGCCTGACGTTCGGCGTCTACAACGGCCGCAAGCACGTTCCTGTGAACGTAACCGAGGACATGATCGGTCAGAAGTTCGGTGAATATTCGCCGACCCGTACCTACTACGGGCACATGGCCGACAAGAAAGCGAAGCGGAAATAGTCATGGGCCAGGATAAAAACCCCCGCCGCGTGGCAGAGAACGAAGCAATGGCGAAAACCCGTATGCTTCGCACCAGCCCGCAGAAACTGAACCTCGTCGCCGGCATGATCCGTGGCAAGAAGGTCGAGACCGCACTGAACGACCTGACATTCTCGAAGAAGCGGGTCGCGCAGGACGTCAAGAAGTGCCTTCAGTCCGCGATCGCCAATGCCGAGAACAATCACAATCTCGACGTTGACGAACTGGTCGTGGCCGAGGCTTTCGTCGGCAAGAACCTGACCATGAAGCGTGGTCGTCCGCGGGCGCGTGGCCGGTTCGGCCGCATTCTGAAGCCGTTCGCGGAAATCACCATCAAGGTGCGTCAAGTTGAGGAGCAAGCCTAATGGGTAACAAGGTCAATCCCGTCGGAATGCGCCTCCAGGTCAACCGCACCTGGGACAGCCGCTGGTATGCCGACACCAAGGACTACGGCGATTTACTGCTCGAGGACATCAAGATCCGCGAGTTCATCAAGACCGAATGCAAGCAGGCCGGCGTTGCCCGCGTGGTTATCGAGCGTCCGCACAAGAAGTGCCGCGTCACGATCCATACCGCCCGTCCGGGCGTCATCATCGGCAAGAAGGGCGCGGATATCGAAACGCTGCGCAAGAAGCTCTCGACGATGACGGATAGCGAACTGCACCTGAACATCGTCGAGGTGCGCAAGCCCGAACTCGACGCCCAGCTGGTCGGCGAGAACATCGCCCAGCAGCTTGAGCGTCGTGTCTCTTTCCGCCGTGCGCTCAAGCGCGCCGTGCAGAACGCGATGCGCATGGGGGCCCTTGGCATCCGTGTGAACATGGCCGGACGCCTCGGCGGGGCCGAAATCGCGCGGACCGAGTACTATCACGAGGGAAGCGTTCCGCTGCACACTCTGCGGGCCGATATCGACTATGCGCAAAGCGAAGCCATGACACCCTACGGCATCATCGGGATCAAGGTCTGGATCTTCAAGGGAGAGATCATGGAACATGACCCCTCCGCGCGCGATCGCAAGCAACAAGAGCTGCAAGACGGCCCCGCCCCGCGCGGTGCCGGCGGCCGTCGCTAGGGAGATCTGAGACATGCTTCAGCCAAAGCGTACGAAATTCCGCAAGATGCACAAGGGCCGCATTCGCGGCGAGGCCAAGGGCGGGTCCGACCTGAACTTCGGCACCTTCGGGCTAAAGGCGGTGGAACCCCAGCGCGTCAGCGCTCGCCAGATCGAGGCGGCCCGCCGCGCCATGACGCGCCACATGAAGCGTCAGGGCCGCGTCTGGATTCGCATCTTTCCCGATACCCCGGTTTCGGCCAAGCCGATCGAGGTTCGCATGGGCAAGGGTAAGGGCTCGGTGGATCGCTGGGTCTGCAAGGTCAAGCCCGGTCGCGTGATGTTCGAGATCGACGGCGTCAGCGACACTGTCGCGCGCGAGGCCCTGCGCCTTGCCGCGATGAAGCTTCCGGTCAAGACCCGGACTGTCGCCCGCGAGGATTGGTAACCGGCCTTTCACGAGAAACGCCGAGTTCGGGCAAGCGGTCGACGCCGCCAATGGCGGCCGCACCTCGCCACAAAAAAGAAGCCCTCGCCGGGAAGCTGGCGGGGGCTTCGTCTTATCCCGCCTCTGGCCAGATGCGAGCCATTCCGCCCTCGAAATCCGCCCAGGTCATGGTGGCGCTGTTGCCCGCGTAGCCCTCGTAATAGGATCGCCCATCCGGGAGCGGCAGGCCCGCCCAGATACGGGCGAGGTTGTGCATGAAACGGCTGCGCGGCAGGTCGCCGGTGCGGAAATCCTCCAGCCCGGCCTCGCGCAGCAGGACCATGGCCAGGCGGTCCTGCACCCCGGGGGCAAAGACCGTCTGCGGCGGCAATTCCTCGGCACGGACCAAGCGACGCAGCGTGTCGGGGATGAACTGGTAGCGCCCTATGGCGTGGGGCTGGTTCGGCGTGGCCGCGATCCAGGCGTCGATCTGGGCGAGGGTCAGCGCGGTTGGTGGGCCGGGTGGGGGCACGCGGGCGCCGTGCTGCACCGCATCGTAGTCGGCTGGTCCCGCCTCGGCCCGGGCGATCAGGGCCAAAAGCCGATCCACCCGATCACCAACCCGTGGCAAGGACTGGACAGGCGGCTGCCGCACGACCGCTCGGAAAAGCCCGGCATCAGACCCTGCAAACAGGCTGGCGGGGGCCCGGTCTGCGACGCCGGCCGAAGTGGGTCCCGGAAAGAGTGACTGCAGTTCGGCCGTCGCCGGCGAGCCCAGCCACATCAGGGCCATTCCCAATAGTCGTAACGCCATTCTGGCCGCCTCCATTCCCTGGATCTCGCCCAGCAGGATGGCGCCTGACCCTTTCGGAACGGTTTCAGCGGAGGCTGCGGCTTATTCCCATTTGTAATTAAAGCTGACGGAAATCCGTTCCGCCTCGGCCATGTTCATGGGCACCTCGTGGCGCAGCCAACTTTCCCAGAGAAGCACATCTCCCACCTCGGGGGTGATATAGACAAAGGTGCGCCTGTCCTCGCGCGCGTCCTTGTTGCGCGGCGGTGCGGCCATCAGGCGGCCTGATCGCGGGTCCTCCAGTTTCAGCGCCGAGGTGCCCCCGGGCATCGCGACATATGTTGTCCCGGATATCACGGCATGCGGATGCAGGTGGCTGGAGTGGCTGCCGCCCTCGGGCAGGATGTTGATCCAGATATCCTCCAGTACCAGCTTGCGGTCTGCCAGATCGAATTCGAGGTCTTCGGCAAAGGCGGCGACGTGGCGGTCCAGACAGTCCACGACCTGCTGGAAAATCGGGAACCGCCAGGGCAAGTCACTGAGCGACGCATAGGATGTGTAGCCGGGATACCCCTCGCGTTCGCACCAGGCCTGGCCCGCCTCATCGTCCTCGGCGATGGAGTAGCAGGACGTTTCCAGTTCCTGCGCATCGATGGGGGCGCCGTACTCGGACAGCCGGGCGTGGTAAAGACGGGTCACGAAGAGAGATCTGATATTGGCCATGCCGTTCTGATAGCCTAGGTGCGAACCGCCTGCGAGGGGGCATTTTCATCGCCTCGGACAAAGGGGTTGCCACACCCTGCAATCGCGCATATACGCGCCACTTCTACATGGACTCCACCGAATCTGTGGGTGACCCGACAGGGGCCCCTCGGTGATGTTGGAAAGGACAAGGGCGATGGACGCCACGGAACTTCGTGACAAGACCCCGGATCAGCTTCGGGACGAGCTTGCCAACCTGAAAAAGGAGGCCTTCAACCTCCGCTTCCAGCAGGCCACCGGCCAACTGGAGAACACTGCCCGCATGCGTGCCGTCAAGCGTGATGCCGCCCGGGTGAAGACCATTCTGAACGAAAAAGCGGCGGCTGCCGCGCAGGAGGCGTAAGACATGCCCAAGCGTATCCTTCAAGGCACCGTCACCAGCGATAAGAACGCGCAGACCGTCACCGTTTCGGTCGAGCGTCGCTTCAAGCACCCGTTGCTGCAAAAGACCGTCCGCAAGTCCAAGAAGTACCGGGCACACGACGAGGACAACCAGTTCAAGGTTGGGGACAAGGTCCGCATCCAGGAATGCGCGCCCAAGTCCAAGACAAAACGCTGGGAGGTGGTCGCCAACTGAGGCGTCCATTTTCCGGTTTGAGCGAAACCCTGGGGAAAAGGCGATGATGCCCCCCACAGGTCGGGAGAAACCAAATGATCCAGATGCAGACCAATCTGGATGTCGCTGACAACTCCGGCGCACGCCGGGTTCAGTGCATCAAGGTCCTCGGCGGTTCACACCGCCGTTACGCATCGGTCGGCGATATCATCGTCGTTTCCGTCAAAGAGGCCATTCCGCGCGGTCGCGTGAAGAAGGGCGACGTTCGCAAGGCCGTCGTCGTGCGCACCGCCAAGGAAGTTCGCCGCGAAGATGGGACCGCGATCCGCTTCGACCGCAATGCCGCCGTCATCCTCAACAACAACGAAGAACCTGTCGGCACCCGTATATTCGGTCCGGTGGTTCGCGAACTGCGCGCGAAGAGCTTCATGAAGATCATCTCGCTCGCTCCGGAGGTGCTCTGATGGCCGCGAAACTGAAGAAGGGTGACAAGGTCATCGTCCTAGCCGGCAAGGACAAGGGCAAGACCGGCGAGATCACGTCTGTCGATCCGAAGGCCGGCAAGGCCGTGGTTGACGGCGTGAACATTGCCATTCGTCACGAAAAGCAGAGCCAGGCTAGCCAAGGCGGCCGGACGCCGAAACCGGCGCCGATCCAGCTGAGCAACCTGGCCATTGTCGACAAGAACGGCAAGGCAACCCGCGTCGGGTTCAAGATGGACGGTGACAAGAAAGTCCGCTTTGCCAAGACCACGGGGGACGTGATCTGATGCTGGATACTGCGACCTACATCCCGCGCCTGCGTGCCCAGTTCAATGACAGCATCCGTGCTGCCATGAAGGAAGAGTTCGGCTACGGCAATGACTTGCAAATCCCGCGGCTGGACAAGATCGTGCTCAACATCGGCTGCGGTGCCGAAGCGGTCAAGGACTCAAAGAAGGCCAAGGCGGCCCAGGACGATCTCACCGCCATTGCCGGTCAGCAGGCCGTCATCACCAAGGCCAAGAAGTCTATCGCCGGGTTCCGCGTTCGTGAAGACATGCCGCTGGGCGCCAAGGTGACCCTGCGTGGCAACCGCATGTACGATTTCCTGGACCGCCTGGTGACCATCGCGATGCCGCGTATCCGCGACTTCCGCGGCGTGCCCGGCACATCGTTCGACGGCCGTGGCAACTACGCCATGGGCATGAAGGAACACATCGTGTTCCCGGAAATCAACTTCGACAAGGTCGACGAGGTCTGGGGTCTTGATATCGTCATCACCACCACCGCCAAGACCGATGCAGAAGCCAAGGCGCTGTTGAAGCATTTCAACATGCCGTTCAACAGCTGAGGGACGTATACGATGGCCAAGAAATCCATGATCGCCCGCGAGAACAAGCGCCAGAAGCTGGTCGAGAAATTCGCCGCCAAGCGCGCCGCTCTCAAGGAAATCGCCAACGATGAATCGAAGCCCATGGAAGAGCGCTTCAAGGCGCGGCTCGAGCTTGCCAAGCTGCCGCGCAACAGCTCGCCCACCCGGCTTCACAACCGCTGCCAGCTGACCGGGCGTCCGCACGCCTATTATCGCAAGCTGAAGATCAGCCGGATCGCGCTTCGGGACCTCGGGTCCGATGGCCAGATTCCGGGCCTGGTCAAGTCCAGCTGGTAAGGAGGGACAGTCATGAACGATCCTATCGGCGATATGCTGACCCGTATCCGCAATGGCCAGCTTCGTGGCAAGTCTACGGTTCTGACCCCGGCGTCCAAGCTGCGCGCCTGGGTGCTGGATGTGCTGGCCGACGAAGGCTACATCCGGGGCTACGAGAAGACCGAAGCCAACGGACACCCCGCCTTCGAGATCAGCCTCAAATATTACGAAGGTAGCCCCGTTATCCGCGACCTGAAGCGTGTGTCCACGCCCGGCCGTCGCGTCTACATGGGCTCCAAGGACATTCCGCAGGTTCGCCAGGGCCTGGGTGTGTCGATTGTCAGCACGTCCAAGGGCGTGATGTCGGATGCAAACGCCCGCGCTGCCAAGGTTGGCGGCGAGGTGCTTTGCCAGGTCTTCTAAGGAGAGCTGATTATGTCTCGTATTGGTAAAAGACCGGTCGAGCTGCCCAGCGGCGTCACCGCCACTGTCTCCGGCCAGACCGTAGAAGTGAAGGGGCCCAAGGGTACCCGCACTTTCACCGCAACCGACGATGTCACCCTCTCGATTGATGAGAGCGCCGTCTCGGTTGAGCCGCGCGGCCCCTCAAAGCGCGCCCGCCAGCAGTGGGGCATGTCCCGTACCATGCTGCAGAACTGCGTCACCGGTGTGACCGACGGCTTCAAGAAGGAGCTGGAGGTCAACGGCGTTGGTTACCGCGCCCAGATGCAGGGCAACGTGCTCAAGCTGAACCTCGGCTATTCGCACGACGTCAACTTCGAGGTGCCCGAGGGCGTCACCGTCACCGCGCCCAAGCCGACAGTCGTGATTGTCGAGGGGGCTGACCAGCAACAGGTCGGCCAAGTGGCCGCGAACATCCGCGAATGGCGTGTTCCCGAACCCTACAAGGGCAAGGGCATCAAGTACGTCGATGAGTATATCTTCCGCAAGGAAGGCAAGAAGAAGTAAGGACGCGACAGATGGCAAACAGCAAAAGAGACCTGTTCCAGAAACGCCGCCTGCGCGTCCGGAACAAGCTTCGCAAGATGAATTCCGGGCGTCCGCGCCTGAGCGTTCATCGGTCGAACAAGAACATCAGCGCCCAGCTGATCGACGATGTGAACGGCGTCACGCTCGCCGCTGCCTCCTCGATGGAGCAGGCCCTCACCGGGGCCGGAAAGAACAACGTCGAAGTCGCCACGAAAGTGGGTGCAGCGATCGCCGAACGGGCCAAGAAGGCCGGCGTGACCGAGGCCTATTTCGACCGCGGCGGGTTCCTGTTCCACGGCAAGGTCAAGGCCTTGGCCGATGCCGCCCGTGAAGGCGGTTTGAAGATCTGAGAATTGCGGGGGGCGGCGCACGCCCCCCCGATGATCCGGGCTTGCGCGTCCCGCCGGACGCATTGGCACCAGGATTGAGTTGACCGGCGCGCCGCGCCAGACCGAGAGGAAGCCAGATGGCTCGAGACCAGCAGAAGCGCGGGAACCGCCGCGATCGAGATGAAACGCCGGAATTCGCCGATCGCCTCGTCGCGATCAACCGGGTGTCCAAGACCGTGAAGGGGGGCAAGCGTTTCGGCTTCGCCGCTCTCGTCGTCGTGGGCGATCAGAAGGGCCGTGTCGGTTTCGGCAAAGGCAAGGCCAAGGAGGTTCCTGAGGCCATCCGCAAGGCTACCGAAGCTGCCAAGCGGAAGATGATCCGCGTGCCGCTGCGCGAGGGCCGCACCCTGCATCATGACGGCTTTGGCCACCACGGCGCTGGCAAGGTGGTGTTGCGCACCGCTCCGCAGGGTACCGGGATCATCGCCGGTGGCCCGATGCGTGCCGTTTTCGAGATGCTGGGCGTTCAGGATGTCGTTGCCAAGTCGGTCGGCACCCAGAACCCCTACAACATGATCCACGCGACCTTGGCCGCGCTGCAATTCCAGCAGAGCCCGCGCTCGGTCGCGCAGCGCCGGGGCAAGAAGGTTACCGAGATCCTGCCCAGCCGTGACGAGGCGCCTGACTACGGCGACCCGCAGACCCAGATTGCCGAGGAGGCCTGATCCATGGCGCAGAAAACGCTTCTCATCAAGCAGATCGGCTCGCCGATCCGTCGCCCGCAGGGCCAGCGCGCCACGCTCGTTGGACTGGGCCTGAACAAGATGCACAAGACCCGCGAGCTGGAAGACACCCCTTCGGTCCGCGGCATGATCAACAAGATCCCGCACCTGGTCGAGATCGTCGAAGAACGCGGCTGAGACCTGCCCCGTGCGAGCAACACCGCGCCCCGGTCAGAAATGGCCGGGGCGTTTTCTTTTCCCTGCATCCCAGCCCCTTGATCGTCGCCCGCTCAGGCCGTATACGCCCCCGGTGGCCCACGAGGGGTCGACTCGATCAAACGCAAAGCCGTGTCCCCTGCGCATCGCTTCGGCAGGGTCGTCCGGCAAAGGAGAAGCGATATGAAACTGCACGAACTGAGTGACAACGAAGGCGCCGCAAAAAAGCGCATGCGCGTGGGCCGTGGCCCCGGCTCGGGCAAAGGCAAGACCGGTGGCCGTGGTCTGAAAGGTCAGAAATCCCGGTCGGGTGTGGCCATCAAGGGCTATGAAGGCGGCCAGATGCCGCTCTACCAGCGTCTGCCCAAGCGTGGCTTCAACAAGCCGAACCGCAAGAAATTCGCTGTCGTGAACCTCGGGATCATCCAGAAATTCATCGACGCGAAGAAGCTCGACGCCAAGGGCGAGATCACCGAGGACGCCCTGCTGGACGCCGGCGTCATCCGCCGCAAGCTGGACGGTGTTCGCGTTCTGGGCAAGGGCGAGATCACCACGAAGGTCACGCTGAATGTCACCGGCGCGTCCAAAGGCGCGGTCGAAGCCGTCGAAAAGGCTGGCGGCAAGGTGACCGTCGCACCCGTGGCTGCGGCAGAGTAAAGGGTTGTGGGGGTGCGTCGCGCCCCTTACATCCCTATCCAAGTTTCCTGACGCCGCCGTCCGGGATACCGGTCCGGCGGCGTTCGTCTGAACAGGTGGGCATACATGGCATCCGCTGCTGAACAAATGGCATCGAACATGAGCTGGGGGGCCCTTGGCCAGGCCAAGGAACTCCGACAGCGCATTTTCTTCACGCTCGGTCTGCTGATCGTCTACCGGTTGGGCACCTACATCCCTGTGCCGGGCATCGACACGATCGCGCTGCAATCCTTCATGGAGGACGCCCAGGCCGGGATAGGTGGCATCCTGTCCATGTTTACCGGCGGTGCGCTGGGTCGGATGGGCATCTTCGCGCTTGGCATCATGCCGTATATTTCCGCCTCGATCATCGTGCAGTTGTTGTCCGCGATGTGGGAGCCGCTCAAGCAGCTCAAGAAAGAGGGCGAGCAGGGCCGCAAGAAGATCAACCAGTATACCCGTTACGGCACCGTTGTACTCGCAACCTTCCAGGCCTACGGCATGGCCGCAAGCCTCGAGGCGGGGGACCTTGTAACCGACCCGGGCCTTTTCTTCCGTGCAGCCTGTGTCATCACGCTGGTCGGTGGTACCATGTTCCTGATGTGGCTGGGTGAGCAGATCACCGCCCGTGGCATCGGCAACGGCATCTCTCTGATCATCTTCGTGGGCATTATCGCCGAGATCCCTTCGGCACTGGCCAGTTTCCTCGCCCAGGGCCGGTCCACCGGCAACTGGGGGCTGATCGTTGCCGTGATCGCCATGGTGATCGTCGTTCTGGCCTTTGTCGTCTTCATGGAGCGATCGTTGCGCAAGGTGCACATCCAGTACCCGCGCCGTCAGGTCGGCATGAAGGTCTTCGATGGTGGATCCAGCCACCTGCCCATCAAGGTGAACCCGGCCGGCGTCATCCCGGCGATCTTTGCCAGCGCCCTGTTGCTGCTGCCCACCACGCTCAGCACCTTCTCGGGCAGCCAGACCGGCCCGGTGATGTCGACGATCCTTGCCTACTTCGGGCCCGGACAGCCGCTTTACCTGTTGTTCATGGTCGCCATGGTCGTTTTCTTCACGTTCTTCTACACCAAGGAAGTGGCATTCAAGGTCGACGATGTGGCCGACAACCTGAAGAACCAGAACGGGTTCGTTCCCGGCATCCGGCCGGGCAAGCGCACGGCGGAATACCTTGACTACGTCGTTACCCGGATCCTGGTTCTGGGTTCGTCCTACCTGGCGCTGATCGTGATCCTGCCGGAAATCCTGCGCAGCCAGCTGGCCATCCCCTTCTACTTCGGCGGCACTTCGGTGCTGATCATCGTCAGCGTCGGCATGGACACGATCCAGCAGATCCAGTCGCACCTTCTGGCCCATCAGTACGAGGGCCTGATCGAGAAATCGCAACTGCGCGGCAAGCGCGGATCGAAGAAACGCAGCAAGGGACCTGCACGCAAATGAACATCATTCTTCTCGGACCGCCCGGCGCGGGGAAGGGCACCCAGGCCCGCCGCCTCGTGGAGCAACGCAACATGGTGCAGCTGTCCACCGGCGACATGCTGCGCGAGGCGCGGACCTCGGGCACCGAGATGGGCAACAAGGTTGCCGCGGTCATGGATGCGGGAAACCTGGTGACTGACGAGATCGTCATAGGCCTGATCCGCGAGAAGCTGGAAAGCGGCAATGCGGGCGACGGCTTCATCTTCGATGGTTTCCCGCGCACCTTGGCACAGGCCGATGCCCTGGGCGCGTTGTTGCACGAAGAGGGGCAGGGCCTTGATGCCGTGATAGAGATGCAGGTGGACGACGACGAGCTGGTTGCCCGGATCACGGCGCGGTCCACCTGCGCCAATTGCGGCGAGGTCTACAACGACAATACCAAGCCGATCCCAGGTGATGGTGTCTGCACGGCCTGCGGCCAGAAAGCCGAGTTCAAGCGCCGCGCGGATGACAACGAAGAAAGCCTCAAGACTCGCCTGTTGGCATACTACAAGCAGACCTCGCCCTTGATCGGTTACTACTACGCCAAGGGCGACCTTGCCTCGGTGAACGGTCTTGGCGAAATCGAAGAGGTTGCCGCGGCGATCGAAGGCGTCCTGAAGGACTAGGCGACAGGTTACGCACGCTGGTTTTTCAACGGGCATCCCGGCCCAACCGTGCGTGCGCGGGGCACCGGTGATGCGGCTTTGTCGGAGGCCATTCCAGCGCCGTGTCTTGAGGGGTTGACCATCTCTCCACGTCCCCCTAGACATCCCCATCCCGCAAGGGAGACGCGCCGAATCGGGCCACGCACCGATCGGGGCAGACCACCTGAACCAAGCTTGGGCCCGGCAGCGAAATGCTCCGGGCTTCAGTTGTGAAAAAAGGTTCCGGCGTTACGGAACCGCAACGAAAGGAAAGACAACGTGGCACGTATCGCCGGCGTGAATATCCCGACTGCAAAGCGGGTCCCGATCGCCCTCACCTATATCACCGGAATCGGCCATAGCTCGGCCCGGGCCATCTGCGAGGCCGTCAACATCGATGCAGCCCGCCGCATCAATGAGCTGTCCGATGCCGAAGTCCTCTCGATCCGCGAGCACATCGACGCCAACTACACCGTCGAGGGCGACCTGCGCCGAGAGGTGCAGATGAACGTCAAGCGCCTGATGGACCTCGGGTGCTATCGCGGCCTGCGCCATCGCCGCAACCTCCCCGTGCGTGGTCAGCGCACGCACACCAACGCCCGCACCCGCAAGGGTCCGGCGAAGCCGATCGCCGGCAAGAAGAAGTAAGGGAGGTAGCTACCAATGGCACGTGATACCCGTCGCGGAGGCAAGAAGAAGGTCTCCAAGAACATCGCTGCTGGCGTTGCCCATGTGAACTCCAGCTTCAACAACACCAAGATCCTGATTTCCGACGTGCAGGGCAACGCCATTTCTTGGTCGTCCGCCGGCACCATGGGGTTCAAGGGGTCGCGCAAGTCCACGCCCTATGCCGCACAGATGGCTGCAGAAGACGCGGGCCGAAAGGCGCAGGAACACGGCATGAAGACCCTCGAGGTCGAGGTCCAAGGCCCCGGTTCGGGCCGCGAGAGCGCCCTGCGCGCTCTGGCCGCCGCCGGGTTCAACATTACCGCGATCCGGGATGTCACCCCGATCGCGCACAACGGCTGTCGCCCGCCGAAGCGTCGCCGCGTCTGACAGACAGGATTCCACGGAGACCCCGCGCGCGGGGTCTCCTTTCGTCATTTCTACCTCGGGCGTCCGCCCCGCCGGATCAGCAGGGCAGACAAGTATGGAGGGACGCATGATCCACAAAAACTGGGCCGAACTAATCAAACCCACGCAGCTTGACGTCAAACCGGGCAAGGACCCGGCGCGCCAGGGAACCGTGGTCGCCGAACCGCTTGAACGCGGCTTCGGCCTGACGTTGGGCAATGCCCTGCGCCGCATTCTACTGTCGTCGCTTCAAGGCGCCGCCATCACCGCCGTGCAGATCGACAACGTGCTGCACGAGTTTTCCTCGGTGTCCGGTGTCCGTGAAGACGTCACCGATATCGTGCTGAACCTCAAGGGCGTCTCGATCCGCATGGAGACCGAGGGCCCCAAGCGCCTGCAGGTGCAGGCCAAGGGTCCGGGCGTGGTCACGGCCGGTGATATCTCGGAAAGCGCAGGGATCGAGATCCTGAACAAGGATCACGTGATCTGTCACCTCGATGAGGGTGCCGACCTCTACATCGAGCTTACCGTGAACACCGGAAAGGGCTATGCCGCTGCCGACAAGAACAAGCCCGAGGACGCGCCGATCGGCATGATTGCCATCGACGCCATCTATTCCCCGGTCAAGAAGGTCAGCTACGACGTGCAGCCCACCCGTGAAGGCCACGTGCTGGACTACGACAAGTTGACCATGAATGTCGAGACCGACGGATCGATCACGCCGGAGGACGCGGTGGCCTATGCCGCGCGGATCCTTCAGGATCAACTCCAAGTCTTCGTCAACTTTGACGAACCCGAGTCCTCGCACGCCAGCCAGGACGACGACGGACTGGAATTCAACCCGCTGCTGCTCAAGAAGGTGGACGAACTGGAACTGTCGGTGCGGTCCGCCAACTGCCTGAAGAACGACAACATCGTCTACATCGGCGACCTGATCCAGAAGACGGAGGCCGAGATGCTGCGCACGCCGAACTTCGGCCGCAAGTCGCTCAACGAGATCAAGGAAGTGCTGTCGGGCATGGGCCTTCACCTTGGCATGGATGTCGAGGACTGGCCGCCGGACAATATCGAGGACCTGGCCAAGAAGTTCGAAGACCAGTTCTGATACGACTTCGGGTGGAGCCGGAATTCCACAATCTGGTTCCGCCCCCGGGCATTCTGCCCCAAGGAGAGCGGGTCACACGCATGGCCCGCCGGACAAAGCAAAACCGCCCGTAGAGGGCACCCTAGGAGATTGAAAATGCGCCACGCTCGCGGATACCGCCGCCTGAACCGGACCCACGAACATCGCAAGGCCCTGTTCTCGAACATGGCCGGGTCGCTCATTGAACACGAGCAGATCAAGACAACCCTGCCCAAGGCCAAGGAACTCAAGCGCGTCATGGACAAGCTGGTGACGCTGGCCAAGCGTGGCGATATACACGCCCGCCGCCAGGCCGCGGCTCAGCTCAAGCAGGACAAGGATGTCGCCAAGCTTTTCGATGTTCTCGGCGCTCGCTACAGCGACCGACAAGGCGGCTACACCCGTGTTCTCAAGACCGGGTTCCGCTACGGCGACATGGCCCCGATGGCGATCATCGAACTGGTCGATCGCGACCCCGACGCCAAGGGCGCCGCAGACCGGGCCCGCCTTGCGGCCGAGGAAGATGCGGACTGATCGGTCCACCTGCATGCGTCCTGGATGGCCCGCCCTTTTCGGCGGGCCATTTTCGTTAACACCTGCCCGCCCGCCATGTCTGGTCTCGGCGGGGGCGCGGGCATAGAGTTGCCCAATGGCCGATCTCTTCGACACCCCTGGCGATGATGCCGGTGCCAATGCCCCGCGTCCCCTGGCCGACCGGCTGCGCCCTGCCGCCCTGGACCAGGTCATCGGGCAGGAACACCTGCTGGGCCCCGAGGGACCGCTGGGCGCGATGCTGGCGGCGGGCAACCTTTCTTCGCTGATCCTCTGGGGGCCGCCGGGGGTGGGCAAGACCACGATCGCGCGGCTGCTGGCCGCCTCGAGCGACCTGCATTTCATCCAGATCAGCGCGATCTTCACCGGCGTGCCGGAGCTGCGCAAGGTCTTCGACGCCGCGAAAATGCGGCGGCGGGACGGACAGGGCACGCTGCTTTTCGTCGACGAGATCCACCGTTTCAACAAGGCGCAGCAGGACGGGTTCCTGCCCCACATGGAGGACGGCACCATCGTGCTGGTCGGCGCCACGACCGAGAACCCCTCGTTCGAGTTGAATTCCGCCGTTCTGAGCCGTGCCCAGGTGCTGGTTCTGAAGCGCCTGACGCTGGCCGACCTCGAGCGCCTGGCCCGGCGCGCCGAACAGGAACTGGCCCAGGCCCTGCCGTTGACTGGCGAGGCGCGCGAGGCGCTTCTGGAGATGGCCGATGGCGACGGACGGGCCCTGCTCAACCTGGTGGAACAGGTTGCTTCCTGGCCCCGGACCGAGAAGCTCGACACCGAGGCCCTGACAACGCGGCTGACCCAGCGCGCGGCGAACTACGACAAGTCGGGCGATGCGCACTACAACCTGATTTCGGCGCTGCACAAATCGGTGCGCGGCTCGGACCCGGACGCGGCCCTCTACTGGTTCGCGCGGATGCTGCAAGGTGGTGAGGACCCGCGTTTCCTCGCCCGGCGCCTGACCCGCATGGCGGTCGAGGATATCGGTCTGGCCGATCCGCAGGCACAGGACGTCTGTATAGGGGCGTGGCAGGCCTATGAACGGCTGGGCAGCCCCGAAGGCGAGCTGGCCCTTTCGCAGGCGGTGATCTACCTCGCGCTGGCCCCGAAATCCAACGCGGGGTATGCGGCCTACAAGAATGCGGTTGCAGCGGCCAAAAAGACCGGTAGCGAACCGCCCCCGAAACATATCCTGAACGCGCCGACGTCCTTGATGAAGGATATCGGTCATGGCGAGGGTTATGCCTACGATCACGACGCCGAGGACGGCTTTTCCGGGCAGAATTATTTCCCCGACGGGATGAAACGCGGTGTCTACTACAGCCCGGTCGACCGCGGCTTCGAGCGCGAGTTGAAAAAGCGGGTGGAGTACTTCGCCAAGCTGCGCACCCGGCGGCGAGGCAGTTGACAATGCCCCCCATAGCGTCAAGGAACGCGCCCATGTTAATCACCATGTTACAGGTTGCCTTGGGCGGGGCCATCGGCTCGGCTGCGCGCTTTGCCACGGGGGTTGCGGTGACCCGCGGCCTTGGGGCGGGCGGCTTTCCCTTGGGTGTTCTGACAGTCAATATCCTCGGGTCGTTCCTGATGGGCGCGCTGGTGGTCTACCTTGGTCAACGCGGACCGGCGGCGCTGAACCCCTTCCTGGTGACGGGGGTGCTGGGCGGGTTCACGACATTCTCGGCCTTTTCGCTGGAAACCCTGACGTTGATCGAACGTGGCCAAGCAGGTCAGGCGGCGTTCTATGTCGGGTTGTCGGTCGCCGGGTCGCTCTTGGCGATCCTGGCCGGTGTCCAGACCATGCGCGCGGTGCTGGCATGACTGCGGTTCTGAGCATTACCGTCGCACCGGGCGAGGGGGACCAGAGGCTCGACCGCTGGTTGAAACGCCGTTTTCCGCAGATCACCCAGGGCCGTATCGAGAAGGGCTGCCGCAAGGGAGAGATCCGCGTCGATGGCGGGCGGGTAAAGGCGAACACGCGGCTCGAGGAGGGGCAGCAGGTCCGCGTTCCACCGCTGCCAGACAGCGAGGCGCCGGCTCGACCCAAGGACAGCATTTCCGAGGCCGATGCCCGGATGATCCGCGATTGCGTGATCTACCGCGACGACGAGGTGATCGCCCTGAACAAGCCCGCCGGTCTGTCCACGCAGGGCGGCAGCAAGCAGACCCGCCATGTGGACGGCCTGTCCGAGGCCCTGAAGTTCGGGGCCGAGGAAAAGCCGCGCTTGGTGCATCGGCTGGACAAGGATACGTCGGGCGTGCTGCTTCTTGCCCGCAGCCGGCAGGCGGCGCAGGGGCTGACCGCGGCCATGCGGCACAAGGATACACGCAAGATCTACTGGGCGCTGGTGGCCGGTGTGCCCACTCCCTATCTCGGCGAGATCAAGTATGGGCTGGTCAAGGCCGGAGGCCGAGGCGCCGCGGGGGAGGGTGAAAGGATGCACGCGGTTCACCCCCGTGACATGGACAGCACGCCGGGTGCCAAGCGGGCGCATACGCTCTATGCCACGCTATACCGGGTCGCCAGCCGCGCCGCCTGGGTCGCGATGGAGCCGCTGACCGGGCGCACGCATCAGCTGCGCGCGCACATGGCCGAGATCGGCCACCCCATCGTCGGCGACGGCAAGTACGGCGGCGCGGGGCAAGAGAACATGGGCGATGGCTGGGGCGCGCAACTGGGCGGCATCATCTCGAAGAAGCTGCATCTGCACGCGCGGATGATGCGGTTCGAGAACCCGGTCACGCGGCAGACCATCACCGTGACCGCGCCGTTGCCAGATCACATGGCGCAATCCTGGGATACCTTCGGCTGGACCGAGGATCTGGCCGCCGAGGACCCTTTCGAAGAGCTGATGTGATGCCCGAGCTGCGCCTGGTGATCTTCGACGTGGACGGTACGCTGGTCGATAGCCAGGCCGATATTCTGGCGGCCATGGCCGCGGCCTATGCAGCCGAAGGCATCACGCTTCCGGACCGCGCCGCGGTGCTTTCGATCGTGGGCCTGTCGCTGCCCGTGGCGATGGAAAGCCTGTCGCCCGGACTGGACCCCGCCCGTCGCGCCCGCATGGTCGAGACATACAAGGACGCCTATGTCGCCCTGCGGGAAAAGGCACGGATGCACGAGACCAGCCCGCTCTATCCCGGCGCCAGGGCGGCGCTCGACCGGTTGCAGGCCGATCCCTTCACCTTGCTGGGGGTGGCGACGGGCAAGTCTCGCCGCGGGCTCGACAAGCTGATCGAGGGGCATGGGCTGGAGGGCCTTTTCGTCACCACACAGGTCAGTGACCACCACCCCTCGAAACCGCATCCCGCCATGCTACTGGCCTGCCTCTCGGAAACCGGCGTTGCCGCCGACCGCGCGGTCATGGTGGGCGATACCCGCTTCGACATGGATATGGCCCGTGCTGCTGGCGTGCGCGGCATAGGCGTCGACTGGGGCTATCACGCCGCGGACACCCTGACGGCGGATGCCATGATCGGCGATTTCTCGGAGCTGGACGCCGCGGTGGACGGGCTGATCGGACAAGCTACGGAGCAGGACGCATGAGCGATTGGCGACCCCGCCGGTTCTGGACAGAGGTGACCGTTGTCGAGACCGATATCGGCCATGGCATCGTGCTGGACGGGCGCCCGGTCAAGACCCCGGCCAAGGCCCCCGTCGCTGTGCCGACGCGCGCGATGGCCGAGGCCATCGCCGAGGAATGGCGCGCCGTCGAGAAGATCATTGATCCGTCGGCGATGCCGGTGACCCGCGCGGCCAATGCCGCCATCGACAAGGTGGCCATACAGTTCGACGAGGTGGCCGAGATGCTGGCCGGCTACGGCGGCAGCGACCTTCTGTGTTATCGCGCCGAGGCGCCGGAGGAGCTTTGCGACCGGCAGCGTCTCAACTGGGACCCCCTGCTGGAGTGGGCCGCGGAAACTTTTGGCGCGCGCCTGCGCCTCGCACAGGGCGTGATGCCCGTGGCCCAGCCCCCCGAAGCGCTCGAGCGCCTCCGCACCGCGACCCGTGATCAAGGAGTGTTCCAGCTGACTGCTCTGCACGATCTGGTCACGATCACAGGCTCTCTGGTGCTGGGCCTGGCCGTATCTCGTGGACGCATCGAGGCGGACCGGGCATTTGACCTGTCCCGGCTCGACGAGGACTGGCAGATCGAGCGATGGGGCGCCGACACCGAAGCCATGGCGACGGCAGAGATCAAGCGCGGGCAACTGAAAGATGCCGCAAACCTGTATGCCATGGTATAGCGCACGCCGGTTGGTCGAAGCGCCTTCAAATTCATCGTTCTGCAGTCGAATAAACCGTGATTGGCGGGTCTTGAGCCGTTTACTTGCCCTTGACCTAGGCACCTGAATCCGACCAATCTACCACCATTCGCAGGAGTCCTGCGTCGTATCGCCCTCGTCCTTCGGGACGACGAAAAAAAGAACCCCCTGTCCCATGGGGGAACTCAGGAAGAGGTAAAAAATGAAGAAATCCGTATTTCTCGGCACGCTGACGGTTGCCGGCCTTGCTGCCGGGGCTGCTACGGCAGCCACGCTTGACGACGTCAAGGCTCGCGGCACGCTCAACTGTGGCGTGACCACCGGCCTTGTGGGCTTTGCGGCCCCCGACGCCAACGGCGAGTGGCAAGGCTTTGACGTGGCTGTCTGCCGTGCTGTCGCCGCCGCGGTTCTCGATGATCCCATGGCCATCGAATTCGTGCCCACCACTGGCCAGACCCGCTTTACCGCGCTGGCTTCGGGCGAAATCGACATGCTGGCCCGGAATACCACCTGGACCTTCACCCGTGACGTCGACCTGAAATTCGAATTCACCGGCATCAACTACTATGACGGTCAGGGCTTCATGGTCCCGCGCGACCTTGGCGTGTCCTCGGCCAAGGACCTGGCAGGTGCGACCGTCTGCATTCAGACCGGCACCACGACCGAGCTGAACCTCGCGGACTTCTTCCGTACCAACAACATGGAATACGAGCCGCTGCCGATCGAAACCAACGCCGAGGCGCAGCAGCAGTACCTGGCTGGAGCCTGCGACGTCTATACCACCGACTCCTCGGGGCTGGCCGCGACCCGCGCCTCCTTCGAGAACCCCTCGGATCACGTGATCCTGCCTGAGATCATCTCGAAAGAGCCGCTCGGCCCGCTCGTGCGCCATGGTGACAACGAATGGGGTGACGTCGTGCGCTGGACGCTCAACGCGCTGATCGCGGCCGAAGAGCTGGGCGTTACCTCGGCCAACGCTGACGAACTGGCCGAAGGCACCGACAATCCGGAAATCAACCGTATGCTCGGCACCGAAGGTGAGCTTGGCGCCATGCTCGGTCTCGACGCCGACTTCGCCCTGCGCGCCATCAAGGCCGGGGGCAACTACGGTGAACTCTTCGAGACCCACATCGGCGAGAACACCCCGGTGGGCCTGGCCCGGGGCCTGAACGCCCAGTGGACCGAGGGCGGCCTGATGTACGCCCCGCCGTTCCGCTAAGAGCTTCTGACGGGGGGTGCCTTGGCGCCCCCCGTCGCGCGATCGGCACGGTCGCCGGTAGCCACCCCAGACAATTCGCGCAATTCGGCCAACGGGTGCGCCAGGATTCAGCCTGGGACCAGGGAGATAACAGATGTCAGCGTCCCCAGACGTGCCGAAGGCTTCCTTTCGGCTCAGCCAGCTTATCTACGACACGCGCTATCGCTCGCTCACCATCCAGGTTATCGCTCTGGCGCTGCTGGTCGCCGCGATCTGGTGGCTGGTCAACAACACCGTCCAGAATCTGGAAACCCTGGGCAAGGACTTCGACTTCGGTTTCCTGACGCAGCCAGCCGGCTATGACATCAACCAGCGTCTGATAGATTACGACAGCCAGAGCACACATGGCCGTGCCGCCATGGTCGGAATCCTCAACACCATTCTGGTCGCCGCGCTGGGCTGTGCCCTTGCGACGGTCCTTGGCGTTCTGGCCGGGGTGTTGCGGCTGTCAAAGAACTGGCTGGTCAGCAACCTCACGGCCGTCTACGTCGAAGGGTTCCGCAACGTTCCGCTGCTGCTGTGGATCATCCTGATCTTCGCGATCATGACCGAGAGCACGCCCGAGCCGCGAGATTTCCGGGGCGACGATGCCGCGGCGTCGATGATCGTGGGCGAAAGCGTCGCCGTGACCAACCGCGGCGTCTACATTCCGCGTGTCGGCTTCGAGAACTCCGTGAGTGGCGCGGGTGCCGAATGGCGGGCCGAGAATACCGCCGCCCGGGAGGCTGGCGAAGAAAGCCCGCCGCCACCGTCTTCGGTCTGGGATTGGCTGATCGTATTCGGCGTGCTCGCGGCGTCCATCTTGGGGGCGCGCTGGAACAAGCGGCGGGCCGACGCCATACAGGAGGCCACGGGCGATCGTCCGGCGACTTGGTACGTCAATCTCGGGGTCATCGTCCTGCCGACGCTCGCCGTGCTTCTGCTGATGGGGGCGACCATAGTGGCACCCTTCTTCCGCGGCTTCAATTTCGCCGAAGGGATACACCTGCGCAACTCCCTGATCGCGCTCTGGCTGGCGCTGGCGCTCTATACCGGCGCTTTCATAGCCGAGATCGTGCGCGCCGGCATTCTGTCGGTCAGCAAGGGCCAGACCGAGGCAGCGAGCGCGCTGGGCCTGCGCCCGGCCCGCACCATGAGCCTGGTCATACTGCCGCAGGCGTTGCGGGTCATCATCCCGCCGCTGATCTCGCAATACCTGAACCTGACCAAGAACAGCTCGCTCGCGATCGCCGTGGGTTACATGGACGTCCGGTCGACCCTGGGTGGAATCACCATCAACCAGACCGGACGCGAGCTGGAGGGCATGTTGCTGCTGGGCCTGTTCTACCTGTTGCTGTCCCTGATCATCTCGGCACTGATGAACGTCTACAACAACGCCGTGAAGCTGAAGGAGCGGTGACATGAGCGAAGTGCATGCCGAAACCACCCGCTTTGTCCGCACCGAGATGCTGGCCGAGCAGGAACCGCCGATTACCGAGAAGGGCGTGGTCAAGTGGGTCCGCGAGAACCTTTTCTCGGGTTGGCTGAACGTCCTCCTGACGGTGCTGTCACTGTTCGTGATCTACGCCGTGCTTGCCGCGCTGCTTCCGTGGTTTGCCAATTCGGTCTGGACCACGGGCAGCCTGGCCGGATGCCGCGAAGTCCTGGCCGAGCAGGGGCTGAGCGGTCATGGCGGTGCCTGTTTCTCCGTGATCTCGGAACGCTGGCCGCAACTGGTCTTCGGGTTCTACCCCTCGGACCTATACTGGCGCCCGATCCTCGCCTTCGTTGTTTTCCTGCTGGGAATCGCGCCGGTTCTGTTCCAGGGCATGCCGCGCCAGACGCTTTGGGGGTCGCTGGCCGCGCCCTTCATCGTTTACTGGCTTATCTGGGGGGGCAGCCTCTGGGGTCCCATCGTGACGGCAGGGGGCTTTTTCCTTGGTGCCGCCGGTTTCGTCTACATCGGGCGCGCCGCGGGCACCATCCTGGGCACGCTGGCCGCCATCTTTCTGCCCATCCTGTTCTGGATGTTCCTGGTCGGGCCGCTGGTCTCGGGTCTGGCGTCGGTTGTGCCGCTTCAGATCACCAAGGTCGCGTCCAACGACATCGGTGGCTTCATGCTGGCGCTGATCATAGGAATCTCGGGGATCATCCTGTCGCTGCCGCTGGGTATACTGCTTGCGCTTGGCCGCCAGTCGCACCTTTTCATCATCACCAAGGTCTCGGTGGCCTTCATCGAGATCATACGTGGCGTGCCGCTGATCGTGTGGCTCTTCACCGCCTCGCTTCTGCTGAACTACTTCCTGCCGCCGGGCACCAATTTCGACCTGATGCTGCGGGTCATCATCATGGTGACGCTTTTTGCCTCGGCCTATATCGCGGAGGTGGTCCGCGGTGGCCTGGCCGCCCTACCCAAGGGGCAGTACGAGGCCGCCGACGCGCTGGGGCTGGACTATGCCAAGTCCATGCGCCTGATCATCCTGCCGCAGGCACTCAAGATTTCCATACCCGGAATCGTGAACACCTTCATCGGTCTGTTCAAAGACACCACGCTGGTTGTCTTCATCGGCCTGCTGGACCCGATCGGCCTGACCAATGCAATCCGGGCGACGACCGAGTGGAACGGCATCTACTGGGAACTGTTCCTCTTCATCGGCCTGCTGTTCTTCATCTTCTGCTACAGCATGAGCCGCTATTCCATCTACCTGGAGAAGAAGCTCCAGCGTGAGCATCGTTAAGGGAACCTGACATGACTGACATTGCCACCGACCGCGAGATTGATCGCAGC
>Ga0102928_1000521_pt1 | contig 24826 bp, 16 predicted proteins | sample SalPonR1_B_D1_MG_FD_78504 | JGI IMG/M metagenome (GOLD analysis project Ga0102928, IMG submission 78504) | Salt pond soil microbial communities from South San Francisco under conditions of wetland restoration - Salt Pond MetaG R1_B_D1_MG | ecosystem: Environmental > Aquatic > Marine > Intertidal...
AGGTGGTTGGACGGCTCGAGTTCACCGAACCGGTCGGCTCGGATGTCGACCGGATGGTCGTTGGCGGTGAGGTACATGCGAGGTGGTGACGTGGAGGATCGACGGAGGTGAGCGACGGAGGCGAGTGGAGGCGAGACGCAGAAAGACGGGCGAGATCCCGCTGAGCTTGTCATACGGTGCCCAGCACGGGTACGTATGTCAATTCGTGCCGACCATCGAGACGACCTCACGCAGTGACGCCACGGCGGGCTCACTCGTCGATCTCCTCGATCCGGTGCGCCTCACGGCGATCGGCGTGGATCTCCACGCCGAAGCCCTCACCGACGGTGTCCGTTCGTCGACCTGGGCGGAGTACGCCGATGCGGCCGGCCGGCTGTCGGCGGTGTTCGCCGACCTCGGGGTGCAGCCCGGCGACCGGGTCGCAGTGCACCTCACCAAGTCGGTGCAGTCGTTCGTGGCCGTCCACGCCGTCCTGCGGGCGGGTGCGGTGGTCGTGCCGCTCGACCCACTGGCACCGGCCGCCCACGTCGCGCCCGTGCTCCTCGACGCAGGTGCCGCCGTGCTGGTCACCGACGTCCGCACGAGCCTGCTCGAGGACGTGCTCGACGCGGTCGGCGACGTCGTCGGTGCGGTGGTCCGTCCCCTCGCCGACGCACCGGTGTTGGCCGATGGCGTCGTCGTCGAAGTGCTGGCGGACACGATCGCCGCCTCGTCGCCCCGTGTTCCCGTCCAGCCGCACCCGGAGGACGCGGCGTACGTGATCTACACGTCGGGCTCCACCGGCGCACCCAAGGGAATCGTCCACACCCACGCCAGCGCCCTGGCGTACGCGCACGGTGCAGCGACGCTCTACGGCCTGCGTACCGACGACCGGCTCGCCAACATCGCGCCGCTGCACTTCGACCAGTCCACCTTCGAGCTGTACGCCGGCCCCCTCGCCGGCGCCGCCGCGATCGTCGTGCCCGATCCGGTCCTGCGATTCCCCGCCAGCCTCAGCCGGCTGGTGGCCGACCAGCGGGCCACCGTGTGGTACTCGGTGCCCTACGTCCTCATCCAGCTGGCAGCGCGGGGAGCACTCGACGAACGCGACCTGTCGTCGTTGCGGTGGGTGCTGTTCGGCGGTGAGCACTTCCCACCCGCCCGGCTCGCCGACGTGATGCGCCGTCTGCCGGCGGCTCGGTTCTCGAACGTGTACGGCCCGGCCGAGGTGAACCAGTGCACGTTCTTCCACCTCGACGACCCGCCCGGTGACGACGAGCGGATCCCGATCGGCACGCCGTGGCCGTGGGCCGACGTGCGCATCGTCGCCGACGCCGGGACGGACGGCACCGTCACCGACGGCATCGAGGCCGTGGCGGGCGAGCCGGGGGAGCTGTGGGTGCGAACCCCCACGATGATGTCGCAGTACGCGAACCGCCCCGACCTCACCGACGCCGCCGTCGCAGAGGACCCCGACGGCGGCCGGTGGTACCGCACCGGCGACCTCGTCGTCGAACGACCCGACGGCCTGCTCGACTTCCTCGGACGTGTCGACAACCAGGTCAAACTGCGCGGCCATCGCATCGAACTCGAAGCGGTCGACGCCGCGCTGCGCGGGATCGAGGGCGTCGCCGAAGCGACCACCGTGGTCGAGCGCGCCACCGACGGCGGGACGACGCTCGGCGGCGAGGATCGTCTCGTCGCATTGGTGGTGACGGACGGCGTCACCTCCGAGCCGGTCGACCCCCGGACGGTGATGGCCGCCCTCGGCCGCCGACTGCCGCGCTACGCCGTTCCCGCGGCCGTCGTGCAGGTGTCCGGCCTTCCTCGCACGGCCAGCGGTAAAGTCGACCGTCGCGCTGCCCACGACCTGTGGGCAGCCCACCCGGATCGATGATCGTCGCCACCATGACCGAAGCCCGGGTGCCCGCGCCGACCGGAGGTGACTTCACGTGAGCACGCCCCACACCGACATCTCGAGTGACGCAGGTAGCCCGACCGACGACGCGGCGACGGGTGACGGCGCATTCCAGGCCGCGCTGATCGGGTTCATCGCCGAGTCCGTGGCGCTCGCCGACGACCCGATCGACGCCGACACCGACCTGCTGCTCACCGGCCTCGTCGACTCGCTGGGGGTCGTGATGATCGTCGGATGGATGGAGGCGGAGCTGGGTGTCGCCATCGACCCCGCCGACGTGGTGCTCGACAACTTCCAGACCGTCGGCCAGATGGTGGCGTATGCAGCGACCCTCGCACCGCCGGCCCACGCCGACCCTCCGACCACCACGGCATGACCCCACCGGCCGGCGACCGTGCGACACCAGCCGAAGCGGTATCGCTCCACCTGCCGAGCGAGGCGCGTCGCCGCCGGCGCTTCACACGCACCCAGTCCCTGATCTGGGCGAGCCAGCGGCTGCAGCCCGACGTGCCGCTGGCCAACATGGGCAAACGGTCGCGCATCGACGGTCCGGTCGACCCCGCCCGTCTGGTCAGCGCCTTCGATGCCGTCGTCCGGCGCACCGAGATGCTGCGGTCGGTGGTGGCGTCCGACACGACCGGCCAGCCGTGCCTCCGCGTGCTCGACGACCCTCCCCGGGTCACCGAGGTGGTCGACCTTCCCGCCGGTGACCTCGACCGCTGGTGCGCCGAACGCATCGCCCAGCCGGTCGACGCCACCTCGTGCGTGTACGACTCGGTGCTGCTGCGCCACGACGACCACGACTGGACCTGGTGGCTCGATCTCCACCACGTGGCCACCGACGCCTGGAGTTCGGCCCTCGTCTTCGAGGCCACGTCAGCCGCCTACGACGCCCTCACCGCCGTGGTCCCCACCGCCGCCGGCGGCTCGGACATCGCGCCCGATTCGACCTCCGATGTCACACCCGACGCGACGTGGGTCGGCGGCTCCGACGACACCGTCGAAGCTCTTCTCGACGAGGCGATCGGCGCAGTCGTGGATCCGACCTTCCTCGACGGCGCCGACAGGGGCGCCACCGCCGCCCGGGATGCCGCCCGGGACACGCCCGACGAACGGGCATCGGCCTGGAGCGCTGTCGTCGACGCAGCCGCACCGCACACGCCGCTCGCCCCCGACGGCTCCCGGGGCCGCCGCACCACGTGCGTCGATCGGGTGCGGCTCCCCGTCGACGACCGGCTCGACGAGTTGCTGGGCACCAGCTACCGCTCGATCAGCCGCGAACTCGGCCTGCTCACGTTGTCGGCGATGGCCACCGCGATCGCACTGCACCGGCTCGACGGGAGGCGGACCGTGCTGGCCGGCGTACCCGTGCACCACCGGTCGTCGCGCCACACCCGCAAGGTGGTCGGACCGGTGATGGAGTTGTATCCGCTGGCCGTCGCCGTCGACCCCGACGAGCCGTTCTCGGAGATGTTCCGGCGCACCCTGCGGTCGATCACCGAGCTGCTGCAGCGGGCCAAGCCCGGCGAGAGTCCCGATGCGCCCTACGAGGTGGTGCTGAACGTGCTCACGGCCCGCTACGGCGACTTCGCCGGGCTGCCCACGACCACCGAGTGGATGCGTTCCGGCCACGTCGAGCCGAACCATGTGCTGCGATCACAGGTCTTCGACTACGCCCCCGATCCCGGATCACGTCCGGCCGGCGACGGGCTCCACTGGGAACTCGACGTGAACCACGGTCTCGGGGCGGATCCGCAGCGTCTCGCCGGCCACGTGGCGGTCGTCGTCGCCGCGCTGATCGAGGATCCCGGCGGCACCGCCGGGGCCGTGGAGCTGGTCGGGTCGTCCGAGCGCGACGAACTCGCACTCCTCGAACCGAGCCCCGAACCGAGGCCACTCGGGCTGCCCGTGCACGAGCAGATCCGCCGGCTCCTCGCGGATCGGCCCGACACCGTCGTCGCCGAGCACGGCGACGACACGCTCACGGCGGCGGCCTTCGACCGGCGTGCCGACGAGATCTGCGACGCACTGCTCGCTCGCGGCCTCACGCCCGGCCGAGCCGTCGGGCTGCGGATGCCACGCAGCCTCGACGTGCTGGTGGCGATCCACGGCGTGCTCCGCGCAGGCGGCGTGTTCGTGATGCTGTCGCCCGACGACCCGGCGGCCCGCCACGAGGCGATCGCCGCCGACGCCGACCTGTTCGACATCCTCGACGAACTCCCCGACACCGTCGAGCAGCCGGGCGACGTGCGGCGCCCCACCGTCGGGCTCGACGATCTCGCCTACATCCTCTACACCTCCGGCTCCACCGGGCGACCCAAGGGCGTGCCGATCCCGCACCGGGGCCTCGCCGACTACCTGTCGTTCGCCGTGGAGCAGTACGTCGGACCCGGCGACGCCCCGGTGGTGGCTCTCCACTCGTCGCTGGTCTTCGACCTCACCGTCACCAGCCTCTTGCTCTCGTTCCTCTGCGGCGGACGCGTCGTCGTGTTCGACGCCGACCCGGTCACCGCACTCGGCCAGGTGGCGTCCGACGATCGGATCACCTTCCTCAAGGCCACACCGTCCCAGCTCGAGATCTACACCCGTCTCGCGCCACCCGACCGTCCGCTCCGTACCGTGGTCGTGGGCGGGGAGGCGTTCCGCCGACCGGTCGCCCGGCGGATGGCCGCGGTGTGCCGACCCGGTGTGCGGATCTTCAACGAGTACGGCCCCACGGAGGCGGTCGTGGGCTGCACGGTCCACGAGTGGGATCCCGAGGTGGACACCGGCTCCGACGTGCCGATCGGCCACGCTGCCCCCGGTACCCGGCTGGTGGTGCTCGACGAGTACGGGCGGCTCACACCGGCGGGCGCGTGGGGCGAGCTGTACGTGCGGCGCCCCGGGATGGCCACCGGTTACCTCCATCTGCCCGAGGCGACCGCCGAGCGGTTCGTCGCGCTGCCCGAGGACGTGACGGGGTCGCCGGACGCCGCCGCCTGGTACCGCACCGGTGACCGCGTGCGCGTGGAGCGCCCGGGAGTCCTCACCTACGGCGGCCGGATGGACGATCAGCTGAAGGTGGGCGGTGTCCGCCTCGAACCCGCCGAGGTGGAAGCGGCCATCGTCGCCCTCGACGGGATCGACTCGGCCCTGGTGCGGGTGTGGAACCCCGGCGAGCACCGGCCCGGCGACCAGCGCTGCCGGCGCTGCGGGCTCGGCACCGACGTGCCCGGCACCACCCTCGACCACGACGGCGTGTGCAACGTGTGCCGCACCTACGACGCCGTCGCCCCGCAGGCCGAGCAGTGGTTCCGGACCGTCGACGATCTCGACACCGAGCTGGCCGACGCCCGCCGCCGCCGGCGAGGCGAGATCGACTGCCTCCACCTGCTGTCGGGCGGCAAGGACTCGACCTACGCGCTCTACCAGCTCGTCGAGCGCGGCTGGACGGTCCACGCGTTCACCCTCGACAACGGATTCATCTCCGACGGCGCGAAGGAGAACATCCGCCGCAGCGTCGCCGATCTCGGCATCACCCACGAGTTCGCGACCACACCGGCGATGAACGAGATCTTCCGCGACAGTCTCGACCGGCACGCCAACGTCTGCCAGGGCTGCTACAAGACGATCTACACCCTCGCCGTGGCCCGCGCCCACGAGATGGGCATCCCCGTGATCGCGACCGGGCTGTCGCGTGGCCAGTTCTTCGAGACCCGCCTCGTACCGCACCAGTTCGAGGCCGGCCGGTTCGACGCCGACGAGATCGACCGCACCGTGCTCGAGGCCCGCAAGGTCTACCACCACACTCCCGACGCGGTCACCGAGCTGCTGCCCGAGCAGCGGGTGTTCGACGACGATGCCATCTTCGACGAGGTGCGGTTCGTCGACTTCTATCGCTACGTCGACGTCGACCTGGCCGACCTCTACGACTTCCTCGAGAACCGTGCGCCGTGGGTGCGTCCCGCCGACACCGGCCGCTCCACCAACTGCCTGGTCAACGTGGCGGGCATCCGGGTGCACACCACCGAACGCGGGTACCACAACTACGCCGAGCCCTACAGCTGGGACGTCCGGCTCGGCCACAAGACCCGGGAGGAGGCGCTCGAGGAACTCGACGACGAGATCGACGACGCCGAGGTCGCCGACCTGCTGGCGGCGGTCGGCTACCAGCCGAAGTCGACCGGCGTGCTCACCGCCTGGTACCGGGCGGACCACGATCTCGACCCCGCCCACCTGCGTACTGCACTGCGGGCGGCGCTCCCCGAGCACGCCATCCCGTCCGCGTTCGTGCGCATCGACGAGATGCCGCTGGCGGCGAGCGCCAAGGCCGACCCGTCGCTGCTCCCCGCCCCCACGCGATTCCACCGCTCCGACGCCGATCGCGTTCCACCCGCGACGGCCACCGAGGTCCGCATCGCCGACATCTGGGCCGCCGTGCTGGGGCTCGACGCCGTGGGTGTCACCGACGACTTCTTCGACCTCGGAGGAGCGTCGCTCGCCGCACTCGAGACCGTGGCCGCCGTCGACGTCGCGTTCGGCACGGATCTCCCCGACGCAGCCGTGTTCCGCCACCGCACGGTCCGCGAGCTCGCCGCAGCGGTCGATCGCCGTCCGATCGACGCCTCCCGGCCCGGCACCGGCGGGCTGCCTGCGATCCCGCCGCTCGATCCCGACGTCGTGCGGCCCTTGTCGGCGGGGGAGGAGGCGCTGCTGTTCGACTACCGGCTCGATCCGTCGAGCGCCCGCCACAGCGTGATCCGCCGCTACGTCGTGGACGGTTCACTCGACCCCGACCGTTTCGGAGACGCGGTCCGCAGGGTGGCGGTGGCGCACACTCCGCTGCACACGTCCTACGCCCCCGACCGACACCTGTTGGGTCCCTCCGAAGCAGTGGACGTGGCCGTGCTGCCGCCGATGAGTCGCGACGACTTCGACCGGTTCGCCGACGTGCAGCGAACGGTGCCGTTCGACCTCGACGCAGGGCCGCTCGTGCGGGTCCATGTCGCCGCCGTCGACGACGGTGCCCGCACGGCGGTGCTCCTCGCGTTGCACCACATCAGCGTGGACGCAGCGACTTTCGACCTCCTGTGGGAGCAGGTGGTGGCGCTCCACGAGGACGGCACGGAGCCGGATCTGCCCGTCAGCGCCGCCCAGCACGCTGCCTGGCAGCGATCGTCGGATGTCACCGCCGGCCGACGGTTCTGGCTCGACCGGGCCCGGTCGCGTCCGGAGACCGGGCGGTTGCGGCTGGCGCCGCCGCCTCCCGGCGAGCCCGACGGATACCTCTCGGTGGCGACGTCGATCGACGCCGCGTCGCTGGCGGTCGACGGAACCACGAAGTTCTCGGCGGCGATGACCGCCACGGCACTGACGCTCGCCTCGTACACCGCGCGAGCGGATGTCGAGTTCGGCATCGCGTTCTCCACCAAGGACCACCCCGACACGGCCGATCTCGTGGGCTACTACCTCAACACGGTGCCGATGGCCCTCGACGTCTCGGCCGACCGCAGCGTCGGTCATCTCCTCCACGACTCGGCCGATCTCGTCGCCGCCGCCATCGAGCACCGCACGTACCCCTTCGCGTCCATCGTGCGTGACGCACGCGCCGAGGGCCTGCCGGCACCCAACGTGTCGGCGATGCTCGCCTACGAGCAGCTCGCGCCGGCAGTGTTCGACGGAGGCGTCGTCGAGCAGCGATTCCTGCCGTCGGGCGTGTCGGTCACCGACGTCACGTTCTTCGTCCACGAACGTCCCGATCACGTCGAACTCGGGCTCGAGTACCGAGGGTCGGTGCTGTCGGAGGCCGACGCCGAGCGGTTGTTGCACGACTTCCGGCGCGCCGTGCACACGGTGGCGTCGGGTCCGTCCACGACGGTCCGTGCCGTGGCGGAGATGCTCGGTGCCGACGACCGGAGAGGTCCCGAGCTCCCGGCGGTGGAGCGGACCGTGCTCGCCGACATCGTCGACCGCTGCGCCGAGTTTCCGACGTCGGTCGCCGTGACCGCCGGCCACGTCGACGTGTCGAGGGGCGAGCTCGTCCGTGCGGTCGAAGCCACGGCATGGCGACTCGCCGACGCCGGCCTCGGGCCGGGGGCCCGCATCGGCGTGGGCATCGGGTCGGGTCCCGATGTGGCGGTCGCACTGCTCGCGGCCCAGAGCCTCGGCGCGGCCTACGTGCCACTCGATCCGAGCGTTCCCCTCGACCGGCGGCGCCGGATCGCCGACGCTGCAGGCATCGATGCGCTGCTCGTCGCCCCGGGTGCCCCGGGCGACGCCTCCGTGGCCGGATGCCCGATGGTGGAGGTCGTCACCCCCGACGATCTCGCCACCACCGACGAGCACGAACCGTGGCGGGCTGCTCTGGAGTCGCTGCAGCGCCGTGTCGCGCAGGTCGAGCTCGACGACTCCGCCTACGTCATCTTCACATCCGGTTCCACCGGCGCTCCCCGGGGAGTCGAGGTGTCGCACCGGAACCTGGCGTCGAGCAACGCAGCCCGGAGGCCGTGGTACGGGCACGCCCCGGAACGCTTCCTGCTCACCTCGAGCATCGGTTTCGACAGTTCGGTGGTCGGGCTCTTCTGGCCCCTGGCCACCGGTGGCACGATCGTGCTGCCGAGCGCCGACGAAGTCGTCGACGTCGACCGGCTCGGCGACCTGATCGAGCGTCATCGTGTCACCCACCTGCTGATGGTGCCGAGCAAGTACGCCGCACTGCTCGACCGCGCTGCGCATCGGCTGGCCGGCCTGCACGTCGCCATCGTGGCGGGCGAGGCCTGTCCGCCGGCGGTGGTGGAGGCCCATCATCGACTGCTGCCGGGCGTGGAGCTGGTGAACGAGTACGGGCCCACGGAGGCAACCGTGTGGGCAACCGCGCACCGACTGTCGGATCGCGGCGACACAGCGCCAACGGTGGTGCCGGTCGGCGATCCGATCCCGGGGACCACCGCGCGCATCGTCGACGACCGACTCCTGCCCACTCCGGTGGGAGTCGCCGGTGAGCTGCTCCTCGCCGGACCGGGCATCACGTCGGGTTATCTCCACGACCGGCCGGCGACGGCGGCACGCTTCGTCGACGATCCGAGCACCTCCGTTCGCTGGTACCGCACCGGCGACCTCGTGCGGTCGTCAGGAGGTCCGATCGAGTTCGTCGGTCGCCTCGACGACCAACTCAACGTGGGTGGCGTCCGGCTCGAACCGGGTGAGGTGGAGGTCGAACTCCGACGCCTGCCCGGCATCCGCGACGCCGTCGTGGTCGCCGGCGGCACCCCTGCACGGCTCGTCGCCCATCTCCACATGGCCGATGACGGTCGGGAACCCGACGAGAACGCACTGAGCGACGAGCTGGCGCGACGACTGCCTGCGGCGATGGTGCCCCGGCGCTTCGTCGCCCACGCCGATCTGCCCCGCAACGTGCACGGCAAGGTGGACCGTGACGCCGTCGCCGCGCTCACCGTCGAGCAGCGGGTGGTCGACGATGTCGACGCCAGTGCATCCGGCCTCGAGCGGATCGCCGTCGACGCCTGGCGTGCCGTGCTCGATCGGCCCGAGGCCGACGCGGACACCGACTTCTTCACGACCGGTGGCGACTCGCTGGCCGCCGTGGAGATCGTCAACCGTGTCAGCGACCGCATCGGTCGCCCCGTTGCGGTCGCTGCGTTGCTGAGCGGGCGGACTCCGCGCGGGCTGGCCGCACTGCTCGACACGGCGGACGACCGATCCGCTCAGGATGGCACGGCTCCCACACCGTCGTCGGTCCGGACCGTCCGGCTGCGCGCCGGGCGCCCGGGCGGGCCGGTGGTGGTGATGTGCGCTGCGTGGGACGACGTCTTCGGTTACCGCTCGCTCGCCCGAGCGTTGCCGGAGCACGTCGCCGTCGTCGCCGTGGCGTACGTCGAGGAACCCGGTGCAGCGGTGATCACCACGGTCGACGGGCTCGTGAGCGAGGCCGAACCGCTGGTGCGTTCGACACTCGGCGACCCGGCACCGACGGCGGTCTGCGTCCTGGGTTGGTCGGTTGGCGGCGTGGTGGCGGCGGAGCTGGCGGACCGACTTCGCCACGGGGGCCTGCCGGTCGTCTCCGCCGTGCTGGTCGACACGTACTTCCCGGGGCAGCAGCGCCACCTCTGGTCGAATCGTTGGTGGAAGTACAGGTCACTGATGCGGCCCGGGGCCTTCGGCCAGGTGTTGTCGGAGCTACGGACGATGGGTGGCCGGCGGCTCCGTGCGATCGCGGGTCGGGCGGGCCGGCGGCTGCTGCAGTGGTCGGGTGCGGACCTGCCCGTCGAGGCCGAGCGTCCGACCGTCGGCGGGTTTCCTGCAGAAGCGTTCGAGCATCCCGTCGAGCACGTCGCCACACCCGTCTGGCTGTACCACGCGAGTACGACGAACCGGGCGCGCAACGTGGTGCCGTGGGGCGCCGTCGCCGAGGACATCACGGTGATCGACGTGGACGGGCGTCACCGGGGGTTCGACTCGATCATGGAGCCCCCACGGGTGAGCCAGATCGCCGACGACCTCGCCCGTCGCCTCCCGAGCTGATCGGGCGGGTCAGCGGTGGAAGCCGTGCACGCCGTGCACGGACCGCATCACCAGTTCGCTGGGGGACGAGAGCGCGTCGCGGTGCTGGAGTGACTCGAGGCGCGGGCGCCGACGCAGGGTCGGGAGCGCCATGTTGCGAACACGGCGCGGGGAGGTGCCGATCGGTGCTCCGGCCGGCGGGTGCAGATGCGTGGAGACGAGGTTCATGACGTCATTGTCCGCCCGACAGCTTCATGACACAAGCGACACTGTTTGCGAATACCTATGACAGACTGTCATGGTGCAACTGGACGTCGAATCACTCCGCACCCTGATCGCCGTGCTCGACTGGGGCAGCATGACCCGCGCCGCGCAGCAGCTCGGGATGTCGCAGTCCGCGGTGAGCTGGAAGATCAAGCGGCTCGAGCAGCGCGCCGGTCGTCCACTGCTCATCCGCGACGGCCACGACCTGCGGCCGACGCGCGACGGTCGCGCCCTGCTCGACGACGCCCGTGCGATGGTGGAGATCCACGACCGCGCGGTGCAGCGGCTGGCCAGCCCGGAGTTCACCGGCACGATCCGCGTCGGATCCAACGAGGAAGTGGGGGCGAGTCGGCTCGCCGGCATCCTCGGTCGCCTGAAGGCCCTGCACCCGGCGGCGACGATCGAGTTCGTCGTGGACCAGAGCCGTCAGCTCGCGCCGCAGCTCGAACGCGGGCGGATCGACGTGGCCGTGATCCAGGTGACCGAGGAGGAGGTGCGTCCCGACGACATCGTGTTGTGGACCGAGGAGCTCCGCTGGGCCACGCACCGGGACATGCCCTACGACGACGGCATCGTCCCGTTGATCACCTACGGCACCAACGGCTTCTACCGTCCGGTGAGCGAGCCGATCCTCGAGCGTCACGGCGTCCGCTACCGCTACACGATCACGGCGCCGACGTCGACGAACGTGCGCGCCGCGGTGGAGGCCGGCCTGGGTGTCGCCGTGCTCGGTGAACGCTTCATCGGCGACGACGTGGTCGAGTGGGGCCGGGCGGCAGACCTCGATCCGCTCCCGCGGTCGTGCCAGATCATCCGCACCGTCGACGGCGAACGTTCCGAGATCGCCCAGGCCCTGATCGAGTCGATCACCGACGAGTTCGTCGACCTGCCCGACCGGTCCGACGTCGGGTCGATCTGACGGCGCCGGTCCCGCGTGCGTGCCGGTGGGGTCAGCGCTTCCTGGCCGCCTTGGCGAGGCGCTTGGCGGTCCGGCCGATCGGCTCGATCTGGCGCTTGTCGAGGTCACCGGCCTCGACGCCGTTGGCGAACAGCACCCGGTAGCGCTGCCAGTTGAACCCGTTGGCGAGGATCACCTTGCCCTCGGTGCCCTCGGGCACGTCGTGCAGCTCCACGATCGAGCGCACCCGGTCGCCCATCTTGAGCTCGAGCTGGTCGGGGTGCGGGTTGGCGAGGGCGTGCGGCTTCCAGAACTCCATCGGCGACATTCTGCCCGCTCCGGCACCCGAGACGCGACTTCCGCCGCCGTCTGTGACGCAGCGACGCCTGGTCGCGGGCCACCGCGCGAGCCGTGACCCGGTGCCGGCCGGTCACGATCCAGCGGGCCAGCGGTACACTCGCACGTCTGTGAAGAGTTCGTTGGAGACCCTCGAGGGCAACAAAGTCAAGCTGTACGTCGAAGTCGAAGAAGCGGAGTTCGAGCACGACATCGACCGCGCCTTCAAGGTCATCGCCAAGGAGGTCCGGCTCCCCGGCTTCCGCAACGGCAAGGTGCCCCGCAAGGTGCTCGAGGCCCGCGTCGGTCTCGCTCCGGCCCGCGAGCAGGCGCTGCGCGACGCCGTGCCGCAGTATCTCGCGAAGGCCGTGCGCGAGCACCAGGTCGACCTCATCGCCACGCCCGAGGTGGAGATCACCGACGGCGAGGAGGCGGGTCCGGTCGAGTTCGACGCCACCTGCGAGGTCCGTCCCGTGGTCAGCGTGGCCGGTTACGAGGGCCTGCGGGTCGAGTTGCCGTCGATCGAGGTGTCCGACGACGAGCTCGTCGAGGCACGCGCCGCCGAGCTGCGCAAGAACGGCGAACTGGTCGACGTCGGCCGCCCGATCCAGACCGGCGACTACGTCACCATCGATCTCGCCGCCACCCGTGACGGCGAGGAGGTGATGGGCCTCAACACCGAGGACTGGTCCTACGAGGTCGGTCAGGGCTGGGTGACCGACGACTTCGACGACCAGCTCGTCGGAGCGTCCGCCGGTGACGAGCTGTCGTTCGTCTCCACCCCGAAGGGCACCGAGGAGCCGGCCGACTTCACCGTCACCGTCGGCAACGTGCAGGAGATGACCGAGCCCGAACTCACCGACGACTGGGTCTCCGACAACCTCGGCGAGTTCGACACCGTCGAGGAGTGGAACGACCACCTGCGTGAGTCGCTCGTCGAGTCGAAGCTCGGCCAGGCCCGCCAGCAACTGGTGTCGGCCGTCACGGGCGCCCTCGCCGGGCTCGTCGACCTCGACCCGCCCGAAGCGATGGTGAACGCCGAACTCAACCAGCGGGTGCAAGGCACCGTGCAGCAGTTCCAGGCGCAGGGCATCGACCTGGGGCAGTGGCTCGCCGCCACGGGGCAGGAGCCCGACCAGTTCGTCGAAGCGATGCGTGAGCCGTCGGCCGAGGCCGTGAAGGTCGACCTCGCCCTCCGGGCGGTCGCCGATGCCGAGGGCCTCGAGGTCGAACCGCACGATCTCGACGCCGAGTACGCCCGCATGGCGATGCAGTACCAGCAGAAGGCCAAGGACATCCGCAAGGCCTACGAGCAGAACGACGCCGTGCCCGAGCTGCAGGCCGAGATCCGCAAGTCCAAGGCGCTCGACTGGCTCGTGCACCACGTGGACTTCGTCGACGACACCGGCGCCGCCATCGAGCGCGACACGCTGCTCGGCCACACCCACGACGACGACGGCAACCATCTCGACGACGACGTCGCAGCCGATGCGACGGCGGACGCCGGCCAGGACAGCAACGACAACAACGACACGGCCGCCGAGGCGGACGAGGAGGACTCGAAGTCATGAACCTCGATGCGAAGAACTATCTCGTCCCGAACGTCGTCGAACAGACGAGCCGCGGCGAGCGGGCCTACGACCTCTACAGCCGGCTGCTCAAGGAGAACATCATCTTCCTGCAGACGCCGGTCGACGACCAGATCGCCAGCCTGATGTGTGCACAGCTGATCCACCTCGAGTCGGAGAACCCCGACAAGGACATCAACATCTACATCAACAGCCCCGGCGGCGACATCACGGCGCTGTTCGCCATCTACGACACGATGCAGTTCATCAAGAACGACATCGCCACCATCTGCCTCGGCCAGGCCGCGTCGGCCGCCGCCGTGCTGCTCGCCGCCGGCACCAAGGGCAAGCGGCTCGCTCTGCCGCACAGCCGGATCCTGCTGCACCAGCCGAGTGGTCAGGTCGGCTACGGCCAGGTCACCGATCTCGAGCTCGCCGCCGCCGAGATCATGCGGATGCGTGAGCTCATCGACCAGATCCTCGCCGAGCACACCGGCCAGCCCATCGAGCGGATCCACACCGACACCGACCGTGACTTCGTCATGGAGGCCGATGCCGCGCTGGAATATGGCATCATCGACAGGGTGATCTCCTCTCGCGAGGCGGTGGACCGCACCGGTCCCATCCGCTGAGTGGGTGGCGGTCCGTCCCGACGTGTCGGGCGGATGCGCCGACGGTCCACGATCGGGCCCGGCGGATACGCCAGACTGTCGGGCTCCAACCGGCACGAGGCAACGCAGGAACGACGTAAGGGGTAGCCACAGTGGCCAAATTCGGGGACACCGGCGAGCTGTTGAAGTGTTCGTTCTGCGGCAAGTCGCAGAAGCAGGTGAAGAAGCTCATCGCCGGGCCCGGCGTGTACATCTGCGACGAGTGCATCGACCTCTGCAACGAGATCATCGAAGAGGAACTCACCGACACCGCCGAGCTCACCTTCGAGAACCTGCCCAACCCGCGTGAGGTGCGGGCGTTCCTCGACGACTACGTGGTCGGCCAGGACGACGCCAAGAAGATCCTCTCGGTGGCGGTGTACAACCACTACCGGCGCATCCAGTACCAGAGTCAGGCCACCACGGTCGGCCGCCGCGACGAGGTCGAACTGGCGAAGTCCAACATCTTGCTCCTGGGTCCCACCGGTTGCGGCAAGACCCATCTCGCGCAGACCCTCGCCCGGCAGCTCAACGTGCCGTTCGCCGTCGCCGACGCCACGGCGCTCACCGAGGCCGGGTACGTGGGCGAGGACGTGGAGAACATCCTCCTCAAGCTGATCCAGGCCGCCGACTTCGACGTGAAGCGGGCCGAGACGGGCATCGTCTACATCGACGAGATCGACAAGGTGGCCCGCAAGAGCGAGAACCCGTCGATCACCCGTGACGTGTCCGGCGAAGGCGTGCAGCAGGCGCTGTTGAAGATCCTCGAGGGCACGCAGGCCTCGGTGCCGCCCCAGGGAGGGCGCAAGCATCCGCACCAGGAGTTCATCCAGATCGACACCACCAACGTGCTGTTCATCCTGGGTGGGGCGTTCGCCGGTCTCGAGGAGATCATCGAGAGCCGCATCGGCCACAAGGGCGTCGGCTTCCACGGCACCGTCACGTCGCAGGTCGACCGTGACCCTGGCGAGCTGTTCGCCAAGGTCCTGCCCGAGGACCTCGTGAAGTTCGGCATGATCCCCGAGTTCATCGGCCGTCTGCCGATGATCGGTGCCGTCGGCAGCCTCGATCGTGACGCGCTCGTGAAGATCCTCGTCGAGCCGAAGAACAGCCTGGTCAAGCAGTACGAGAAGGTCTTCAGCTTCGAAGACGTCGAGCTCGTGTTCGAAGAAGACGGCCTCCAGGCCATCGCCGACCAGGCCATCCTGCGCGGCACCGGTGCCCGTGGCCTGCGCGCCATCATGGAAGAGGTGCTGCTCAACACCATGTACGACCTGCCGGGCCGTACCGACATCGGCAAGGTCGTCATCGACGCCGACACCGTGAACGACAAGGTCAATCCCACGCTGGTGCCCCGTTCGTCGTCGCGTCAACGCAAGGCGGCGTCCTGACCGCATTCGAGTTCTCCGAGGCGCTCGCGTACCTCGACGATCACGCCAGCTACCACAAGACCGGCCGAATCGATTCGCCGTCCCTCGAGGTGATCTCTGCGTACTGCGCGGCGATGGGCGACCCGCAGCACGCGGCGCCGGTGATCCACGTCACGGGCACCAACGGCAAGGGCTCCACGGCCCAGATGATCTCGAGGCTGCTCGTGGCGAGCGGTCTCACGGTGGGCACCTACACGAGCCCGCACCTCGAGTCGGTGAACGAGCGCATGATGCGCAACCTCGAGCCGATCACCGACGAGGAGTTCGCCGAGCAGATCTCGGCGATCGCCGATCTGGAGAGCGTGGTCGGTCTGCGGCCGAGCTACTTCGAGATCATGACCGCGGCGACCTACCGTTGGTTCGCCGACGTGGCCGTCGACGTGATGGTGGTGGAGGTGGGACTGCTCGGACGCTGGGACGCCACCAACGTGGCGGACGCCACCGTGGCCGTGATCACCAACATCGGCATGGACCACACCGAGTTCGCCGGCCCCACGCTGGAGCACATCGCGCGCGAGAAGGCGGGCATCATCAAGGAACGGTCGGCGGTGATCGTGGGGGAGACGCGCCCGGAGCTGGTCGAGATCTTCCGCGACGAGGGTGGCACAGTGGCGCTCGTGCGCGGCCCCGACTTCGCGGCCACGAGCAACTCCTTGGCCGTGGGGGGCCGGCTGCTGGATCTGCGCACGCCCACCACGATCTACCCCGACGTGTACGTCCCGTTGCACGGCGCCCACCAGGGTCGCAATGCCGCCGTGGCGCTCACCGCGGTGGAGACGTTCTTCGCTGCCCCGCTGCCCGAGGACGTGGTGGCCGAAGGGTTCGCGGAGGTGGCGATGCCCGGTCGCTTCGAGGTGCTCGGCCGCCAGCCGCTCACGATCGTCGACGGCGCCCACAACCCGGCCGGCGCCGATTCGTGCGCCCAGGTCTTCTTCGACGACTTCTCGCCCGACGGCCGGCGGCTGCTCGTGGTGGCCACATTGCGTGACCCGATGGAGATGCTCGAGGCACTGCGTGCCGACGAGTTCGACATGGTGTTCGCCTGCACGGCACCTTCGCCGCGTGGGGTGAAGGGGGCCGACGTGGGTGAAGCGGCCCGCACGCTCGGCTGCGACGACGTCATGGTGTTCGACACGGTGGAGGAGGCCTGCCGGCGGGCGATGGAGTACGCCGACGGCGACGACGCCGTGCTCGTCACGGGCAGCCTCTACACCGCCGGCGCCGCCCGTCCGGTGCTCCAACGCCTCGCCAACTGACCGACCCGCCCCCGCCAGACCGACCAGTCCCGAAAAATGCCTGGTTCGTAGCGCTGAGCGCTACGAACCAGGCATTTTTCGGAGTGGCGAGGGGTAGGTTCGGGCGCCATGTCCGATCGCACCCTGGTCCTGCTCAAGCCCGACGCCGTGGAGCGCAAGCTCGTCGGCGACATCGTCGCCCGCTTCGAGGCGAAGAACCTCGACATCGTGGCGATGGAGTTGCGCACGCTCGACGCCGACACGCTCGGCCGCCATTACGAGGAGCACGCCGGCAAGGGGTTCTACGACGAGCTGGTGGCCTTCATGAGCCGCGGTCCCGTGGTGGCGATGGTGATCGAAGGGCCCGAGGACACCTGGGAGGTCGTTCGCGCGATGATGGGCGCCACCAACCCACGCACAGCGGCGCCGGGCACCATCCGCGGCGACCTCGGCATCCTGTTCACCGAGAACCTCGTCCACGGCAGCGACTCGCTCGCCTCCGCCGAGCGCGAGATCGGGATCTTCTTCCCGAATCTGTAACATTGTCTGGCTCCGGTTCCCGACACGGTTGGTTGTCGGAACCACCAGTCACAACTCGCGAAAGGCGGCCAGCCAATGGCCCGGAACAACCCGCTCAGCCTGGGGCGTGACCTCGCCATCGACCTCGGTACCGCGAACACCCTGATCTACGTGCGCGGCCACGGCGTCGTGCTCGACGAGCCCTCCGTGGTCGCCATCAACGCCAACGACGGCCGCCCCGTCGCCGTCGGCCTCGAGGCCAAGCGCATGATGGGCCGGACCCCCAACCACATCAAGGCCATCCGGCCGCTGAAGGACGGCGTGATCGCCGACTTCGAGGTGTGCGAGAAGATGCTGCGCTACTTCATCCAGAAGGTGCATGCCTCCAAGTGGAGCAAGCCCCGCATGGTGATCTGCGTGCCGTCGGGCATCACCGGCGTCGAGCAGCGCGCCGTCCAGGACGCCGCCGAGTACGCCGGGGCCCGCAAGCCCGTCCACATCATCGAAGAGCCGATGGCCGCCGCGATCGGCGCCGACATGCCCGTGCACGAACCGTCGGGCAACATGATCGTCGACATCGGTGGCGGAACCACCGAGGTGGCCGTGATCTCCCTCGGTGGCATCGTCACCGCCCAGTCGGTGCGCGTCGGCGGCGACGAACTCGACGAAGCCGTGCTGCAGTACGTGAAGAAGGAGTTCTCCCTCGCGATCGGCGACCGCACCGCCGAGGAGATCAAGATCCAGATGGGTTCCGCCTGGCCGATGGAGGAGGAGCTCACCGCCGACATCCGCGGTCGCGACCTCATCTCGGGCCTCCCGCGCACCATCGAGATCACCACCGAGCACGTGCGTGAAGCCGTCGCCGAGCCGATCTCTGCCATCGTGGACGCCGTGAAGACCACCCTCGACAAGACGCCGCCCGAGCTGGCGGCCGACATCATGGAAGACGGCATCACCATCACCGGCGGCGGCGCACTCCTCGGTGGCCTCGACGAGCGGCTGGCCCACGAGACCGGCATGCCCATCCGTATCGCCGCCGAGCCGCTCTACAGCGTCGTCATCGGCTCCGGGCGAGCCCTCGAGAACATCGACGCCATGCGGGGTCTGATGTCGCTCGGCGGCGAGGACTGACGTCCCGGGTCGGGCCATGGCGATCTACTCCGTCGGGCGCAAGCGCATCATCATCGCGCTGCTGCTCACGTCCGCGTTGCTGCTCACGCTCGACCTGCGCGGCAACCCGGTGATCGATCGTGGTCGCGACGCGTTCGCCGTGGTGATCGGCCCGGTCGAGTCGGCCACCGAGGTCGTCACGAACCCGCTCGAGCAGGTCTGGAACGGCATCGTCCACTACGACGACCTCGAGGAGGAGAACCTGGCACTGCAGGACCAGGTCGACCGGCTCATCGGCACGCAGGCCGCAGCGGAGGCGGCCGTCATCGAGGGCAAGGAGCTGCAGGCGCTGTACAGCCTCCCGTCGCTGTCGGGCATCGACACCGAGGTGGCCCGCGTCGTCGGATCGGCGGCCAACAACCTCGACCAGGTGATCGAGATCAACAAGGGCAGCAGCAGCGGCATCGCGGTGGGCATGCCCGTGGTGAACCAGGCCGGCCTCGTCGGCAAGATCACGAGCGTCACCCGCACCACGGCGCGCGTGATGCTCGTCACCGACAGCCGGTACGTGGTGTCGGTGAAGGTGACGTCGTCGGACGGCTCGTTCCAGGCGCCCACCGACACCACCCCGTCGGGGCTGGCGCCCGACGAGATCGCCGACGCCGCCACGACCACGACGGCCCCGCCCGACACCACCGATCCCGACGGGACCGGGACCGACCTGCCCGACGGCCTGCCGGTCCCGGAGAGCACCCTGCCGGGTGCGACGCCGCCACCGCTGCCCGACGGATTCGAACCGCTGGTGGACGACAACGGCGACCCGCTCTCGGACGAGGACATCGCCGCACTGATCGAACAAGGCGAGGACGGCCAGGACGGTGTGGAGGGCGAGGACGGTGTGGAGGGCGAGGCGTCGGCCGACACCGCCGATGCGAGCGCCGACGAGTCCACGACGACCACGACCACCACGATCCCGATCGTCGAGAAGGAGTTCGGCGGACTGGAGGGACGGGGCCGGCTCCTGCTTCCCCAGATCCGGTTCCTGCAGGACAACCCCGCGCTCTCCGTTCTCCAGGAGGGCGACCTGGTGGAGACCGCCGGTGACTCCGAGAGCCTGGCCCCGGCCGGTATCCCGGTCGGCCGTGTCGCCAACCGAGCCGATCGACCGGGCTCCGGCGGTCCGCGTCTCGACGTCGAGCTGCACGCCGACCTCGCCCGGCTCAACTTCGTGCGAGTCGTGCTCTACAGGCCCCTCTCCGAAGTCGAGCAGTGATCGCCGGCTTCCTCCAGGGGCCGCTCGTCCGGATCATCCCGGTGGGGCTCGTGCTGTTGGCGCTGCAACGCACGGTGCTCGTCGACCACCAGATCGACGGTGTGATCATCCAGCTCATGACTGCCGCGTCGGCGGCCGCCGGCGTCGCCGGAGGCAGCGAGCGCGGGGCGGTGGTGGGCTTCGTCTTCGGGGCGATGTTCGACCTGGCCGAAGGCACACCCCTCGGTTCGACCGCCACGGCGATGACGCTGGCGGGCGTGGTCGGAGGGCTGCTGGCCCTGATCGCCGCCGACCCGCAGTGGTGGCTGTCGGCGATCTTCACCGGGCTGGGAACGGCGGCGGGCGTGGCAGCGGTCCCGGCGGTGCGGTTGTTCGTGGGCGAGGAGGACCCGTTCCAGCAGCAGCTCGCCGTCGTCGTGCCCGTCACGGCCGTCGCCGGTGTGGTGCTCAGCCCGTTGTTGGTGCCGCTGGGCCGATGGATGCTGCGGATGAAACGGCCCGAGTGGAAACAGCCGGCGGCCGACGCCTCGCTGTGAACGCCGGCGGCGGCGCTCGCCTCGGTGCGCTGACGAGGCGTTGCGTGACGATCGACCGCGCGTCCCGCGCGCTGCAACGTGTTTGTAACATGCAGACTGGTACCTCATGCAGCAGTCCTTCCTCTTCCTCGCGCGCCGCTGCAGCGTGGCGGCGGTGACGTCCCGTGGCCGGTGATCGCCGTGCCACGCGTCTCGGCGTGCTGGCACTGGTCGGCACACTGCTGTTCGGGCTCGTCGGTGCGCGGCTGTGGTTCCTGCAGACGGTGGAGCAGGAGGCGCTGCAGGCCGAGGTCGACACCACCAAACTGCGGACGGTTCCGCTGCTGCCCGAACGCGGACGCATCTTCGACGCCGAGGGCCGCATCCTCGCCGACAACGAGCGTGTGCTCACGGTGGCCGTCGACTGGCAGGTGATCCGCCGTTCCGACGACCGTGCCGAGATCTTCCGCCGGCTGTCGGGCTGGATCGACGTCCCGGTCGAGGAGATGGAAGCCCGTTTCGACAGCCAGGTGTACAGCCCGTTCCTGCCGATGCCCGTCGCCGAGGACGTCGACGAACGCACGGCCATCGCCATCAAGGAGCGCGTCGAGGACCTTCCGGGCGTGTCGATCATCGAGGACTCCCGTCGGGTGTATCCCTATGCGCCACTGGCGAGCCACGTGGTGGGCTACATGGGCCGGATCACCGCCGAGACCAAGGACTTCTACCAGGAGGCCGGCTACTACCTCAACGAGCGCGTCGGCCAGTTCGGCATCGAGTTGAGCATGGAGGACGCACTCCACGGCCGGTGGGGACAGGTCACCTACGAGGTCGACAACGCCAGCCGGATCGTCCGCGAGGTCAGCCGCACCCCGCCGATCAACGGCAACGACGTCCAGCTCACGATCGACCTCGACCAGCAGCAGTTCGCCGAACAGGCGCTCGAGACCCAACTCCGTCGACGTCAGGCCGAGATCGCGACCAACCCGCGCGACCCCGAGACCAACTTCGAGACCCTCGTCTTCCCCGAGTACCCCCGGGAGGTGCCCTACAAGGCGCCGGCCGGGTCGGTGGTGGTGCAGAACCACGACAACGGCCACGTCATCGCCCTCGCCAGCTACCCCACGTTCGACAACCGCTGGTTCGAGTCCGACCTCAGCGGGGGCAAGTTCGAGGAGATCTTCCCGTCGGTCGACGAGAACGGCGACCCGATCGATCCCGACGAGTCGATCCTCGTCAACCGGGCGATCCAGGGTCGGTACAACCTCGGCTCCACGTTCAAGCCGTTCGTGGCCTACGCCGCACTCAACACCGGCCTGTGGGGCGTCAACGACTACCACCTGGACGAGGGCACCTACCGGATGGAGTCGGTCGACGAGAACCGGTGCAACGCCGGGCTCGTCCGTTGCGTGTACCGCAACGCCACGTGCAGCTTCAGTGGGCGGCCGTGCGTGTACGGCAGCGTCGACGTGGAAACGGCGCTGGCCGTGTCGAGCGACACGTTCTTCTACCGCATCGGCGAGACGATCATGACGGAGAACGACTATCAGCCGGTGCTGCAGGAGCAGCTGGAGCTGTTCGGTTTCGGCTCGGATCCGGGCATCGATCTGCCGTTCGCCTTCGACGGCACCGTGCCCGACGAGGAACTCAAGGCGCGCTACGCCGAACTCGGCGTGATCAGCGAGGACGAGGGGCAGGGGTACTTCACCGGCGACAACGTGCAGTTGGCCATCGGCCAGGGCCTGCTGTCGGCGTCGCCGCTGCAGCTGGCAGTGGGGTACTCCACGATCGCCAATCGCGGTTTCGTGCTGAAGCCCGAGATCATCAAGGCGATCTACGAGCCCGGCGTGCCCGACTCCACCGAGCCCGGGTACGTCGACCTGTCGAGGGCGAGGCTCGCCGTCCAGCCCAACGTCGACGGTGAGGTCATCCGTCAGGTCGCGATGCCACAGACGATCTGGCAGGAGATCGACAACGGTCTGCACCGGGTGATCACGGGGCCGGGCCAGAACGTGCCCGGCCAGGGGTACCGGTCGACCACCGGCGAGAAGCTCTTCTTCTACTACCCGAGCAGTGCGATCCCGCTGTCGGGCAAGACCGGTACGGCCCAGGGTGCGGGCAACTATCCGTGGAACGACTCCTCGGCGTTCGCCGCCTACAGCCGCGATCCGGCACGCCCGTACACGGTCTCCGCCTACCTCGAGAAGGCCGGCTACGGCTCCCAGGCGGCGGCGCCGGTCGTGAAGTGCATGTTCCTGCAGATGTCGGGGTTGCACCAGACCGACCCGGTCGTGCTGTCGGATCCGCTCGACACGAGCTCGGATCGCGCGGCGCCCCCGCGCCGGCTGGCCGACACTTCGTGCTACAACGGGCGTTTCGACGGCGGTCGCCCCGTCGAGTAGCACCCGTTCCCACCGCACCCACGTCTCCTCCGATGGCCACCTCGTTCCTGTCCCGCAAGCCCGACTCCGGGCTCGGCAACGTCCGCGCCAGCCCGGGTGACCCCAGCCGTAACATCGACTGGGTCCTGATGACGGTGCAGTTCGTGCTCACGATCATCGGCTGCTTCGTGGTGTTCTCGGCGTCGCGCACCCGGATCGGTGACGACCCGTACGCCTTCGCCACCCGCCAGGTGGTGTTCGCCATCGTGGCGGTCGTGGCGATGTTGGTGGTGATGTCGTTCGACTACGAGTGGTGGAAGGATCGGGCCCGGTTCCTGTACGGGCTCACGCTGGTGCTGCTGGCGCTGTTGTTCCTGCTCGGCGTGGCCTCGGGCGAGGACCGGATCTCGTTCGACCTCGGCCCGTTCAACTTCCAGCCTGCGGAGATGGCGAAGTTCACCACCTTGCTGATGCTCGCCGCCTACCTCGCCGAGGAACGCAGCGAGGAGGTGTCGTATCCGCGGTTCCTCGGCGGGTTGATGATCGTCGGGGCACCGGCCGTCCTGGTGATCATCCAGCCCGACCTCGGATCGGCGTCGGTGCTCGTCGCCATGGCGATGGGCGTGCTGCTGGTGGCGGGCGCCAAGGCGCGCTACATCGCACTGATCACCGTGCTGTCGATCGCCACGGTGCTGGCGGCCTTCGTCGGCCGACTGGTGAACAGCTACCAGGCCGCCCGCCTGCAGGCGCTGTTGAACCCGGCGGCATCGGACGCCGACGATCTGTACCAGGCGGAGAACGCCATGCGCGCGATCGGCACCGGTGGGCTGTGGGGCAAGGGATGGCTGCAGGGGCCGCTCACCAACGGGCGCGACATCCCGGTGATGTGGGCCGACTTCCCGTTCGCGGCGATCGGTGAGCAGTTCGGGCTGGTGGGCTCGGCGGTGGTGCTCGGTCTCATCGCCATCGCCCTCGTGCGGATCTGGCGCATCGCCCACCTCTCGCGCGACCTGCTCGGCACCTACATCTGTGCCGGCGTGTTCACGATGATGCTCTGGCAGACCTTCCAGAACGTGGGGATGACCCTGCAGATCATGCCGGTCACCGGCCTGCCGCTGCCGTTCATCTCCTACGGCGGTTCGGGCCTGATCGTGTACTTCGCCATGTTCGGCCTGGTGCAGAGCGTGCACATGCGCCGCATGCGCTGACACCCGGCTGCGCCCGATCGTGTGCGTGACGCTTTTGTCGGGACGTCCCGACATTTCTGCAACGCAAACGTGATTGGCGCGGGCCGGCCGGTGGGGGCTCGGCCGGTCGGGGAGGGCCTCACCGGTAGAATCGGCCGGGTCATGACGTCGCTGTGGCCGCAGATCGAGCCGCTCCTTCCCCGGGTCCGCAAACCCGCCCGCTACATCGGGTGCGAGGACGGCATCGGTGACCCCCGCCACGGAGACGGCAAGGTGGCCTGGCTGCTGGCCTATCCCGACACCTACGAAGTCGGTCTGCCGAACCAGGGCCTCCAGATCCTCTACGAGATCCTCAACGAACGGCCCGACGCCGTGGCCGAACGCACCTATGCGCCCTGGACCGACCTCGAGGCCGAGCTGCGCACCGCCGGCCTCCCACTGTTCTCGGTCGACACCCACCGATCGGCGGCCGACTTCGACATCCTGGCGTTCAACCTGTCGGCCGAGCTCGTGTTCACCAACGTGCTCAACATGGTCGACCTCGCCGGGTCGCCGGTGCGGGCGGCCGACCGCACGGTCGACGACCTGCTCGTGATCGTCGGGGGCCACGCCGCCTTCAACCCCGAACCACTCGCCGACTTCATCGACGCCGCCGTGCTCGGAGAGGGCGAGGAGGTGGTGGGCGAGATCACCGACGTCGTCCACCGCTGGATCGCCGACGGTCGCCGCGACCGCGACACGCTGTTGCGCGAGCTGGCGCAGGTGCCGGGCGTCTACGTGCCGGCGATGTACGAGGTCTCCTACGCGGAGCCCGCCGACGACGGTGCGGTCGGCGGCCGCCAGGGCCACATCTCGGCGATCGAGCCGCGCCACCCGGACGTGCCCGCCACCGTCGACAAGCGCACGGTGGCCGATCTCGGCGACTGGCCCTACCCGAAGCAGCCGCTGGCTCCGCTCACCGAGGTGGTGCACGACCGCCTCAGCGTGGAGGTGTTCCGCGGATGCACACGCGGCTGCCGGTTCTGCCAGGCGGGCATGATCACCCGCCCCGTCCGGGAACGCCC
>Ga0102928_1000522_pt1 | contig 24759 bp, 16 predicted proteins | sample SalPonR1_B_D1_MG_FD_78504 | JGI IMG/M metagenome (GOLD analysis project Ga0102928, IMG submission 78504) | Salt pond soil microbial communities from South San Francisco under conditions of wetland restoration - Salt Pond MetaG R1_B_D1_MG | ecosystem: Environmental > Aquatic > Marine > Intertidal...
ATGGTGGCGCCTGTTTCTACTTTACTCTGCCCGTTGCCGGCGCCCAGGGTTCTTCCTGTGCACCGGAAAGTGATTCCTCCCGGGCCTAAAGCCAGTCGATGCGCCCGGTCAGGTGGGGCGCATCGCCTTTGGCGTTCAATACCTGATAGTCCCAGCCCTTTTCTCCCGTTTGCCAGTTTAACTGCGCTGTGCCGGGCAGAAACAGCGGTTTCTTGAACTGGCAGCTGACGCTCAGGGCGCCGCTTTGCCAGCCTTCCTGTTGCTCCAGTAATGCGATCGCGTGGGCTTTGGTCCACATGCCGTGGGCGATTGCCCTTGGAAAACCGAATGCCTTTGCGCTCAGGGCATGCATGTGGATCGGGTTGCTGTCTCCGGACACGCGGGCGTATTGCCGGCCAATGGACTCGGGTGCCTTCAGGTTCTCTGTGTTCGGATAGCGCCCCAGTTCCGGTGGCGCCTTTTTTCCGGAAGACTTGCTCTCAGCATCCGGTTGCCGGAATAGCGTTGTACTCGCTTCTTCCCAGATCAGTCTGCCCGCCGAGTGCGCCTCCGTAATCAGATCGAATTCCACGCCGCGGTCACTTTTCACCGTATTTCCCAGCCTTACCTGCAGATCCAGATTTTCCCCGGTGCCGATGGGTCGGTGCTGGGTAATAGTGTTTCGCAGGTGTACCAGGCCAAGCAGTGGCAGGGGGAAGCTTTTCTCGGTAAGCAGTTTCAGGTGCAGGGGAAACGCCAGCACGTGAGGCCAGGTAACGGGCAGGTGACTGTGCGCCGCGAAACCGCATACTTGCTGGTAGCGTTTCAGGTTCTTGCCCCCCGTGCTGACGCCCAGCAGGCGCGCGGAGAGATCCGGAATGCTGATATCGCCGCCGGTTTGCGTCTGTTTCGGCAGCAGTGTCCTGCCATACATCGGTAACAACGCCGGCGGTGTGTTGTGGTAAACGAGAGTCTCTGACATCGGTGTTCTCCTTCACAGCCTGGACCATCAATCCCGGCATTACCTGAGTAGAAAGCTTTGTCGCAAAGGGTATGCTTTTTTTTACATTTTGGTACAACTCGGCGTCTGTGGCCTGATATGCTCTAATATAAGACGATTGTCTAACAGGGTGCGGTTTATAAGCTCCTTGAGTCTGACAAAGCCCGCCAGATCAGGCATTGACCTGGCGTGCCCCGGCGACTGTCCGGCCGGTCAAAGCAGTAGTCAACAATTAAAAAAGCGGAATCTTATGCAGGAACTTCGTGACGCGGGAGTGATGTTGCGCCTGATCTATGAGGCGATGAAAAAGAAGGGAATCGATACCGATGCCATCTTCAGCCGCCTGGGTGTGGATGAGACTTACGTTTATACCGAGCAGCTTCGAACCCCCCACAGCGCCCAGATGTACTTCTGGCAGGCGGTTGAGGACGTTTCCGGTGATCCGGATGTGGGTCTGCACCTGGGGCAAGCGCTGCCCGCGTACAAGGGGCAGGTCCTGGAGTACCTCTTTCTCAGCAGCCCCACCTTCGGGGAGGGCCTGCGGCGGGCCCAGAACTATCAGCGCCTGCTGAGCGATGCGGCGAATACCGATTTCTTCATCGAGGGTGACAATGCCTGCATGGTTCTGGATGCGGCATCTGATGACGTCCGCCGGCTGCGGCATTTCAATGAGTGTTTCGTGCTGGGCTTGATCACGTTTTTCCGTTCGATCACCGATGGCAGCTTTTACCCGTCACGAATCGAATTCGAGCACGAGCGGGCTGAGGGGCAGGACCATGTCAGCGAGGTTCTGGGCTGCGACGTCACCTTCGGTGCCGAGGAAAACCGGCTTTATTTCCCGGCAAAGCTGCTTTCCCATGCCTCACCCCATGCGGAGCCGGAACTGCTGGATCTGCATGAGCGGTTTGCCAGTGAGCAAGTGGCCCGACTGGAGAAAAAGGACATTGTCGGTCAGGTGGAGCGAATCGTGGCAGAGCTTCTGGATAGCGGGGAGGTCACCCTGGATGCCGTGGCTGAGCGCCTTGGTATCAAGCCGAGAACCCTGCGTACTCGGCTGACCGAAGCCGAGACCAGTTTCAATCAGGTGCTCGCGGATTTCCGCTATCGGCTGGCCCGTCAGCTATTGGCAACCACCGACGAATCCATCGATGAAATCGTCTATCTGACTGGCTTCTCCGAGCCCAGCACCTTCTATCGTGCGTTCAAGCGCTGGTCCGGTATGACGCCGATTGAATACCGCAAAACCGCCCAGGGCAAGGATGCCATGGTTGACGCCATGTAACGGGACGCTTTTTCTGAATTTTTTTAAGAAAAACCGTTGACATAACAGGGCGCCTCTTTATAATGCGCCCTCGTTGTCACAGAGCATTCACACCCCTGATTGCACCGCCTTTTCAAGGCCCTATGTGATGACCCGCACGGAGCGGTAGTTCAGTTGGTTAGAATACCGGCCTGTCACGCCGGGGGTCGCGGGTTCGAGTCCCGTCCGCTCCGCCATTTTTTCCCTCTTTTTTTACCCCTTAATACCTTCAGTCTTTCTTTAGTCTCTTCACGTCTGCCAGAGAGCAACCGTGTGTCATCGTTTTGTCACTCAGACGATCTAGTCTGTTCCTGAAAGTTCAGGAACAGGACAGCCGCCATGCGGGACTACGAAGAAGAGTTGATTGAAAACCAGTTCGAAGAATACGAAGACGATGACGACTGGGATGATGCTATGGAACTCTGATCTCAGGAATGCCGGATTCGCTTTCGGTGTTCTCCCGGGCTCAGGCTGAACCATCGCCGATAGGCCTTGTGAAAGGCGGCAGGATTGGCGAATCCCAGAAGCCAGGCAATTTCCGCCAGTGATGTCTCTGTCTCGCGAATATAATCCCGCGCTAACTGTTTCCGCGTTTCATCCATCAGTTCCCGGAACCCGGTTCCCTCTGCAGCCAGTTGTCTCTGGAGCGTCCATGGCGCAACCCCCAGTTTCATGGCAATGGTTTCCAGGCTGGGTGTTTCTCCGCGGAACAGCGGTGTGAGGAGGTTTTTTACCCGGTCTCCCGTTGTCCATCCCCGTCGGATCTGCTGCATTTCCTGCTCACAGAGTTCAGACAGCTTTTCATGCATGGCCTGCTGGGCCTGCTGGCTCGCGCTTTCCCAGATCTCCTGCCGCACTGTAATGCCGTTTTTTGCCGCTCCGAACTGCACCGGGCAGCGAAACCAGCTTTCAAACAAATCATCCTGGCCGATGGAGCGGTATTCGATGGTGACTTTCTCCAGAACGTCATAGCGACCGGTCACGGTTCGCAGGAACTGGGTCCAGGCCGCGAGAACAGAATCCACCACGAAATAGTTGAAGCCGTTGTAAGGGCGAATCGAGTAGAACTGCGCCTGTCGTATTTCCGGCCAAACCATTGGTACGCCGCGACTGTTGCGGCTGGTCAGCAGGGCGTAGCGAATCAGCGTGCTGATTGCTGCCCCCGCAGTGCTGGCGGTTTCTCCGGCAAGCCCGGCAATACCGGCGTCAACGGGACGGGATAATGCCCCCATCCTCAACCCCAGGGCGGGGTTGCCAGTCTCGGTGATCGCCGCGTGCCCCAGACGCATGAAACGGGGAATACTGATGCGCGCTTCCGGCGATGTCAGTGTCTGATGGTCAAGCTGGAAACGGGATGCCAGTTCTGCACTGTTGGCGCCTTCGGCCTCGGTCGCCCGCATCAGCGCAGAGACATAGAGGACACTGATGTCTCCCAATGAGTTTCGGCTTTTAGGCGGGGAAGATCGGTGATCGGTCATTGAAGTCTTTGTCGGACATGTTATGCAAAGATAATAAAATGTTATCCCGGGATATTGTCGATGGCAAGCGCCGCGAGTAGTTTAAGGCGCAACAATGAACGGGGCCCTGGCAATTGTAGGAGCCCCGCCGAAGATCTTGATGAGGAGACAGAACATGACTGCGAGCACGACTCCAGGCGTTGCCAAATACCCGAACCTGCTTGAGCCGCTGGACCTCGGTTTTACCAAATTGCGTAACCGTACTCTGATGGGGTCCATGCACACGGGGCTGGAGGAAGCCAAAAACGGCTTTGACCGCCTGGCCGCATTCTATGCAGAACGTGCCCGTGGCGGCGCTGGCCTGATCGTTACCGGCGGTATTGCCCCGAATGTGGAAGGGGGTGTGTTCCAGCACGCTGCCAAGATGACCACCGAAGAAGAATCTGACAAGCACCGGATTATCACTGACGCTGTGCATGAAGCTGATGGCAAGATCTGCATGCAGATCCTTCACGCTGGCCGGTATGCCTATTCTCCGGAGCTGGTTGCGCCGTCTGCGATCCAGGCGCCAATCAACCCGTTCAAGCCGAAGGAGCTGGACGAGGCGGGCATTGAAAAACAGATTCAGGATTACGCGGATTGTGCCGCGCTGGCACAGCGTGCCGGCTATGACGGTGTTGAGGTCATGGGCTCGGAAGGGTATTTCATCAACCAGTTCATCGTTTCCCACACTAACCACCGGACTGACCGCTGGGGTGGCAGCTACGAAAATCGTATTCGCCTGCCCATCGAAATCGTACGTAGGGTTCGTGAGCGGGTGGGAGAGAAGTTTATCCTGATCTACCGCCTCTCCATGCTGGATCTGATTGAAGACGGCAGCACCTGGGAAGAGGTTGTTCACCTGGCCAAGGAAATCGAGAAGGCCGGCGCGACGATCATCAATACAGGCATCGGCTGGCACGAGGCCCGGGTGCCCACCATTGCCACCTCGGTTCCCCGCGGCGCCTTCACCAAGGTGACGGCACGCCTGAAAGGTGAGGTAGGCATTCCGCTGGTCACCACCAACCGGATTAACATGCCGGACGTGGCCGAGAAGATTCTGGCGGAAGGCGATGCTGATATGGTGTCCATGGCCCGCCCGTTCCTGGCGGATGCCGATCTGGTTCTGAAAGCGGCAGAAGATCGTGCCGATGAGATCAACACCTGCATCGGTTGTAACCAGGCGTGTCTTGATCACACATTCAGCGGCAAACTGACGTCCTGTCTGGTGAATCCCCGCGCCTGTCACGAGACCGAACTGACTTATGTGAAAACTGCTGCTCCGAAATCCATTGCGGTGGTTGGTGCCGGCCCCGCCGGTCTGGCGTTTGCCTCGGTAGCCGCGGAGCGTGGCCACAAGGTGACGCTGTTTGATGCAGGCAGTGAGATTGGTGGGCAATTCAACGTTGCCAAGCTGATTCCGGGCAAGGAAGAGTTCTACGAAACCCTGCGTTATTACCGGGTAATGCTCGACAAGCACCAGGTGGACGTGCGCCTCAATACCCGTGTCAGCGCCGAGGAGCTCAAGGCAGGCGGCTTTGATGAGGTGATTCTGGCGACCGGCGTCAAGCCGCGAACTCCGGAAATCGAGGGAATCGATCATCCGAAAGTGATCGGTTATCTGGACGCCCTGCTGGAGCGCAAGCCGGTCGGGCAAAGAGTGGCAGTGATCGGCGCCGGCGGTATTGGCTTCGACGTCTCCGAGTTTATCGTGCACAAGGGCACGTCGGCCGCGATAGACACCGACCACTTCATGCGAGAGTGGGGCGTGGATCTGAGCGTCGAGCACCGGGGTGGCATTCAGGGCGTTGAGCCGGAAGTGCCGGAGCCTGCCCGTGAGGTCTACCTGCTTCAGCGTAAGGCATCGAAAGTGGGCAAGAATCTGGGCAAGACCACGGGATGGATTCACCGTACTTCCCTCAAGAACCGTCAGGTTCAGATGGTGCCCGGTGTAACCTACCGCAAGATTGATGATGAGGGGCTGCACGTCACGGTCACGCCGAAAGGCGCCGAGCAGGGAGAAGATCGGGTGCTGCCAGTAGATACCATTATCGTGTGTGCGGGTCAGGAGCCGCTGCGTGAGCTACAGAGCGATCTGGAAGCAGCTGGCCTGCCGGTGCACCTGATTGGCGGTTCGGATGTGGCCGCGGAACTGGATGCGAAGCGGGCCATCAATCAGGGGAGTCGTCTGGCGGCGGAGCTCTAAGCGCAAACACGATCACAAATCGTTGCAGTTTTTCCCTGTGCAGAAACGATTGTCTGGCTAGACTAATAGCTTTGAGTCAGTCGAGTCGTTGAACTGTGGAGAACGTGCAATGGTGTCTGCCGACCAGGCAACCGATGGTTATTCGGCGGTATTTTTTGTGGAAGGGAGTCAGGTGGCCCGCGAGATGCGGGCCAGTGAATTCGGAGCCTTCCTGGATGGCTATGTAGGCCTGTCCGATCTTGCCGAAAGCGATGTCAGGGCCGTTCTGGTTGAGCTGAGTGGCGATCTCCGGGTTCAGGCACTGGTGTTCTTCCGCATCTGGTTTGATGAGGAAGGTCGGGCCGACAGTCACTGGAATGTGCCAATCGAAGAGCTGGCCAGAATGGGTGCCAAAGGGCCGGACATGGGCGGCGGCGCGATCCGGCTGGTTTGCCGGAGCCAATGCCCCGACCCCAAGTTCAAGGAGGACTTGTGGGACCCGGACATGACGCCCGGCAACAACCATTTTCAGGCAATCCGAAAAGCGGTTGAGGCCAACAGTCTCAAATTCCGGAAAATGGAACCGGCCCAGGAAGAGAACATTCCGGTTCTCAGTGACCAGGCCGAAGATCCGGCTGACCGGCAAGAGTCCGCCGCAGCGGCGGATCGTTCCCGCCTGGCGCAGTTGATCCGGGAGCAGCGTCTGAGGATCAAGACCCTGCAGAGTGTGCATCGCGATGCCCTGTCGGATTTACAGCGGGAGCATCGACTGGAAATTCAGGGGTTGCGCAGCGACATTGCGGATCTCGAGCAGAAGTACGAACGCCAACGCCTTAGTAATGAGCAGCTCAAAAAGCGCCTGTCGGAACGAAACGAGCAGTACCTCGCCATGCAGGAGCAGATGGCCGCTGTTGGTGAGGAAAAACAGCGTGAAGATTCAAACGCGGGTGCCGAGCTCCTGCTGCTCAGGGAACAGCTGGAACGGCGCCAGCGTGAGCTGGAGTTGCGGGACGAGAAGATCGTTGCCCTTGAAGAGGAAAACCACGAGCTCCGTAATCGCGAACCGCCGGAAAATTCCATACTCGATCACCTCAAGCGCCAATCCGTTTTTCTGGTGGCCTATCAACCCGGCGCTGGCCACGTGACGCTGCCCTTCAAAGACATTGAAACCTACTTCGATAACCCCACCGCCTATGCCGCCGAACGCTGCGGTATGAACGAGCCGGCTTACCGGGAGTGGCTTGAACACTACGAGAACCCGGTCTGCGCTCATAAAAGCGAGGATGGTAAGCGATGCGGTGAGCCCATTCTTCGTGTCAGCCAGCCAGCGGAGTTCCGCCCGGGCGTTGATGACCGGTGTGAAAAACACCAGGGCTAGAACTTTTTTCAGTATCGGGATGACTTTCGTTAAACTGTACGCCAGATTGTCACCGGGGTAACGGTTTCGTTTGTCCCCGCCGCATCCCGACACCACAGGAAACTTCATGGATCAGTTCAGGAATATTGGTGTGATTGGCCGCATGGGCAGCGTGAAAGTGGTTGAATCACTGCGCCAGCTCAAACAGTACCTGATCACCAACAACTACCACGTCATTCTTGAGGAAGACACGGCCAGCATGCTGCCCGGGCATGGGCTGCAGGTAGCGAGCAAAAAGCTGTTGGGAGAAATCTGTGATCTGGTCATTGTGGTCGGTGGTGATGGCAGCCTTCTGGGCGCCGCCCGTGAGCTGGCCAAGTCCAAGATTCCGCTGCTCGGGGTGAACCGGGGCCGTCTGGGCTTTCTGACCGACATTTCCCCCTCCGACCTTGAGGAACGACTCGGCAAGGTTCTGGAAGGCGAGTACATGGAGGAGACCCGGTTTCTGCTGGATGGCAACGTTGAGCGCAATGGTCAGCCCCTGGGCTTCGGTACGGCGCTGAACGATGTGGTGCTGCATCCGGGTAAATCCACCCGGATGATCGGCTTTGATCTGTTCATTGATGGGCACTTTGTCTATAGCCAGCGTTCGGACGGCCTGATTGTGTCCACACCAACCGGGTCTACCGCCTACTCACTGTCTGCTGGCGGCCCGATCATGCATCCCAAGCTGGATGCCATTGTTCTGGTGCCCATGTTTCCCCACACTCTCAGTAGCCGGCCAATCGTTGTTGATGGCAAGAGTGAGATCAAACTGGTGATCGGAGAAACCAATGAAACCTATCCGCAAATCAGCTTTGACGGCCAGATGAACATTGCCTGTGCGCCGGGCGATATCATTCGCATTACCAAGAAGCCGTTCAAGATCCGGTTGATTCACCCCACCGACCATAATTTCTACGCCACCTGCCGTGACAAGCTTGGCTGGGCTAGTGAAATATCAGCGAGTTGATCATGGCTGCAACAAAACCGACCGCAAGTCGCGGTTACGACATCATTGGCGATATCCACGGCTGCGCCAATACCCTGGTCAGATTGCTGGACCAGATGGGCTACCGGAAGATCAATGGGGTATACCAGCACCCGCGTCGTCAGGCGATCTTCATTGGCGATATCATTGACCGTGGACCCCGCATCCGCGAGGCGTTGCACCTTGTGCGGGATATGGTGGAACACGGTTCGGCCCGCATTGTCATGGGCAATCATGAATACAATGCACTGGGTTACTGCACCCGGGCACGCCCCGGCAGCGGCAAGACGTTTTTGCGTGAGCACAATGCCCGTCATGACCGTTTGATCCGGGAGACGCTGGAACAGTTCGAGGCGCATCCGTACGAGTGGAATGAGTTTCTAGAGTGGTTCTACACCATACCGCTGTTTATCGACGACGAAGATTTCCGGGTTGTTCATGCCTGCTGGGACGGCGATCTGATCGAAAAATTCAAGCAGTCCCAGGGCGGCGCCTGTATCGATGATGATTTCCTGCATGCGTCTGCCGCTATTGAGTCCTTTGCGGGGCAAGTCATGGATACGCTGCTTCGGGGGACCGACCTCAGGCTCCCTGAGGGAATGGCCATCACCGGTCGGGATGGCTACGTGCGTGAGTTCTTCCGAACAAAGTTCTGGGCCGACGATCCCCATACCTATGCCGATGTGGTATTCCAGCCAGACCCACTGCCACCGGAAGTGGCAAGCAGGGTATTGACCGATAACGAACGTAAACAGCTGATCAGCTATCCCCTGGATGCGCCGCCTGTGTTTGTGGGGCATTACTGGATGGAGGGTGAGCCGGCGCCGCTCAAGTCCAACGTTGCCTGCATCGACTACAGTGCCGTGAAGTACGGGCGGCTGGTGGCTTACCGAATGGATGGTGAGCGGGCACTTTCCAGGGACAAATTTGTCTGGGTAGATGTGGAAAGGCCGGAGCAACCGGACTATCCCACCAGCGAAGACAGTGTTGCGCGCTGAACCGCGCATCGCGGCTGAATCATTTCCGGAGGCGGAGTAAGCGGTGTACCGAGTCAAGCAGTTGGATACCACGGTGAATCTGGCCGGCTTCAGCCGCTGGCTGAACGGGCAGGGTGTGACCCACCGCATTACCGAAGAAGGGGGATTCCAGGTGCTCTGGCTGGAGGACCCCGCCCACGCTGAACCCGTGCTTTCCGCTCTGGACCGCTTCATGGCGGAACCCGAAATCAGGGAGGCTGTGGATCGCCAGAACCGGTCGCCGGTGTTTGTTGGCGGGCGATGGCAGCCCTCACCGCGGCATGCGCCGCTGGTACTCGGGATCATTGTGTTTGCTGTAGCAATGGTCTGGCTTACGGCCATGGGGCAGAATGAACTGGCGGCCAGCCTGATGGTGATTGATCCACGGGATTATGACTGGAGCACCATGGCCGGTCGCGTTGACGCCTTAACCGCCACCCTGGCCAGTGGCCAGGTCTGGCGGCTGCTGACGCCGGATTTTCTGCACTTCAGCTGGACCCACATCATTTTCAATTCCGTCATGCTCTGGTTTCTGGGCAGCCAGATCGAATGGTTCGATGGTCGTGCCCGATTGATTACTCTGTTTGTGATCACGAGTCTGATCTCCAACGGCTTGCAGTATTTTGTTTCCGGGCCTCTTTTCGGTGGGCTATCCGGTGTGGTTTATGGGATTCTGGGCTATTGCTGGCTCAGTCAGCGATCTGCACCACGGTTCCAGTTTCCGCCGGCACTGGTTACCTTTGCGGTGGCCTGGATGGTGATCGGGTTTACGCCACTCCCGGAAATGATCGGGCTCGGCCGAATGGCCAATGAAGCCCATTTGGGAGGATTCGTTGCCGGACTGGCCCTGGCGGTGGTTTTGCCCGTAAGAGGCAGGCGAGGAACATAAAAAAGCCCCGCCAGAGGCGGGGCGTTAAAAGAGCTTTTAGCTCCTGATGAGAGAGACCAAATGATACGACCGTCGTCATTTGGTGAAGCAATGATAATCATTATCGTTTGATGCTGTCAAACGGTTCCGCCACATTTTTAATGAACGTTTTTTCAGGAGAGCGGGATGACCTACGAAGAACTGATCGAGCGACTGGATCCCAGTGTCTACCGGAGTCTCCGGCAGTCAATTGAGCTCGGCAAATGGCCTGATGGCCGCAAGCTGACGCCTGAGCAGCGTGAAATCAGCCTGGAAGCGGTGATCTACTACGAGAACAAGCACAACATTCCGGAAGAGGAGCGCACCGGCTACCTCGACCGGGGCAGCAAGGCCGGCACGGCCTGCGACCCTTCGGTTCAGCGCAAGCAGAGTAACGGCGACGTTGACCCGGACCAGTTTGTTGAGGTCAAGTCTTGAGCGAGCTGATTGATGTAACCGGCAGGCTTCGGAAAATGCCGGCAGAGGCAGGCGACCCGGTGGCTTATTCCATCGCCGTCGGCGATACCCGCATTCCCCTGAACGATCTGATTGGCAGGCCGCTGCGGTTGGATTTCGATGGCGTGATTCGATGCATCCACTGCGACCGGAAAACCAACAAGAGTTTCAATCAGGGCTTCTGTTATCCCTGTTTTCGTAAGCTGGCCGCCTGTGACAGTTGCATCATGAGTCCGGAGAAGTGCCACTATCACCTTGGTACCTGTCGGGAACCGGAATGGGGAGAAACCCACTGCATGGTGGAACACGTGGTGTATCTGGCCAACTCATCCGGTTTGAAGGTGGGCATTACCCGTGGATCCCAGGTGCCGACACGCTGGATCGATCAGGGGGCAGTAGACGCCATTCCGATGGTCCGTGTTGCAACCCGGTATATTGCCGGTCTGGTAGAGGTCGCCTGCAAGGCCCACGTCGCCGACCGGACCAACTGGCGGGCGATGCTCAAGGGCGATGTTCCTGAACTCGATCTGGCACAGGAGCGTCAGCGGATGCTCGGGTTGATTGCTGCAGATCTGGAGGCGCTCAGGGAGACCCATGGCCAGGACTCGATCCGGCAAGTGGATGAGCAGGGGCTTGGCCTGAGCTATCCGGTTCAGGTCTGGCCAGCAAAGATCAAAGCCCATAACCTCGACAAAACGCCGGAAGTGGAGGGCGTCCTTGAGGGCATTAAGGGGCAGTACCTTATTCTGGATACCGGTGTGATCAATATACGGAAATTCACCGGTTATGAAGTCCGTTTCCGGGTCATGGAAGGCTGATAGCGCCTTGCCCGGCCGATTTTTTCACGCCAGCGGACCCTGAATTCCAGCGCCCGCTGGCCGCGAACTCTGGAGAAACCCAATGCGTACCAGCCAGCCACAGACCATTTATCTGAGCGACTACAAGGTACCTGCGTATCTGGTCGATACCGTAGACCTGCGGTTCGAGCTTTTCGAGGATGGTGCCCGGGTGCACAGCACGCTGGAGCTTCGTCGGAATCCCGAATCTCAAGAAGTGGCTGCGCCACTGGAACTTGACGGTGACAGCCTGAAGCTTGAGTCCGTTGCCCTTGACGGCAGTGAACTGACTGCAGGTGAGTACGAAGACCGGGGCGACCAGCTGGTAATCCGGTCGGTACCGGATCAGTTCAAGTTGACTGTGGTGACCTGGCTGGAGCCCCAGAACAACACTCGCCTGGAAGGTCTGTACAAATCCTCCGGCATGTTCTGTACCCAGTGTGAGGCGGAAGGCTTCCGGTGCATTACTTTCTTCCCGGACCGCCCGGACGTGATGGCGCGTTTCCGCACTCGCATTGAGGCCAACAAGGACGCCTATCCGGTGCTCCTGTCCAATGGCAATGATGTTGAAAAAGGCGAGCTGGAAAACGGCAGGCATTTCGTTACCTGGGAAGACCCGTTCCCCAAACCCTGCTACCTGTTTGCCCTGGTCGCCGGTGATCTCGTGGAAAAGCGGGACACCTTCGCTACCTGCTCCGGACGCGATATTGATCTGAGAATGTACGTGGAGCCCCGCAACGCCGAGAAGTGCGATCACGCCATGGACTCTCTGAAACGCTCCATGCGCTGGGATGAAGAGGTCTATGGTCGTGAGTACGATCTCGATATCTTCATGATTGTGGCCGTGGACGACTTCAACATGGGCGCCATGGAAAACAAGGGACTGAACATTTTCAACTCTTCCTGTGTGCTGGCCAGCCAGGAAACCGCCACGGACATGGCATTCCAGCGCATTGAAGCCATCGTTGCCCATGAGTATTTCCACAACTGGTCGGGTAACCGGGTCACCTGTCGGGACTGGTTTCAGCTCAGCCTGAAAGAGGGCTTCACGGTATTCCGGGACTCCCAGTTCTCTGCGGATATGGGCTCTCCGACGGTGAAGCGGATTGAGGATGTAACGCTGCTGCGTACCGCCCAGTTTGCCGAAGACGGTGGCCCCATGGCGCATCCGGTCCGGCCGGCGTCCTACATGGAAATCTCCAACTTCTACACCCTGACCATCTACGAAAAGGGCGCGGAAGTCGTGCGCATGATCCACACCCTGCTTGGGCCGGACATGTTCCGTAAGGGCAGCGATCTGTATTTTCAGCGCCACGATGGTCAGGCGGTAACAACTGATGATTTCGTAAAGGCCATGGAGGATGCTTCCGGTCGTGATCTGAGCCAGTTCCGCCTCTGGTACGAGCAAGCTGGCACGCCGGTACTGAGCGTGTCGGATGACTTCGACGAGGAGAAGGGTGTCTATCGGCTGACTGTTGAGCAGAGCATTCCGGATACCCCGGGACAGGCCAACAAAAAGCCGCAGCACATTCCCTTTGCGCTTGGTCTGCTTGGGCAGGATGGCGAGCCTCTGCCGCTTCGGCTTGAGTCGGGCGAGGCGAACGCGCCATCGGAGCGGGTACTTGAGCTGACCGAAGCGGTCCATACCTTTGAGTTTCATGGAATCGACTCCAGGCCGGTTCCATCGCTGCTGCGACACTTCTCCGCACCGGTTCGGGTTCGCTATGCCTGGACCCGTGAACAGCTGCTCTTCCTGATGAGCCACGATCCGGATGGATTCAATCGTTGGGATGCAGGCCAGAGACTGGCGGTCGACGTCATCCAGTCACTGGTCGGAGCGCCGGACGATGCGGAAATCGAATCGAGACTGGTTGAGGCTTATCGCAAACTGATTTCCGACACCGATCTGGATCAGGCCCTGGTGGCAAAAATGCTGCAGCTTCCTTCGGAAGCGTACCTGATTGAACTTACCGAAAACGCCGATGTGCCAGCCATCCATCGGGCCCGTGATGCGGTGCTCCGGCATCTGGCCGGTGCCCTGAAAGGCGAGCTGCTTACCTGTTATCAGCGGCATCAGGGCAGTGGCCCCTACGAGGTGACGCCAGAGGCTATTGCCCGTCGCAGCCTGCGCAATACCGCACTGGCCTGGTTGTTGATGATCAATGATGAGGATGGCCGGGCCCTGGCGATCAGCCAATTGAACGATGCCGACAACATGACCGATCGCATGGGAGCCCTGCGGGCTCTGGTCAATTCAGGCTTCGAGGCTGATCGCCAGAAGGCGCTTGATGACTTCTACGATCGGTTCCAGGACGATCCGCAGGTTGTTGAGCAGTGGTTCTCCGTACAGGCGTCCAGTGATCAGGCCGGGCAGCTGGCGGACATCCGTAAACTTCTGGAGCATCCGGCGTTCGACTGGAAAAACCCCAACAAGATTCGTTCTGTGGTGGGGGCGTTTGCAGGCCAGAATCTGGCGGCGTTCCACAAACCGGATGGTTCCGGTTACGAATTCCTGGCAGACCAGGTCTGTCGTCTGGATGACAGTAACCCGCAGATCGCCGCGCGTCTGGTGACGCCGCTGACGCGGTGGAAAAAGTTTGCGCCGTCTTACAGTGGCCAGATGAAAACGGCCCTGGAGCGTATTCGCGACAAGTCCGGATTGTCACGGGATGTCTATGAGGTGGTGCACAAGAGTCTTGCCGATTGAAGTCGGATACAAAATCGCACTTTCGGTCGATAGACTTTAGTCTGGGATCGGGTAATCTGGAATAAGGTCTGTAATTCCATCAGACGACAATAAAAAAGCCTCCGCAGAGGCTTCCAGACGCACCTAAGGTTTCACAATGATGTATAACAAAAATGCGATTCTCGGCGGCCTGCTGGCTCTCTCCGTGGCATCGGTGCCTGCGTGGGCGGCGGTTTCCGCCAGTGAAGCGGCCCGTCTGGGCCAGGAGTTGACACCCTTTGGCTCGCCCAAGGCCGGCAACAGTGCCGGTACCATCCCAGCCTGGACCGGAGGGCTGACAGAACCGCCTCCCGGTTATGAGGGCAGCGGGCAGCATCACATTAATCCGTTCCCGGATGATGAAGTCCTGTTTACCATCACGCCTGCCAACATGGATCAGTATGAGGAGTACCTCACTGACGGTGTGAGGGCGATGCTGGAAACCTACCCGACCACATTCCGGGTGCCCGTTTATCAGACCCGTCGTACCCACGCGGTTCCCGATTGGGTGGCCGAGAATACCCGCGAAAATGCGGTGAGCGCAGAAATCGTTGGCCAGGGCGAAGGTCTGGATGGAGCCTTTGGCGGCTATCCCTTCCCGATCCTGCACGGCAATGACGAGCAGAAAGCGTGGCAAGCGGTCTGGAATCACTTGACCCGCTGGCGCGGTGTTTCTGTGACCCGGCGCTCCAGTGAGGTGGCGGTCCAGACCAACGGCGACTATTCGCTGGTTACTTCCCAGCAGGAAGCCTTCTTCAACTTTTACAATCCGGAAGGTGGTGAAGAAGATCTGGATAACGTGATCTTCTACTACCTGTCGTTTACCCAATCTCCACCCCGCCTTGCGGGCGGTGCCATTCTGATCCATGAAACCCTGAACCAGATCATCAATCCGCGTAACGGCTGGGGTTACAACGCCGGTCAGCGCCGCGTGCGCCGGGCGCCAAACCTTGGTTATGATTCTCCGATCGCCGCGGCCGACAACCTGCGTACCGCTGATGACACGGACATCTTCAACGGGGCCCTGGATCGCTATAACTGGACTTATGAAGGTAAGCGGGAAATCTATATCCCCTACAATAACTACCGGATCGGCGAGAAGGGTACGCCTTACGAGGAGATCCTCGGGATTTCCCATCTGAATCCTGACCTTACCCGTTGGGAACTGCACCGCGTGCACGTCGTGGAAGCCACACTGAAAGACGGTGAACGCCACATCTATGGCAAGCGCCGCTTCTATATCGACGAGGACAGCTGGAACACGGTTCTGCTGGACCAGTACGATGGCCGCGGTGAACTTTGGCGTGTGACCATGGGGCTTCCCAAAAATTATTATGAACTTCCAGGTGTGTGGACGGTTCTTGACGTCTATCATGACCTTCAGGCCCGTCGTTATCATGTGCTCGGTCTGGACACAGAAGAGGCAAATACCCGCGTGTTCACCGACGATGTCCCGAACAGGCGTTACTTCTCGCCGGCGTCCCTACGCCGCAGGAGTGTTCGCTAACGCACTGTTGGCAGAGGGATGCGTCCCCGCCCACAGGAAGTGGCGACCCGACATACCGGCGATCATAAGGTGGCCGGTATGTTCACAGTTATTTCCGGCTTTGCCGGTCAGAGACACAGTTCAATACAACATAATAGGCAATCTGAATGGCTAAAAGGTTGATGTGCAAGACTCTGGGCGCTGCCTGCCTTGGACTTTCCATGGTCTGGTCTGCCCCTGCAGCGTTTGCGCTTGCAGATATCATCGAAACCCCGGCCCGGCCGACGGATCTGGCTCCGGAAAATCTTCTCACCGATGCGACCCGGGTGGGCGATCGCATTGTCGCCGTGGGAGAGCGCGGCCATATCATCTACTCGGATGATGAGGGGAAATCCTGGGTTCAGGGTGAGGTTCCTGTTTCTGTGACCCTGACAGCGATCGATTTTGGCTCAGAGACCCACGGCTGGGCCGTGGGCCACAGTGGTGTTGTCCTGCACACCAGTGATGCCGGAGCCACCTGGAGCCTTCAGATTGATGGTATCCGCGCCATGGAGCTGGCCATCGAGAGCCGGGAAGAGCAGATTGCCGCCATGGAAGAGCGCATTGAAGAAGCGCCCGAGGAAGAGAAAGAAGATCTAGAGTGGGCTCTGGATGACCTCTACTTCGCCCTCGAGAACATTCAGGCGGATATGGACATCGGCCCGGTTAACCCGTTGCTGGATGTCTGGTTTGAAAACGAGAACCGTGGTTTTGTAGTGGGCGCCTACGGCATGTTCCTGCGCACCATGGACGGCGGTGAGACTTGGAAAGACTGGGCGCCAAGAATAGACAACCGGCAGAATTTTCACCTTAACGGCATCACCCGCATCACGGGCGGAGCCCTGGTTGTCGTTGGTGAAGCCGGCCAAATACATGTTTCTGTAGACGGTGGTGAGACCTTTGAGCGGCGCGAGGCACCTTATGAAGGCTCCCTGTTCGGTGTTATCGGTACGGGCCAGGTGAACGAGATACTCGCCTTTGGCCTGCGGGGCAACATGCTGTTCTCTTCAGATCTGGGTAAGAGCTGGCGGATGGTTCCGAACTCGGCAGAGGCCACACTCAACGACGGCGTCGTTTCTGAGGATGGACGCATTACCCTGGTCGGAAATAGTGGTGCGGTACTGATGAGCACCAATGGCGCAGAAACCTTCCGCGAGTATTTCCGCAGTGATCGTGAGGGTGTCATGAGCGCGGTACCCATTTCAGGAACAGATCTGCTGATTGTCGGCGAAGGTGGCGCAAAAATAACAGACGCCCGTGGAAGAAACCTTCAATAACGCCCTGATGTGGCAACTACCGAACGAACAATAGAGGGGCTTTTGAATGTCCAACCCTAAGCATGACAAGGGCGAGCACTACCTGACCACGCCCAAGGCCGAACCCTTTCTCGAAAGGCTGATCTTCAATAACCGGCCAATCATACTTGTTATTTTTGCCGTGTTGACGCTGTTTCTCGGTTACAACGCCGTCAAGATTCAGCCAGACGCCAGTTTCGAGCGGATGATTCCACTCGAGCATCCCTACATCGTGAATATGCTCGAGCATCGGGATGATCTGGAAAATCTCGGTAACTTCGTTCGTATCGCCGTCGAAGCAAAAGAAGGCGATATCTTCACTCAGGAGTACATGGAAACCCTGAAGCAGATTACCGACGAGGTTTTCTACCTCAACGGTGTGGATCGTTCAGGCCTTAAATCTCTCTGGACCTCGAACGTCCGCTGGGTTGAGGTTACCGAACAGGGTTTCCAGGGCGGTACTGTCATTCCGGACGGCTACGACGGCTCCCGGGAAAGTCTTGAGCAGCTTCGTCAGAACGTGCTCCGTTCCAACGAAGTCGGGCGCCTGATCTCTGATAACTTCCAATCAACGATTGTTTATGCGCCGCTGTACGAGAAGAATCCGGAAACCGGCGAGGCTCTGGACTACGGCGAATTTTCCCGTCAGCTTGAAGAAAAGATTCGGGACAAGTACGAAGAACAGAATCCGAATGTCCAGATTCATATCGTGGGTTTTGCCAAGAAGGTTGGCGATCTGATTGAGGGGATAGGTTCCATTGCCTGGTTTGCCGGGATCACCATCCTGCTGACCACGCTGCTGTTGTTCTGGTACTCCCGGGCTATTGCTGGCACTCTGGTTCCCGTTTTCACCTCAATCATTGCGGTTTTCCTGCAGCTGGGAACTCTTCGGCTCCTGGGCTATGGTCTTGACCCGTATTCCGTGCTGGTACCCTTCCTGGTGTTTGCGATCGGGATCAGTCACGGCGTTCAGATTGTGAATGCGATGGCCGTCGAGGCTGCCAAGGGCTTTGATGCAGTGACTGCCGCGCGCCTGGCTTTCCGTGCTCTTTACATACCGGGCATGCTGGCTCTGATCTCAGACGCCTTTGGTTTCCTGACCCTGTTCTTTATCGAGATCGATGTTATTCGCGATCTGGCGGTTGCCGCCGGTATTGGTGTGGCATTCGTGATCTTCACCAATCTTGTGCTGCATGTGCTGATCATGTCCTACGTCGGAATTTCGAAGGGCGGTATCCGTCACGTCCAGAATCACGGCGAAAAGCAGGATCGGAAGTGGCGTGTACTGTCTTACTTCTCGCATCCCGGTGTGGCGCCCATTTCTTTGCTTATTGCGTTGATTGGTCTTGGGCTTGGCCTCTACTACAAGCAGGACCTCAAGATCGGGGATCTGGATCAGGGTGCGCCTGAGCTGCGTGCGGACTCCCGCTATAACAAGGACAACGCTTACATTATCGACAACTACTCCACCAGTGCGGATGTGTTGGTGGTCATGGTCAAGACGCCGGAAGAACAGTGCACCCAGTACAATGTGCTGAGGGCCATGGATACCCTGCAATGGGAGTTGCAGAACACACCAGGCGTGCAGTCTTCGGCGTCCCTGGCAGATGTTTCCAAGATGGTGACCAAAGCCCTGAACGAGGGTAACTGGAAGTGGTACGAGATCTCCCGTAACCAGACCATTATCAATGCGTCCATTCGTGAGGCGCCTGCCGGACTGATCAACACTGATTGCAGCCTGACGCCAGTTCTGGTCTTCCTTGAGGACCACAAGGCAGAGACCCTGGAAACGGTTGTTGAGCGGGTTGAAGAGTTTGCCGAGAAAAACAGCACTGAGGAACACCGGTTCCTGCTGGCGGCGGGTAACGCCGGTGTAGAGGCCGCTACAAACGAGGTTATCTCCGGCGCCAAGGACAAGATGCTGATACTCGTATACAGCGTGGTGAGTCTGTTGTGCTTCGCCACCTTCCGTTCGATCCGGGCAGTGCTGTGTATCGTTGTACCTCTGGGGCTGACTTCGATCCTCTGCGAAGCGATCATGGCGGTATCCGGCATTGGCATCAAAGTGGCTACCCTGCCAGTTATTGCCCTGGGTGTCGGTATAGGTGTCGACTATGGCATCTATATCTACAGTAAGCTGGAGAAGTACCTGCTTGAAGGTAAAACGCTTCAGGAGGCTTACTACGAGACTCTGCGCTCCACTGGTAAGGCGGTCATGTTTACGGGTGTGACTCTGGGTCTGGGTGTTGTTACCTGGATATTCTCTCCGATCAAGTTCCAGGCCGACATGGGCTTCCTGTTGTTCTTCATGTTCCTCTGGAACATGGTGGGAGCCATCTGGCTGTTGCCGGCTCTGGCCCGGTTCCTGTTGCGGCCGGATCAGATGCTTGCCAAGGCCCGGGCCGCGAAATAACTGTCGCCCAGCCCTGCAAAAAAGCCCGCTCCGCGGGCTTTTTTGTTGTCTTGTCAATCGTTTAGCGAGCTAATCCATACTTTATTTATGGTGTGAAGTGGTCTATGTTTTAAAACGACCATGATGTCTGTCTGCAGTAACAAGCGGGCAGTTGATTATAACGATCAAAAAAAGGAAGAACTCACATGACACTGAAACTCAAAGCCTCCGCATTCGCTGTCGCTGCTGCAGTCAGCCTGGGTGCAGCATCAACATCTGTTTCCGCTCAGGAGCAGCGCTTTGTGACCATCGGCACCGGCGGTGTAACCGGCGTTTATTACCCGGCCGGTGGTGCCATCTGTCGTCTGGTGAACATGGACCGTAAAGAACATGGTATTCGTTGCTCGGTAGAGAGCACCGGTGGTTCTGTCTACAACCTGAACGCTATCAGTCAGGGCGAGCTGGATCTGGCAGTAGCCCAGTCTGACTGGCAATACCACGCCTACAATGGCACCAGCCAGTTCAAGGACGACGGCGCCAACAAGGATCTTCGCGCGGTCTTCTCGCTGCATCCGGAACCGTTCACCGTTGTGGCCAGCAAGGGATCCGGGATCAAGACCTTTGAGGACCTTGAAGGCAAGCGGGTATCCATTGGTAACCCGGGTTCTGGCCAGCGTGCCACCGCTGAAGTTCTGATGGACGAAATGGGCTGGACCACGGACAAATTTGCCCTGGCTGCCGAAATCAAGGCGGCAGAGCAGTCCCAGGCCCTGTGTGATGGCAACATTGATGCCTTCTTCTACACCGTTGGCCACCCGTCTGGTGCCATCAAGGAAGCGACAACTTCCTGTGACAGCGTCCTGGTTAACGTGGACAACGCCGCCACCAAGACGCTGATTGACGATAACCCGTACTATCGCAAAGCGGTCATTCCTGGCGGTATGTATCGTGGCAGTGACGAAGACGTAACCACCTTTGGTGTTGCGGCAACCTTCGTGTCCTCCACTGATGTCCCCGACGATGTTGTCTACGCCGTTGTGAAGGCTGTTTTCGAAAATTTCGACAGCTTCAAGCGTCTGCATCCTGCGTTTGCCAACCTGAACAAGGAAGAGATGGTCTCTGATGCCCTGAGTGCGCCTCTGCACCCGGGTGCTGCCAAGTATTACAAGGAAGCCGGCCTGATCGACTGATCTGTCTGCACTCCGACACAGCGGGCTTGGGCCCGCTGTGTCGTCCTTTCAGAGAATTATCTTTTACGTGACAGGACTAATTTATGGCGACGAGCGATCCGGCTAACGGGGCTGGTGCTGGTGGTGGCGGTAATGTAGACGAGATCCTGCAGACGGAAACCGGGGGCAGGGCGACCACTGGGTATGCCGCGATTATTCTGTTTATCGTTCCCCTGCTGTGGTCGCTGTTTCAGCTCTGGATTGCGTCACCGCTGCCCTACATCTTCAATTTTGCTATTTTCAATTCCACCGAAGCGCGCTCTATCCACCTCGCGTTTGCGGTTTTTCTGGCGTTTTCCGCCTTCCCCATGATCAAGGGGCGGCACGTGAATATCGTGCCGATCTATGACTGGATTCTGGCGCTTGTTGCCGCTTTTTGCGCCTCGTACCTTTTCGTGTTTTACGAAGAGCTTTCAACGCGCCCTGGCGCGCCCATTACCCAGGACCTGTGGGTTGCACTTGTGGGGCTTGTGCTGCTTCTGGAAGCGACCCGGCGCGCTCTGGGGCTGCCCCTGACCATTGTTGCTGCTGTTTTTATAACCTATTCCATCGCCGGCCCCTATATGCCGGATGTGATTGCCCACAAGGGCGTGAGCCTGAGCAAGCTGGCGTCGCACCAATGGCTGGGCACCGAAGGTGTGTTTGGTGTGGCTCTGGGGGTCTCGACCAGCTTCGTTTTCCTGTTTGTGTTATTTGGCGCGTTACTTGAGAGAGCCGGCGCCGGTAATTACTTTATCAAGGTCGCCTATGCCATGTTGGGGCATATGCGTGGCGGACCCGCCAAGGCTGCGGTGGTTTCCAGTGGTCTGAGCGGCGTTATCTCCGGTTCGTCCATCGCCAACGTTGTGACCACCGGGACGTTCACCATTCCGCTGATGAAGCGCGTCGGCTTTCCGGCTACCAAGGCAGGCGCGGTAGAAGTGGCTGCCTCCACTAATGGCCAGCTTACACCACCGATCATGGGTGCCGCCGCCTTCCTGATGGTCGAATACGTGGGCATTTCCTACCTGGAGGTCATCAAGCACGCCATTCTGCCGGCGTTGATCTCCTATGTGGCACTGATCTACATCGTGCACCTCGAGGCCTGCAAGCTGAAGATGCACGGTATCGAACGCCTTAACAAGCCGACTCTTGCCCAGCGCATGCTGAACTGGGTTGTCATCCTGATTGGCCTGAGCGTGCTGACTCTCGTGGTGTATTACGGTATCGGCTGGACTAAGACGCTGTTCGGTGAAGCGGCGATCTGGGTGTTGGCACCATTGCTGGTGCTGATCTACATCGGGCTGGTCGGCTACGCCACCCGGTTCCCCGAACTGGAAGAAGATGACCCGGACCAGGACATGGGAGAGTTGCCTCCTGTGGGGCCCACCGTCAAGACCGGTTTGTACTTCCTGTTGCCCGTTGTGGTTCTGGTGTGGTGCCTTACGGTTGAGCGTTTCTCACCCCAGCTGTCTGCGTTCTGGGCCACCCTGTTCATGATCTTTATTGTCATCACGCAGCGCCCGCTGAAGGCCTTTTTCCATAAGCACGGCAACTTGCTGGTCGAGTTCAAGAACGGTGTGTTCGATCTGGCGCACTCGCTCGCCACTGGCGCCCGGAACATGGTGGGTATCGGTGTGGCAACTGCCACGGCCGGCATCGTGGTGGGAACGGTTACGCTGACGGGTATCGGCCTGGTAATGACCGAGTTTGTCGAGTTCCTGTCCGGCGGCAACCTGCTGCTGATGCTGATTTTTACGGCCATTATCAGTCTGATCCTCGGTATGGGTTTGCCGACCACCGCCAACTACATCGTTGTGTCCACCCTGATGGCCCCAGTGATCGTCACTCTGGGAGCCCAGAACGGCCTGATCGTGCCCCTGATTGCCGTGCACCTGTTCGTGTTCTACTTCGGTATTCTGGCGGACGACACGCCGCCCGTGGGGCTGGCGGCTTATGCCGCCGCCGCCATATCCGGAGCAGACCCGATACGAACGGGTATCCAGGGCTTCACCTATGACATCCGAACGGCGATTCTCCCGTTCATGTTTATTTTCAATACTCAGCTGTTGCTGATCGGGCTGAGTGGCTGGTTTGACCTGCTGGTAACGATCTTCAGTGCGGTGACCGCCATGCTGGTATTTTCCGCAGCCACACAGGGCTTCTGGTTCACCAAGAGTTACAAGTGGGAGTCCCTTCTATTGCTGCTGATCACCTTTACCATGTTCCGGCCCGGCTTCTGGTGGGATATGGTCTATCCGCCCACGGCAGACCGGCCCGGAGCAGAGATCATGGAATACGTCGAGGATGTGCCGGCCAATAAACCGATTGTGCTGAAGGCGTCCGGTATGACCATCGACGGCGACGAGGTGACAACCTACGTAAGGCTTGAGATTCCTGCTGGCGAAACGCCTGAGCAACGCCTGATGGACGCCGGCCTGGAGCTCAGCCCGGATGGCGAAAAGATGGCGGTAGACTTCGTTGGTTTCGGCAGCCCGGCGGAGGATGCCGGTATCCAGTTCGGCTGGACCATCGATGCAGTGCAGGTTGATCTGGAGCGGCCACCGAAGGAACTGATGTTCATTCCGGCATTGGCTTTGCTCGGGCTTCTGGCGTTCGGTCAGTTGCGCCGGCGTGCCAGAGAGGAGGCCGCCGGCCAGCCGGCATGATGCCACGCCTGTCCGTAAAAACCCGGCATTAACCTGCCGGGTTTTTTTCTGTTAGACTTCTGCCCGAAGCGGCCCGCGGTTTGTATCGCGCCGTGCCGTCACCATGTGGTCTCTGGTATAGATCACCGCTGAGCAACTAACAGGAGTTTTCCATGCCCGTCGTAACCCTGCCCGATGGCAGCCATCGCAGTTTTGCCGAACCCGTAACCGTTCATGATGTCGCCGCCGATATTGGCGCTGGTCTTGCCAAGGCCGCCCTTGCCGGCAAGGTAGACGGCCAGCTCGTGGACACGAGCTATCGAATCGAAAATGATGCCGAACTGGCAATCGTCACTGAGCGTGACGAAGACGGCGTTGATATTATCCGCCATTCCACGGCTCACCTGATGGCTATGGCTGTTCAGGAACTGTTTCCCGGTGCCCAGGTTACCATTGGCCCGGTCATCGACAACGGCTTCTACTACGACTTCAAGTACGACCGCCCGTTTACCAACGAGGATCTGGCGCGGATCGAGAAGCGCATGGAAGAGCTCTCCAAGCAGGACCTTCCGGTGTCGCGCTCCATCATGTCCCGTAATGAGGCGATCAAGCTTTTTGAAGACATGGGTGAGGAATACAAGGTCCGAATCATCCAGGACATTCCTGGCGATGAAGATCTTTCCTTCTACAGCCAGGGTGATTTCATTGACCTCTGTCGCGGCCCGCACGTCCCAAGCACGGGCAAGCTGAAAGCCTTCAAGCTGACCAAGGTGGCTGGCGCCTACTGGCGTGGCGACACCAGCAATGAGCAGCTTCAGCGCGTGTACGGCACTGCATGGGGCAACAAGAAGGATCTCAAGGCTTACCTGCACCGTCTGGAAGAAGCTGAAAAGCGCGACCACCGCAAGCTTGGCAAGAAGCTTGGTCTGTTCCACATGCAGGAAGAAGCGCCGGGTATGGTGTTCTGGCACCCGGATGGCTGGTCGCTGTACCAGGAAGTTGAGCAGTACATGCGCCGCAAGCAGCAGGAGCATGGCTACAAGGAAATCAAGACACCCCAGGTTGTTTCGCGGACCCTGTGGGAGAAGTCAGGGCACTGGGACAAGTTCAAGGACGACATGTTCACGACCGAGTCGGAGAAGCACGACTACGCGATCAAGCCCATGAACTGTCCCTGCCATGTGCAGGTATTCAATCAGGGACTGAAAAGCTACAAGGATCTGCCGCTGAGGCTGGCAGAGTTCGGCTCCTGCCATCGTAATGAGGCGTCCGTAGCACTGCACGGACTGATGCGGGTTCGTGGCTTTACCCAGGATGACGCCCATATCTTCTGCGAAGAAGACGCCATCCAGCAGGAAGTGTCGGCATTTATCGAAATGCTGCACGAGATCTACACAGAATTCG
>Ga0102928_1000523_pt1 | contig 24750 bp, 17 predicted proteins | sample SalPonR1_B_D1_MG_FD_78504 | JGI IMG/M metagenome (GOLD analysis project Ga0102928, IMG submission 78504) | Salt pond soil microbial communities from South San Francisco under conditions of wetland restoration - Salt Pond MetaG R1_B_D1_MG | ecosystem: Environmental > Aquatic > Marine > Intertidal...
TTCCAGCTCGGTTCGGAAATCACGATGCAGAATGATGAGGTGAAACCCGTCTTTGGCCAATTGTTCGGCAGATGCTAGTCCCAGACCTTGACTGCCACCAATAATCAATGCCCATTTTTTGTCCTTTACCATTTCAATAAAAGATTTTGTGCTGTAAAACCGGGGCCGAAACTTAACATCATGCCAATTGAATCTTTCGCCTGAGATTCAGCCATGAATTTTTCTAAAACAAACAAAACTGTGGCAGAACTCATATTGCCGTATTCTTGCAAAACCGCTTTGGTATGGTTAATGTTTTTGCCCATTTTCCCGAAAAGCTCTTCAACCGTTTGAATGATTTTTTTTCCGCCGGGATGAAAAATCAAATGTTCAACATCGCCAATATCCAAGTCATTTTGCTTTAAAAAAGGGCCGATGATATGCGGAAAATGTTCTGCAATTTTATCGGGAACCTCAATATCCAAAACCATTTTTAAACCTGAGTTAACCAAATTAAATCCCATCATGTGGGTTTGGTCAAAGAAATGGTACATCTGGTCACCAATGACTTCAAGACCGTTATCCTTCGGGTTTGAACTCATTAAAACACAAGCCGCACCATCGCCAAAAATAGCTGAACTCACGATGTTTACCATAGATTTATCATCGTATTGAAAAGTCGCCGTCGGGCTTTCGAACGCAATGATGGCCGCGCGTTTATTTGGATTAGATTTTAAAAACTGGTAAGCGTAGATCATGGCCGAAACGCCTCCAACGCAACCCATTTCTGTAATAGGTAATCTTACGATATTCTGTTTTAGACCACAAGAATTTATCAAATAGGCGTCTAAAGACGGGATCATAATTCCTGTACAGCTCACGGTGATGATATAATCAAGGCTTTCTGCCTTCCATCCGGATTTGGACAGAGCTTTTTCCAGCACCTGCTTACCATAAAGTTTTGCAGCCTCTTTGTAGAGGTTGTTCTTCTCCTCAAAAGACGTTTTGGTAAACACATCCTCCGGTGGCATGATGGCATAACGCTGGTCCACCTGTGCCCCTTCAAATATTTTTTCTGCTTTCCGGATGTAGCGTTCATCCTCATCCTTTAACCAGTTTTTGAGCAATGGAATAGTTTCCCTTGTACGTTGAGAGTATTTGGGGAGTTGTGTGGCTACGCTGTGGATGTTAACTTGATTCATTTGTGAAATATACATAAATATCTAAAAGCCCATTGCCATTTTATTTGGATATTAGCAGGCTTAACAAATGTTGAATATCCAGCTAATTCAGATGTTTTAAACCCTCTAAGGATGGAAACCTTTCCGTCATGTTTGGCAATATTACTTTTCATAAACACAGCGCTGTACAGTTGAAATAAAACATACGCCAACCAATGTCTTTGTAAATCATTGATAACCAATCCTAAATTAGAATTTTGATATAAAATGGGCAATAGCTTTTTGATGTCTTTATCTTTAAAATGATGCAAGGTTAAACTTAAGGTGATGATATCAAACTGGTTCCTACTGAAATCATCATCGAAGACATTCTGTTGCATAAAGCTGATGTTATCAAATTCAACTGAAAGTGATTTCGCTAAATTGATGGTATTCATATTAGCATCAATGCCAAAGAGTTCAACTGAAATATTTTCTCGTTTTGCCCACTTGGCAATCTGTCGCAGGTTTTCGCCACTGCCGCAACCCACATCAGCTATTTTAAGGCATCGGTCTTTTTTGTTGATGAGTTTTTTTATGCCATTGATGGTGATCTTATAACCGCCTAAACGCTTATTGATGTTATTTAAATCTTTTAAAACCACCTCAAGTTTATGACCTTTCAGTTCAAAATCATCCATGATTTCAGCTTTGTCCGTTCTGTGTTGAAATTTGTTGAAAATCATGACTCTAAAGGTTTACCGTGGGTTTGCTTGATGAGTTGTTTGAGTAAAAAAGGCGAGCCTGATAAAAGCTTGATAAGTTTGGATGATAAATCAGGTTTCAATAAAATCTGCTGAATAATTTTACCGTAAAATAAGCGTGTTTTGAAGTGCTTCTGCCACTGCCTGTCGTAGGCGCTTTCGACTGAAATTCTGTTTTTATGCCGGCCATTAAAATAGTGTACAACTTCTTCAGATACCATTTTTGCCGAATGAATCGCCATGGCCATGCCGTTACCACATAATGGATGGATTAACCCGGCGGCGTCTCCCGCAAAAAGGACATGATTTTTGACTGTGGGTTTATTTTGAAAGGAAATTTGAGAAATGCTCAGGTGTTTTTCAAACACAGGTTCAGATTGGGACAAAAATCGCTTTAAATGGGGATTTTTAGTCAGTCCAGATTGATTAAACTTTTCGATAGATTTAAATTTTTTAAATGCCTTTTGGTGCACCAAGTAACAAAGGTTAATGTGGCCGTTCTCTACCATGGACAACCCGCAATACCCGCCTTGAAAATTGTGGAGTTCAACCAGGTTTTCATTAAAATCTTTGGTTTTGTAGTGGGCTTTAATGCCAATCCATGGTGTTTTTTGCTTTATGAATTGCCGGTCTAAAGTTTTGTCCAAACCGGAACGTTTACCATGCGCACATATTACAAAATCGGCATGGATTTGTTGTTCCTTTGAAGTGATTTGAAATGAGTCGTTTAAAAATTCAATATTTAAGACTTCATCATGAATGATGTTCACATTTTTTTCTTTGGCTTTTTCTGCCAAAAGCCGATCAAACGCATATCTTGAGATCCCAAAACCACCCAAAGGAAGTTGCTGTTCTAAAGTTTTACCATTTTGATGACTCAGGGTTAAGTTGGATATTTTTTTGGCACCATATTCAAAGACGTTAATGCCTAAACTGTTGAGGTAAGGCAGGATTTCATTTGAAACATATTCGCCACAGACCTTATGGCGTGGGTAATTATGCTTTTCAAATAAAGCCACCTTGATATTTTGATTGGCGAGATGTATGGCCGAGACTAAACCTGCTAGACCACCACCGATGATACAGACTTCATAATTTAAAGTTATTATTTGATTTGATGATAGGCTCAATTAATTAATTTTTGTCTACAAAGAAAATACAAAATGATTCTTTAATTTGAGGTTATTCTATATTTTGCATTAACTTTATTATTTGAATTATCCTTATCATGACAAAATTCAGACTTTTTATTGTTTTATTATTTTTCATCTATTCTATTAATTCCTTAAAAGCCCAGCAATTTGTGGAAAGCTGGGATGGAGTTCCTAATTTAGAACGGCATCAAGTTACCTTAAATCTTCTTGGTCCGGGATTTACTTACGAACTTGGTATACTTAAGAATTTGAGCGTTTCCGGAGAGTTTTCACCAGCTTACGGTATTTATCAGTATGGTTATACTTTTGGTTATGCCTTTAACACCAGAGCCAGATTTTATATCAACTTTGACAGCAGATACAATAAAGGTAAAAAGATCAATTATAATTCAGCTGACTACATTGCCGCGGCTCAAAGTATGTTTTGGGAGCCTTTACAACTTTTTACTAATATCGATGGACCAGCTGAAAACACACTCGTATTTTGGGGTGGCGTTTATGGCATACAGCGGTCTAATGATAAAGGGTTTAATTATAATTTAGAATTAGGTTACGGCTATTATGAAGGCGTTGGCGGCATTTCAAGCGGACATGGACCTTTATTGAAATTTACCATCGGCTGGGTGGCTACAAATAGAGGGAGGAATAAGGTAACAAAGTTGAATTGATTACATAATTTGAAAATTTGAAAATGTACTAATTTGAAAATATGGTAATGTGATAATTTAAACATCAACACCTACAACAGCAACAATAGTATCAACAGCAACAATAGTATCAACAGCAACAACAGCAAAAACAGAAACAACAGAAGCAACAGAAGCAACAGAAGCAACAGTAACAATAATATCTATAGCGACAAACTTGTAACTTTTCAACTTGTAACTAGACTAACCTAGTAGAGGTGATTAAAACTTGTAACTTGAAACTTTCGAACCTTAAACTATAAACAAAAATGAACGCACACGAAATAGATTACCACATTTACGGCGAAGAAATGCAATACGTAGAAATAGAACTCGATCCACAGGAGGCCGTTATTGCCGAATCGGGCAGTTTTATGATGATGGACGATGGCATAAAAATGGATACCATTTTTGGAGATGGCTCAAAGAAAGATACTGGCTTCTTCGGGAAAGTACTTGGTGCAGGCAAACGCATACTAACCGGTGAAAGCCTTTTTATGACGGCGTTTTACAATAACATATCCGGTAAAAAGAAAGTGTCTTTTGCATCACCATATCCAGGTAAAATAGTACCTATTGACCTTATGGGATATAACGGTAAATTTATTTGTCAAAAAGATGCGTTTCTATGTGCAGCTAAAGGGGTGAGCATAGGTATAGAATTTTCCAAACGCCTTGGTCGTGGTCTATTTGGCGGCGAAGGATTTATCATGCAAAAACTGGAAGGTGACGGCATGGCTTTTGTTCACGCGGGCGGGACTTTGGCCGAAAAGACACTTCAACCCGGAGAAGTTTTTAGAGTGGATACCGGTTGTATTGTAGGATTTACCCAAGATGTGGACTATGACATTGAGTTTATAGGCGGTATAAAAAATTCTATTTTTGGTGGTGAAGGTTTGTTTTTTGCAAAATTGCGCGGCCCAGGAAAAGTATACATCCAATCTCTACCATTTAGCCGATTAGCAGACAGAGTGATAGCCTCTGCGCCAAAAGCTGGTGGTAAAGACAGGGGAGAAGGCAGTATACTTGGTGGTTTAGGGAATCTTTTGGATGGGGATAATCGGTTTTAGGTTTTGCATATTCCTTAATAAATGATGCTTTGCATACTTCTTGGCTCAATTTTGAGTTCAGATTGACTCCCATTAACAATTAGTTTATATTGAATTGTTTCATCCGTTGAATTCATCACCACTGTGACGATGCTGCCATCCGGATTTTGGAATGAGGTACTTTCCAACGTACTTCGGCTTGTGGTGGTGCTTATTCGTTTTGCGCCTGGTTTTATAAATTTTGAAAAGTGACCAATGTAGTAATAGGTTGGTGTGTAGATTAATTTACCGGTTGTTGTATCAGCATGAATAGGAGCAAAGCAAAAATTTTCGACGTGATTTGGCCCACCTCGTTCATCCAGTAAAATATTCCAGTCTGTCCATCCTACAACACCGCTATTGAAGTCGTTTATCATAGAATTACCGTATCGTTCTGCGTTAGGCCAAAACTGCATTTTTTCTTCATCAAAACCCTCTTGACAGCCTTCTGTAAACATCATGTTTTTTGATGGAAAAGATTCATTGATGTTCTTTAAGTTGTCGTATTTAGGCAATCCGCCGGTCCAGGTTTCATACCAGTGAAAACCTATGCCCCAGGCATATTTTGAGGCTTCAGGGTCTTCAAAAATAGTATTGGCTCTGTCCGTAATCAAATCCCTGTTGTGGTCCCATACCACAATATTTTTGTCTCCCATGCCTGCCTTTTCCAGGGTTGGTCCTAAGTAATTTTTTAAGAAATCTCGCTCTTCTTCGGCCGTGTAAATGCAAGATTCCCAACGTTGTACAGCCATAGGTTCATTTTGTATGGTCAGACCCCAAACAGGAATGCCTTCAGCTTCATAAGCTTCAATAAATTTGACGTAATAATCTGCCCAATTTTGGCGATACTCCGGAAGCAATTTACCACCTTGAAGCATATTATTATTGGTTTTCATAAAAGCTGGTGGGCTCCACGGACTGGCATAAAAGACCAAATCCTCTCCAATTAAATCTATGGCTTGTTTGATGAATGGGATACGTTTTTCTTTGTCTTTTTCAATGGAGAAAGTTTTTAATTCAGCGTCTCCTTCTTCAATATAGGTATGACTTCCAAGTCCAAAATCACTGCTGTGAATACTGGTTCTGATAATGTTATAACCTATGCCATCTTTTCCGTATAAGGACTGAAGCAATTGGTTTTGTGTAGCCTTATCCAGAGTTGAAAATACTTCGGATGAAGCGTCGGTTATGGCGCCACCTATGCCCAAATATTCCTGAAAAGTTTTTTTTGGATTTACAAAAACTGCAACTTCTGTTTCTAAAGGCTGAATTTTCTCTGTAAACTCTTGCTCGGCCGTTTTTGTCAATCTCAGGTCTGTATTCCTGGCAGTTGTATATACCGCCAGTGTTTTATTGTTATAATTTTCAGTTGAAATAACAGACTCAATTTCTTTAATTTCTGTTTTGCTTTCTTTTGAATCCTGACAGGAAAGCATAAAAATTAAAACTGCAAATAATAAGTAGTTTCTGTAAGATGAAATGATCATGAATAAAGGTATTTTATGATGACTAAAGTAGAATTTTAATGGTAAATAAAAATATGAAAATCATTTCATCTTTTTTGTTTTTATTAATTTAAAATCATTAAGAAATTAAGATCATTAAGGTTTTCATTAAGTCTTAATTTACCATTGTTTTTCATTTATTGGGGGTATAATAGTATTGCGAATGTTCACTAATTATTTTCCCACTTAAATTTTAATAAAGCCATAAAAATAATAGCTTTTAGGGCAATGTTTCTATTTATTTTCGAAACTCATGTTTTACCCAATCTACTTCCATCACCCATTCATCACTGGTCATGGGAGAATCTGTGATTTTGGCAAAATTTAAAATCGCAAACATGGGTTCGGGATACTTGTCGCCCTGACCGGCATTGCGGTAAATCTCTTTACCATCTAAGCGATATATAAGATCGCTGTTTTCCCACTCAACGGAATAATCATGATATTCTGTTAAGGTCACAGCAAAATCTTTTCGCAATGACCACCAATCACCTTTATCACATTCTTCAAGGCTTTTTATAGCTCCGGTTGTAAAACGATTTTTATGGTGGTCACCGTGGTGTTCAAAAATATCAATTTCACCAGAGCCGGTCATCGGCCAGCAAATGTTTTCATCTTCTTCCTGTACTGGCGGTTCGTTATTTTGCGCGCCCAATAGCCACCACGCCGGGAACATGCTTGGCTCACCGCTACTAGACAGTTTTAATCGAGCCGTCCATTTTCCCTTTACGAACTCTTTTTTGTTTTTTGAGGCAATTCTTCCAGCAACATATTTTGTATCAGGATGTTTTTTACCGTGCTTATCTAAGTTGTCGCATTCTAGCTTTTGATCTAATTTAACTACTCTTAGTTTTAATGATCCATTACTCACTTCTCTTGTTCGATAATTGCCATTTGGCACATAACAATGGGTTTCATTATTCACCCAAATGCGTTGATCCTGCCAGTTATCCGGATTAAACGTATCGAATTCATCTATAAAATCTACTTCCCAGACTGTTGATTGAACCTGGGTTTGAGCAATTTCATTTTTGTGTTCTGTTCTACAAGATATGAGGCTAATTGCTATAAAAGTAAAGCTTAGCGTGTAAATATAATATAGTCTTCTCATGGTTTTGAGATTAAATGGTTTGGTTGATTCAGATGTTAATTAGCCTTTTTAATTTACAACAAATTGAAAGACCTGCGAAGTCGAATTATTCCCGGCTTCATCTGTGGTAATTATTTGCCAATAATAAACTAGACCTGAGGTCACCGTAGTTTCAAGATTCGAGCTGCTGGTATTCCCAATTTCCATTATTGGTGGATTTGTGGTGTCTAAAATTACAGTATATGATGAAATATCATTATCAATGTCTGAGGTTTGCCATTCTAACACTACACTGCCTTCCTCAAGATTAGATCCTGATTGTGGGTTTACCGCAGTTGCCGGAAATGGAGCATGACTTTCTACAGGAAGTCCTGCATTATAAAAATTCCATACTACACTCTCTGCACTTTCATTACCGTCGGCAGCCAGAGATTGTACAGACCAAGAGTAGGGTGTTCCTCTTAAAATTCGAATCGTAAATTCAGTTGAAAGTGTACTAATGTCTCTCGACGTCCCATCATTTAAGTTGGTAATTTTTAGAATATATGAACTTGCGTTTTCAGCTTCTTCCCATTGAAACAAAACATCTGTTTCTGTCTCCGAAACAACTATTCCTTCATTACAAACCGTATTGTTTTCAGGGAATATGAGTAAGGCAGCTGCTGGAGATTCTACGTCATTTACAGCCATATCATCGTCGTCGCTACATGACCATACAATAACTAAAAGAATGAGATATACCGGAATTATTTTTTTAAACCTATTCATTGCTTGATGATTTTAAAGTTATACGCTTTTTCAGTTGTTGTTATCTTCAATATGAAAATACCATTTTTGAGGCCGGACATATCAACTTGTAATTGATTATCACTGTTCTTGTAAGTTTTTGAAAATAGTAATCTGCCCTTTATGTCATAGATTTCTATGGGAACGCTTTCTGTATTCGAGCTATTTGTTGTTACGAATAGAATATTTTTAACAGGGTTTGGAAACACCAAAGGTTCTACATCATTAAAAAAAGATTTTTCAAAAATCCCCTGGCAGTCTTTATTGGTTCTAACGCTTAAGTCATTCTTACCGTTCTCCAATTGTAACTGTATTTCGCTTTGATCGGTAATAATCGTATTGTTATTTAAAGTAACGTAGTAAAGCTCCGCTCCGCTTAATTCTATTATTAGGTTAGAGCTGCTGGCCATTCTCCCAGCAATCACCAATAATTCATCGGGTTCTGTTACAGCTATGGTGAAGCATTGTTCATAGTCAGGTTGACTATCTACTGTAATGCACAACGTATAGGTTCCTGCGGATAAGTTTTCGAAATTAATTTCTGAAGTAAAGGTGTCACTGATTGAAACATCTTCGCCGTTAAGTGTTGCCGTATAATTGAAGTTTTCTACAGCTGTTAGTAGAATACTTCCATTGTCTTCTGAACGGCAAGTTTCACTCAATATTTTAACGGTATAATTTTCTGGTGGTAGGTTGAATATCTGACATCCGTCAACATCTACTACGGCATTTGCCGGTGTATTTGGGCACAAGTCATTATTGTCTAACACGCCATCGCCATCACTGTCAGGAAAATCGAATTCAAACCAATTGAAATTAAAACCTCCAGCAAGAACTTTCATTCTTAATTTATGCGGACCTTCTTCAATAAACAGATTATCTGAAACTGTTTCCCAGGTTTGCCATCCATTGGTTATTGGCGTGTCGATTACCACTAACTCTGTTTCCACATCATTTTCATCTACCGTGTATAAACCGATTTGTCCTTCGCTAAATAATGAAGCAATTCTAAATTTAATACCGTATAAGCCTGTCTCCGGAACAAAGATGGAATAATCGGCGTAATCGCCAGGGTCGGTAAAGCCAAAGTTTTGCCCACCGCCTTCATCAGTTGTGTCTTCTAAATTCATGCCTATCATGTAATCGTAGTCTTCAACTTCAATTAAAGTCGGGATTACAAATCGGTTAGGACTGACATTATTGATGACTAAATCCGTAAATGTGTTTAATGTTTTATTGGATTCGGATTGAACGGAGTTACCTGAATAGCTGACTAAAATTTCATCTCCGGTAATCAGGTAACCTTCAACTGATAGCACGATTGTTCTGTCTTTTGTAGGATGAGCTTCAACAGCAGTTACAGTTCTATCTTCACCATTTACATTTACTGAAAACTGATCTAAAGATCCGTTTAATGACGTTGCCATAACAGATTCGCTGATAGCAATTTCTACAGATTGTTCATCTTCTCCGGTTTTACCATTCAATGCATTTAATGTAAGCGCATCAACACTGCCAGTCATTTCAAACTCAATGCTACTTAGATTGACAGGCGTATCGTTATTGATATGAAGTTTTAAAGCATGTTCTCCTTGCGGGAGTATAATATCGTCAATTTCATAGGTTGTAAACTGCGTCCAGCCTCCAGTCGCATTTACTACCTGAGTTGCAGTAATCTCTTCATCATTTAGGGAAAGAAAGAATTCGCCACCTGTTTGTTCTGTGGCTAACCTAACTTTTGCTTTATAAACAGCAGTTTGGTCAATATCTACGGTGTACTTCATCCATTCGCCTTGGTTGACAAAGCCAACATGAAAACCATTGCTATTAGTACTATCGTCATTTCTTTCGATATCGACACCATCATTTCGGTAGGACCAGCCACTGTTCCATGCTGTAAAATTACCTGTTGAAAGGTTGTAGTCTGCCACCACAGTATCGTAGTACGCATGTTCGTTTTTGCCTAAATCATAGTCAGACAAATAAATTAAGCCTGGTATTTCTGAAGGAGTGCCATGATAGGGAATAGTTTGATCGGTCTGAACTTGCCGAATTAACGCATCAGGCACATCTTTTCGATACCGGCTATTATCAACCAGAAGGTTGTCGGCCAGTTGCATCATGGCATTAAAAGTTTCCGTAGCCGTTGGTTGAGGGCCATTGCCTTGCCAATAGTCAAGTATGGCCTGATAGCCCGGATTTATATCAACAGCATAAGGACTATCTATGTCTCCTATTTTACGAAAAGCCCACCAGGCCCAGCCAATGTTATTGTTTTCAAATAGACTCACTGCATCGGTGTACCAGGTATTTGAATTCTCTCCGGATTCACCCATCCAAAGTGGTACGTTATAAGTATCTCTTAAAGGTGTAATCCAGTCCACATCATTTTCGTTATTAAAGCTCCAGTATTTATGGAAACTATAGACCAGATTATCATCCCACGGCGGCGTTAAGCCTGTATGATCGTTAGCATAGGAATTTCCTTCAATATACAGGATGTGGTTATCTCCCACACCTCGGATACCAGCGGTAATATCTTCATATATTTCTCTTAATAGTGCATTTTGCGGTCCCAAATCCCAATGGGTTTCGTTTATTAAATCGTAACCGCCAATCCACTCGTTGTCTTTGTACCTATTGGCTATTCTTGTCCAAAGTGCCACTAATTTATCTCTGTTTTCCTGGCTTTCCCAAAGAGAAGGCTTATCAGGATCATAGTCGTTAATTTCTGAACCTGTACCTTGTCCACCCGGAGTAGCGTGCATATCTAAAATGACGTATATATCGTGAGGAGCAGCCCAATCCAGAACGTCGTCAATTAATTCAAACCCGGTTTCTATCCAGGTGTTTTCTCCGGGAACGGGCTCTTCTTCAATAGGAAGAGTGAACAAGTTATAATGCATGGGAATCCGAATGCTATTAAAACCCCAGGCAGCTAAAGAATCTACATCGCGTTGCGTAAAATGATTTTCTCTCCACTTGGCAAAGAAGGTTTCGGTGTTGGCTTCTCCCATCATCTCGATTAACTTCTCTTTAATTTCATGTTGAGCTCCGGCAACACCAGAGGTTTGCATCATGTAGCCTTCCATAATTTGCCAGCCGCCAGGACCATAACCCCTTAGTAAAACAGGGTCTCCGTTCGAATTAACGATTTCTGTTCCTTGTGCAACAAGACCCTGACACCAGCTTGTAAGTGGCATGAAAAGTATTGCAAATAGTACTATAATTTTTTTCATTTCAAATTTTTTATAAGTTGTTTGCTAATCGATATTTTTAATGCGATGTTTCTAAAAGTTTTACTGGCCTTAAGATGACCAGTAAAACAGTTTAGGAGCTAACTAACACAAATAATTATTCAATTGTCTGGATTGACAGGTTGTTCTATCAATTGGTCTTTACGAATGAAACATTATCTATTTCGACACCGCCTTCACCAAAAGTGAAACCACCACTTCTTATAACTACGTAGTAAGTACCGGCATCCAGCGAAATAGTTCCATCTACTCCGGTACAGCCTGTAGCGGCCATAGATCCTGAATAGGTGACCGTATTGCCACAATCCCATGAATTTACATTTAAAACTCTGGTTGCGCCCTGATTTTCATTATAATCAGCTCCGGCTGTTGGTGCATCTGTTCCCACCCAAACTTCAAACCAAAGTTCATCTATTCCGTTAGTGGAAATAAACATATCCAAAGCAAAATCTCCGGCTTCATCAATGGTTACTGCCTGATTTATACCAACATGGGCTTCATTACCCCAGGAACCGGATGGAATATCTGTGACTTCATCAAATACTGCCACACCATTCGCAATAGTTACAATACCATTACCGGACCCATTATGTTGAATAATGTTCCAGGCTGAATCGTCATCAAAACTTCCATTCGCAATGAGGTTAGGAGCAAAGGTTACATTTCTGGTAGATTCAGTAGAACCATCGCTATTTGTAGCGATTAGGGTTACCGGATAAACACCTTCACTGGCATAGGTATAACTTGGGTTTTCTTCTGTTGAAGTACCAACACCATCACCAAAATCCCATGAATAACTGTCAGCATTAGTTGATGTATTTGTGAAATCTACAGTAAGATCTGTCACGCTAAAGGTGAAATCGGCAGTTGGTAGAAATAATGGCGGTGTATATTCAACACCTGGTACTAATGGCGTCATAGAAGCATTATCTAAAGACAGGCCAGAACCATAATCAGCTCCACCTCCTCGAATGACCAAATACACTGTACCTGTGGTGTTAAATTCAACTAATCCGTTACCTTCACCAACACAGCTAATTTCTGTAAGAGAATTGTCAAATGCTTCATTACCACATCCAGCCCAGGTATTTAGACCTAAACGCATGCCGCCGTCGGCGTAATCCTGTCCCGGAACGGGAGTCGCTGATCCAATATAAACCTCGTACCAGGAGTCAGTCAGTCCACCGCCTGAAACTTCCATATCAATTTGGTAAGGAACACCTGCTTCGACATGTACAGGTTGATAGATTCCTGCCTGACCAAATTCGCCGCCTGTCCAAACGGCTTTATCGCCAGTAAAGTTGACATCAATACCATCTGAAATTGGCAAGACAGTCCATTCGTCACTACCATTAAATTCGCCATTTAATAATACATTTGGTCCTTCAAAATCCTCATTAACAACTATGGTTTGAATACTTTCAGCAGTTCCTCCTCTTGTAAATACTTTAAATCTGACGTCATAATCTCCTTCTCTAATAAATACTTTATTGGCTTCATAGCCTTCAGCAGATGAACCATCACCAAAATCCCAGTGTGTGTACCAGTTGTTATCACTTTCAACAGCACTAAAATTTACAATATTTGGATTATCAGGATCCAAAGTAAATGTGAATGCAGCATCTTCTGCCGTAGGAGCGGGATAAACTACGTCATCATCATCACAACCTGATAGGAGTGTAACAATGCCAATCATTAGGGTATAAATTATAATTTTTATTGTTTTCATAATATCTATTTTAGTCATTAACTTTCTATGAATTATTGTCCATATTCTTTTTCTAATTAGCTTAATAGCCAGGGTTTTCTATAAGATTAGTGTTGTTGTTTCTTCTGTCTTGCCCAATTGGCATGTAGTAGTGTCTTTCAAAGAAATTCATCTGTTGAGGTTCTGCATCAAAGGTTTCGTAGGTAAAGGATTCTTCACCAGCTGCATTAATATGTCTTAAGGTTCTCACGCCTTGAACTTGAATACTTAATGCTTCTTCTGCAATTCTCCATCGTCGCACATCCCAGTACCGGTGGTCTTCAAAAGCCAGTTCTAATTTTCGTTCGTTTCTTAGTCTGTCTCTTAATTCGTCACCGGAAAATGGTTCCAGGCGAAGATTTTGAGTAAGACCAGCTCTGGTTCTTATAGGTTCTACAAAATCTCTTGCCAGGCCTTCATTGCCAAGTTCAAAGGCAGCCTCGGCTGCATTAAGGTAAATTTCACCTAATCTGAAAATTAGACAATCCTGACCAGAGTAAAATTCAGGAATAAACAAAGGGTTAGAGCCATCTTCTAAGTATTTTCTAACGTAAAACCCGGTTTTAGTTGCATCCGGATGAATGCCTATGCCGTCTTTACCTACGCCAGTACCGCTACCCGTATCGAGTTCCCCATTCACTTCGGTGCCATACCATATTTCTACAGGAGAGCCCTGAAACATATCGTTATTGGTAATAATGGTCGCTTTAAGTCGCGGATCTCTGTTTTCCCAGGGATTATTTTCATCGAAGCCAGATCCGGATTCGTTAGGAAGCAAGCCAGTGCTAAGGACTTCATAACTGTCTATAAATTGCTTTGTTGGAGACATGCTCGAACCCCAATCCAACCTGTAGCTGTAAGGTACATTACGTAGATCATAAGAATGTCCTTTTTCAAAAGGTATCCACTTTTTCGTAAAAATAGCCTCCTCACCTGATTCATCTAAGAAAAGTCTGGTGTAATTTTCAGTAGGATCTGTATATTGATTAAAAAGTGAATGTCCTGAATTTTCTATAATAGTCTGCGAAGCGTTTAAGGCGATTTGATAATATGATTCTGCATCAGAAACAGGAACACCGACAACGCCATCTAATTGAACACTGCCGTATTTTGCAATACTACCGGCGTATAAAGCTGCTCTGGATTCTAATGCTTTTGCAGCCCACTTGGTAGCTCTACCATCTTGTGACGGCCAATTTTCAGGCAGTGCATCAAAGGCAGCCTGTGCATCCTGAAGTATCTGGTCATAGACTTCTTTTTCTGTATTTCTGGCAGGAAATAATTCCTCTTCCGGAGTAGTTTCTGGGTTTTGTGCTTCCAGAATGATAGGAACACCGCCATAACGTTTTACCATTTCAAAGTAACAAAACGCTCTTAAATAATACATTTCGCCCAAGCGGTTGTTTCGTTCTTCATCAGATAGTACATTTTCAGGAATAACTTCAAGGTTTTCTATGGAATAATTAATTTTCCATAAGTTAAAGTAACCCCACCAGTCTAATGGCCAGGAGTTGTTGGCCGTACCCCAATTGCCTGGTCTGAAAGAATTTGTTGCAGGTGTCCAGGAATAGGTGCTTCTGGCTAAATCAGTAAGGGCGTCACGATGGGCTCCGCCGCCGGCACCACCCCCAAAGTCTTTCAAATAGTCCCAGGGCATATTTTCATATATCTGAAAGAAATAGGTATCCATTAAGGCTTTATCATTCCAAACATCTGCCTCAGTAACTCTGTCTAAAGGCGGTTCATTGAGATAATCTTCGCATGCCGTGAGCATGAACACAAATAAGATTAAGAATTGTTTATTGAATTTCATAGTATTTATTTTAAAATGATAGGTTAACTCCAAAGGTAAAAGACTTGTTTTGAGGATAGTACCAGCCAACACCAGATGTGCTTTGTGGATCTATATCTTCATCATAGGTTGTAAAGACGTGAAGATTTGTGCCCGTTACAAACATTGAAAACTCATTAAATCCAAACTTTTCGCTAATAGTGGAAGGTAATGTATAGCTAAGGTTCACATTTCTAATTCTTAGGTGGTTACCGCTACGCATCCAATAATCGGAGTATCGGTTGTTATTTTCATTAAACCCACCATCTGTAATTCTTGGGTATGCAGCACCAGTGTTTTCCGGTGTCCAGTAATCCAGTTGATAATCATAGCCATTAAATCCGTTTCTTAATGGGCTTTGAGCTTCACCATCTATGTAGATATCATAACCGGCAGCGCCTGTGAGCAAAACAGCAAGATTCCATCTTTTGTATTGTGCATTTAAATTGAGCGAGTAGTTAATGGCAGGTCTATCGCCGTCACCAAAAACTTTTTGATCACGAACATCTATTATGCCATCATTGTTAAGGTCCTGAAATCTAACATCACCGGGTTGAAGGCTTGCATTATTGTTATTGTCCTGTATAGCCCAGCTATCTATTTCTTCCTGAGATTGGAAAAGACCCTGAGAAATATAGCCTCTTCTAAGGTTGGTAAATCCACCGGTTATGGTCAGGTTTTGTCTCATGAAAGGATCTTCCTGAAAATTTTCATCAATAAAAACTGCTTTTTCCCTTGATCTTGAGAAATTGAATACAGCTCCCAACTTAAAATCATCAGTAATTTGTTTGTTGTAGTTCAGAGAAAATTCAAAGCCTTCATTAGAAAACTCGTATAAATTTTCAGCAGCTATTGAAACGCCTAAAGTGCTTGGCACACTCGCAGAAGCGAAGGCAAGAACATCTTCTCGTATCCTGTAGAAGTAATCGAATGAGAATTGAAGATCACCATTTAAAAATCTTGCATCTAACCCGACATTATAGGTAGTGTTTGTTTCCCAAGTGATATCCCTGTTGGCTAATGCAGTGTTATCTATTGTGGGAATCGCTCCGTCTCCAACCACATAGAAAAAGCTGTAATTAAAACCGCTTAACCATTGATAGGCAGCAGTATTATCATTACCGGCAGTTCCTATAGATGCTCTTAATTTTAGATTTTGGACTGCATTTTTAAGCGGTTCAAAAAAGTTTTCATCAGACAATCTCCAACCGGCAGAAACGGAAGGGAAGAAACCCCATTCGTTACCTGGGGCAAATCTAGAGGAGCCGTCGTATCTAAAGGAGGTTTCAAAGAAGTATTTTGCTTTATAATCGTAACCAAAACGACCTACATAACCCAATCTGTTTTCTCTAAACTCGCTTCCGTTTGCACCCTGATTCTGCAGTGATCCTGCGTACAGTTGATCTATGGCGCTGGATTGAAAATCCTGACGTCTTCCTGAAAAATTTTCACCTTGTATTTGTTGAATTTCTGCAAGCAATAGACCGGAAACACTGTGCTGATTAAACGTACGGTCATAGTTTATAGAGGGTCGTAATACGTAGAAATTACTGTAATTTGTAGATTGTTCTAAAATAGTTTCGCTAAACGCACCTTCGGGGATAGCCGTAAACGAATCGTATTCACCAGTTTGTTGATTTAGTGTGAAAAGTTCGTAGCCTTTCCCCCAATCTTTATTAAATGATGTGTCGTATATTAATGAAGCAAAAGTTTTAATACTTAGTCCTTCAACCTGATTAATATCCCAATCTAAAGTTAGTTTTGCGTCGATATTATTGTTGATTGAACGAAAATATCCCGCATTGAAATCACGCATACCTTCCTGGATGTGGTTTGGGCTAAAACTTGGTTTAACTGGTGTACCATCAGGATAATAAGCTAAATCAGTAGGAAGTGAACGGCTTAATTCTCTAAAAATATCAAAAGCTGAATATGCCGGCGCCTCATTTTCCCTTCTTCTGGCGGCTAAATTTAAGCTGATGTTTAAATTGTCGGTCACATCTGCACTTATGTTTGAGCGAATATTGTACTGTTGAAAAGAAAGGGCATCTGTGCTGTAATTGGAACCTTGATCAATAAAGCCAGCGGACATGAAGTATTTTACTTTTTCGGTACCACCCGATAAGTTCAGGTTATGTCTTTGTTGAAAGGCCCAATCATCCAAGACTAAATCTTTCCAATCTGTATCCGGAAAGTTTAAAGGATCGGAACCCGTTCTAAACAATTCAATTTCTTCTTCTGTATAGAAGGGGTTTTGGTTGGCATTGCTCAAACCCTCATTTAGTACTTGAGCATATTGAGCAGAGTTGAGAAAATCCGGATAGGCGGTAAATGTCGAAAAGGTAAACTGATTGTTATAGGTTAATTTAGGTTTTCCTATTTTACCCTTTCTGGTTGTGATCAATACAACCCCGTTACCACCCTGAACACCATATACTGAGGCAGCAGCAGCATCTTTTAATACCGAGATGTCTTCAATTTCGTTTGGATCTAATTGATTTAAGTCGCCGGGAGCGCCATCTACAATGACTAATGCACTTCCGAAGTTTCTAATTTCAAAAGAAGATCCGCTAAAGCCAGGTTCACCGGTTGTTTGTCTTACAAAAAGACCTGATGCCAATCCTTCTAAAGCATTACTTACTTGTGGCACTGGAAGTTTTCTTAGCTCTTCACTGTCAACACTGGATATTGCTGAAATGACTTTTCTTTTGGATTTTTCTCCATAACCAATGACAACTACTTCATCCAAAGCATCTACGTTTTCCACCAGAGTTACCTCAATATCAGTTTCGCCTGTCACTTCTATTTGTTTGCTTTCAAAGCCGAGATAAGCAAAGACTAAAACATCACCGATTTCTGCATCAATAGAAAACTTACCGTCAAAATTTGTTAATGTTCCTGTAGTTGTTCCTTTAATGAGAACATTTACGCCCGGAATTGGAAGACCTTCTTGGTCTGAAACTGTTCCTGTTACCGAAACCTGAGCTAGTCCTGAGCTTACACAAAAGATAAGTGTAATTACAAGGAATAAAACCGATCCAGGTCTTTTGAAATCATCTAAAAAATTGGTCATTATAAAATTATTTAGTTGTGGTTATTGGTTGAATTATGTTTTATTTCAATATCAAAACATTTGAATTTGAACCTTAGTGATTTATAGTTTTACTTTTTTATTATTTTCTGCGTAGTTGAAGCTTTATCGGTAGTGATTTTTAAGATGTATGTACCAGAACCTAAACCTGAAGAATCAATCTGTGAAGATAGTAATTGCGGTTGCTCCACAACCAGTCTTTTTCCTGTCATATCAAATACTTCAATCAAAGAGATGATTTGATTATTTGTTGATATGTTCCAGAAATCAGTAGTAGGATTTGGATATACGGTCAAATCAATTTTTTCAAAAGAATTGGTGCTAAGTGTAGCAAACTCACCTAAAACGAAATCATCTATTTGAAAAGTGTTGAGGTTAGGGTCCGTTACTACATCAGAATCTACCTGGATATCAAAGAACACAGCAACTTCAGTATTTGCAACCGAATTAAATCCGGTAAAATCAAAAATTAATTCCTGCCATACATCTGGTGTCGTATAATCTAAAGTGACTTCGGAAGCAGTTCCACCATTTTCAATTTTTACCGTTACAGGTAAAGCTCTTGGCCCTTTTACTTTTAGGCTAACACCTTTATCGCCAGACGAAAGGTCGATACCAACAGGGTTTTGAAAAAATACTTTTGAAAACCAATCGTCGTTAATTCCGGAAATTTCAGCAACCTCTGTAGAAGGATTTATACCATCGGTTACGGTATTGGTTGCATCTTCATTCATACTAATATTAGAAGTTTGCAGTCCAGTAGGTGTTTGGAAATCAAAATCAAAATCTGAAGTCATACCGGCAGGAGCGGAAGAGGCAATAAGGTTAAAATTATCTAATTCGACTCCTGATGTGCCGAAATTTGAACCTCCTGATCTAAAGAGTAAATAATAAGTTCCTGAGTTAGGGACATAAAATAATCCCGGGTTAGTACTATCACATCCGGAAGCTACTGCCGAGCCAGAATAAGTTTGAGAACAATCCCAGGCGTTATATGCTTTTATGACCTGCATATCTCCAAAGTATTCCTGATTCTGAATAGGCTCATCAGCTCCAAGATATGCTTCACCCCATATTTCATTTATACTGTCGAAGTCCATATCCATATCGAATTGATACCAACCGGCAGACAAGGTTAAATTCGTATAAAAACCCATATGAATCCATCCTCCGTCGGTAGGGTCGATTTTACTTATTGTTGCGTTTCCGTTTGAGAAGTCAACAGAACCGTTTGTGCTATCTGTTCCATATTGATTTACCACAGTCCAGCCCGTTGAGTCATCAAATGTTCCGTTTGTAATCAGATTTTGGCCATAACCAAATGTCATGTAAAGTAGGCCTGTAATTAAAAGTGTAATTTTTTTCATTGTCTTGTATTTAGTTGTCCATTAAGATTTTTAGTCCTTACGACTAAATCGTTGTAGTAAAAAATTCAATACGAAAATTCTATGGTCCAAAATTAGACTGAAAATTCAATGTTACATGAAAACTCACTACATCAAAAACTCAATAAACTGTTAAATAAAACTCATCAAAAACTCACAATTACTCATTTATATGCTATAAGATAGAGGTTTAAGATTATTTATTAATATATTGGTCTTCACAAAACACCTCTCATGCCTGGAAAATTTGTTTTTACAATATTTGTTCTTATATCGCTGAATATTTTTTCTCAATCAGATTCAATAAAACTCAGTGGTGTACCCTTACGAACACATTTTGATTCTGAAGATTATCAGGGTGGCATGCAAAGCTGGGATTTTGGTCAGTCTAGTGACGGGTTAATATATGTTGCAAATAATAATGGTCTTTTGGAGTTTGATGGGAATAAATGGAAGAAGTATAATATACCGGATGCGACAAAGATCAGGACTGTAATGATAGACAGTAAAGGTGTTATTTATGTAGGCGGTCAAAATCAAATCGGTTATTTTAATAAAACAGCAAAGGGTTTGGTGTTTCATTCTCTAATGAGTGAATTGCAGGCTGCCAACATCAATATTTCAGAAATATGGAAAATTTTTGAGAATGAAGGTAAGGTGTACTTTAATGCAGAGGACAAATTAATATCATATTCTGATAAGGGTTTTGAAGAGATCAACTCCCCCGGTTTTCTTATAAATTCATATATGATAGATAACCGAATGATATGTCAATTTTACGGATTAGGACTGTATCAACTTATTAACGGTGCATTTCTTCCACTTCCTAATACAAAAGAATTGTCAAGGCTTGTTGCTATTTATGTATTTGACGAAGGCTACCTTTTCATCAGCGAATCTGGTGATATTTACTTTTACAATAGATCAGGTCTTAAGTTGGTTAAAAAGATATTTGAGTCTGGCACTATAAATAAAGTAATAAAATTAGAAAATGGAAATTATGCTGTCGGGACCCAAAATAATGGCCTTCTGGTTCTAGACTCAAATTTTTCTAAAATATCTCATTTTACCAAAAACAAAGGCATTACCGATAGAACGGTAAAATCTGTTTATGAAGATAATTTCAACAATCTTTGGGTTGCATTGAACAACGGCATTGATTACCTTAAAATAAGTTTGCCCTTTAATTTAATTAATGAAGAATTGGGTGTTGAAGGTACTGGTTACGATGCACACTATTTTGAAGACACTGTTTATTTAGGCACAAATAATGGACTGTTTTATCAACAAGATACAAACGTATTTTCTGAGGATAAGATTTTTAAATTTCTAAAGGAAAGTGAAGGTCAGGTCTATAAACTTTCGCAAGTAAACAATGAACTTTTTTTAAATCATCACAAGGGAACCTTTAAAATTGAAGGTAATACTTTAGAACAAATTCATGACATAGGCAGTTGGACGTTCACACCAACAAGTAAACCTGATTTAATTTTAGGTGGAGATTATAAAGGAATTAAATATTTCGAAAAGCAAAATAATACCTGGATCCATACAGCTGATATTCCCGGATTGACGGAGTCGTCCAGAATTTTGGTTTTTGAAAATGACACTATCCTTTGGATGTCTCACGGTTACAGAGGTGTTTACAGAATAGAATTTGATAAAAACATGCAACCTAAGGGCGATATAAAACACTTTGATAAACGCCATGGTTTTCCTTCTAATATTTTGATTACAGCATACAAGCTGGACGGTAAAATGATTTTTACATCAGAGCATGGCATTTACAATTTTAATCCACAATCCTTAGAGTTTTCAAGTAATACATTTTTTGATGATTTGTTGGGTAAGGCCCACGTAAGCAATTTGAAGTCAGATAATTATAACTCCATATATTATATTCAAAATGAGGAGTTTGGGGTTATAAGGGAAGAAAAGTTTGGTAGATATAGTAAGGAGACTTCTAAGTTTAAACACATCAATAAATATATAAGTGATGACTTACAAAACATATCTATCATAGATAATAATAATATTCTTATCACTGCTAAAGACGGGTTTGTGCATTTTGATCCATCGAAAAAGTACAGCATTAAAAAAGATTTTTCAACAAACATTAGGTCTGTAAAGGCTTCTAAGGAAGAAGATTCAACCTTTGTGGACATTCCTATAAAAACAGAAGATTTTGGTATTCATAAAAATCAATCTATTAAAATTGAGTATGCTTCACCATATTATGATGGTTTTGAAGACCTTAAGTACAGCTACAGGTTAAAACCATTAGATGAAAAGTGGTCTAAATGGTCTTCGCTAAATGAAAAAAGCTATGACCATTTACCTTTTGGTGATTATACTTTTGAGGTGAAGGCCCTTAATATACATGGTAGTGAAAGTAAAGTCTCAGAATTCTCTTTTCAGGTGTTAACGCCATGGTATGCGACCTGGACTGCAAGGCTAAGTTATATCATTATTTTATTAGCAATCATAATTCTGACACCTTTTTTACAGCGCAGAAAACATAAAGCTGAAACATCTATCATTACTGAACAAAAGGAAAAAGAGCTACAAGTTAAAGATGAAGAGATAGATAAGCTATATAATGAAAAATTACAAACAGAACTTAATCTAAAGAACGATCAGTTAACCTCTATAACTATGCAACTTGTTAAAAATAAAGAATTTATTCAAAATGTACAGGAGAAAATTGAGGCTACTCTGGATAAAGGAGGATCTAAACAAGAACTCAAGCGCATAATAAGTACTATAGATCAGGAACTTTCTGATGAGGATTACTGGGAAAAATTTGCTTATCATTTTGATCAGGTTCATGGCAATTATTTAGAAAAACTATCTCAACAAGACATAAAACTATCCCCAAGAGAGATTAAATTAGCCGCATTTCTACGAATGAATATGAGTTCTAAAGAAATAGCCAAATTATTAAACATCACCACGAGAGGCGTTGAATTGGCCAGGTATCGATTAAGAAAAAAATTAAAATTAGAGCGTGAGCAAAACTTAGTAGAATATTTGATTGAGTTGGATAAAAGTAATAAAATTTGATATTGTTTAAAAATTCTGTAAAGTAGAAGCTAGCTTTTTTCTATAATTTTTCACTAAGGTATTTCCAAAAGTCACTTTGTCACTTTTTAATAAATTCAGCTTTTCTCCCTTAACTATGCTTGGATGCATTTCCCTAAGATGCTTATCGCTCCAAATACCTAATTCTAAGATGAGAGGTGTTAAGTCTAAGGCTTTATCTGTAAGGTGGTAGTAAATCGACTTTTTATTGGTGGGCAGTTTAGATTTTGTAACCAACCCAAATTTTTCAAGTAGCTTAAGTTTGTTAGAAAGTATATTCGTTGCTATTGCTTCTTCACTTTCCGTAAAGTCTTTAAAAGTTTCTTTTCCTTCAATAAGCATTTGCTTTACAATCACCAACATCCATTTATCACCTATTACATCTAAGGCTGAGGTAAAAGGGCAATTGCATCTAAAATTGTGTTCCATTCCAGCTTTGATCATATGAATTACAAAGGTAGAAAAATAAATTTTTACTTGCAAAAAGCAATTTATTTTAAATATTACTTGCGTATTAAAAGTAATATATTATTTTTGCTTTCAAATTACAAGTAAAAATAGAAAACATGAAAAAAACAATTCTTACCCTAATGCTAGTAAGTTTTTTAGCGAGTTGCAATTCCAATAAGAAAACAACAAACTCAAAAGAAGAAACCCCAAAAACACAAAAAGCAATGAACAACAAAGAAATCGTAGGCACTTTTTTGGGTGCCGTAATGAAAAACGACCCTGAAACCATGCGTCAGCACGCTAATGCCGATTACATTCAGCACAATCCGTTCATCCCAACAGGTTTAGAGCCATTTATTAGCATGCTACCCATCCTTCAAGAACACGGAACTTATGCCGAAAACATCCGAATGTTTCAAGATGGTAATTATGTATTTATGCACAACATCTGGCACAATGCTAAGCCTTTTGGATCCGATGAAATGGTGTCCTTCGACATCCTTCGCATCGATGAAAACGGAAAAGTTGCCGAACATTGGGATGCGCTTCAGCCCTTAGTGAAAGAAACCGCCAGCGGAAGATCCCAAACCGATGGACCAACGACGGTTAAAGATTTGGATAAAACAGAAGTCAATAAAGCCTTAGCAGTTTCTCTGGTTGAAGATGTACTGATGGGTAAAAATCCGAGTAAGATTGGCGACTACATCAGTGCAGAAGATTACCACCAACACAACCCACAAATCAAAGATGGACTAACCGGAATTGTAGAAGCTGTAGAGTACCTCACTTCTCAAAATAATATGTTCAAATACACCAAAATTCATAAGGTATTGGGAGAAGGTAATTTTGTGCTTACTATAAGTGAAGGCGAATGGAGCGGAAAAACCCACGCTTTTTACGATTTATTCCGAGTTAAAGATGGCAAAATCGTAGAACATTGGGACGTCATTCAAGAAATCCCTACCGAAGGTTTGGCGAACGATAATGGGATGTTTGGGTTTAAATAATCGCTTTATTTGGGCGTTACCACTGTCACTTTTTAAAAGGAAAAGTGCCAGTGGTCGGGCTTTCCGCTATATCTTTTTTTGTTTTTTAAGAAACAAAAAAAGGATGCCGCTGCAATCCCTAACGCGAGAAAAACAATGAAAAAATTAGACAAATGAAAAAAGCACTAATCATAAATACACATCAAGAATATCCTTTTGCTAAAGGCGAATTGAATAAAGAAATCGCTAGAAGGATTGGAGAATATCTAAACAGTATTGGTTATGAAATAAAAACCACCACTATGAAAGATGATTGGGATGCAGATGAAGAGGTCGATAAGCACACTTGGGCAGATGTAGTCATTTTACAATCTCCTACCAACTGGATGGGCTTGCCTTGGAGTTTCAAGAAATACATGGACGAAGTTTACACGGCAGGAATGTTTGGTAAAATGAGTCAGAATGACGGCAGAACAGCAAAAGCACCAAAGAAAAATTATGGTGGTGGAGGTCTGCTCCAAAACACCAAGTATATGCTTTCGCTCACCTTCAATGCACCAGAGGAATCTTTTAATGATTCTGATGACTTTTTTGAAGGGAAAAGTGTAGACGACTTATACTTTCCGCAACACATGAACTTCAAGTTTTTTGGAATGCAAAAATTGCCAACTTTCGCTTGCTTCGATGTGATGAAAAATGGTGACATCGAA
>Ga0102928_1000532_pt1 | contig 24590 bp, 19 predicted proteins | sample SalPonR1_B_D1_MG_FD_78504 | JGI IMG/M metagenome (GOLD analysis project Ga0102928, IMG submission 78504) | Salt pond soil microbial communities from South San Francisco under conditions of wetland restoration - Salt Pond MetaG R1_B_D1_MG | ecosystem: Environmental > Aquatic > Marine > Intertidal...
CAGTCCGGCCTCACGCTTGTTCCAGGTGTCCAGCAATTCTTTGGAGGGCAGGCAGCCGATCAGCCCCGGGTGAATCAGGCCGGCAAATTCCACGTTGGGAATGTGGCGGGATTTGGTGAACATGCCGTTGAAGTCCCAGATGGATTTCTGGGCCTCCGGGAAGTGTTCGGTCAGGAAGCCACCGCCGTTCTGCTTGGAGAAGAACCCGTTAAAGCCCCACTGGCTCTCTTCGAAGGTGCCGATGTCGAGGATGTCGACTTCCAGCAGGTCGCCCGGCTCCGCGCCCTCGACCCCGATCGGTCCCGACAGGAAGTGAACCTGGCTGAGATCAACATCGCGCACGTCGTCGGCGTTGTCATCGTTCTTGATCTGGCCGCCGGTCCAGTCATAGCACTCAACGATGAAGTCGTCGCCCGGCTTGACGGTGGCTACCAGCGGTATGTCCGGGTGCCAGCGGTTGTGGATTTTGTCGTTCTCATAGGCCGACTTGTTCAGATCGATCTTGATAATGGTTTCAGCCATAACGGGCGCTCCTTGGTGTTGGCTTGCACTAGTAAGTAACGGCTTTACTATCCGAAATCCCGGCCCTGTGAGGTATTCGCGAAATGCCCCCGGTGCCTACGTCATTCGACGTATTGGTGCACCGTGACCTTCCTGCCCTGTAAGCCGGCTTCAAACCGGCGGTAGTCCGGATACGCCAGCAACGCCCGGGCAACGGCGGGTTCCAGCCGCTGGCGAAAAGCCCGCAGCAGTTCCCGGGCCCCATAGCGAGCGTCGTAGCCACGGCACAGTTCCTCACGCAGCTCAGGCGAGAGCGACAGCTCGGCGTGCTTTCTGGACAACCGGCGATTGAGGCCCGCCAGCTCAATGTCCAGCAGAGCTTCCAGCCAGTTGTCGGTAAGTCGATTGAAGGTGAGGATCTGATCAATCCGGTTGAGGAATTCCGGATCGAAGTGCCGGCGCAGGGCGGTATCGCGAATGGCCTCGCCGTTGCCGGGTGATAACCCGAGCCAGCGGCGCCAGCCCCGCTGGTAGCTTTGCTCATGCGTCTCCGCCTCCAACGCACCGGCGTTGCTGGTCATGAAGATCAGGGTGTTGCGAAAATCGATCTCCCGGTTACCGGAGGGGAACACCAGCCGACCGGTGTCCAGCACGTTCAGCAGCGTGCGCACCACTTCCTTGCTGGCTTTCTCGATTTCATCAAATAACACAATGCCGGGTTTGCTGAACGAGCCCTGTACTTTGTCCAGATCGAACAGGCTATGGCCTTCCTTACTGCCCACGTAACCCGGCGGTGCACCGGTCAGGGCAGCGGCGTAATGCTCCTGCGCCAGGGTGTTCATGTCGATACGGCACAGGCCATCGCGATTGCCGTGGATGGCTTCGGCAATGAGGCGCACGGTTTCGGTTTTGCCCACGCCGGTGGGCCCCAGGAACAGGTGCACCGCCAGCGGCCGGCTGTCCTCGCCGATATCGGCTTTCACCCGCACCAGCATGGATTCCATGGCGGCCAGGGCCTCATCCTGGCCGACGATATTTTCCCGCAGTCTGGCCATCACGGCCTCGGGCTCGAAGCGGAACCGGGAAGCACGAACCGGGCCTGAGGCGGCCCGGTTCTTTTCAATGGTTTCCCGATTGGCTTCCAGCCGTTCGTTGATAAACGGCATGAACGCCTCCCGGGCTTAGGCCCCTGCGGATTTTTCCTTGCCGTCGAACGGCAGCTCGCCCACCGGGCACTCGGCGGTGCCTACCGTCTTCCGGGTCATGGCCTCCACATTTTCCTGCGCCTTCTGGGCGTCCATCACCCAGGTACGATAGAACTCGAACGGACAGTCGGCCACGCCCTTGTCGCCGTCCCCGGAGGCATGCACACCGGTGTAGCCCCGGTGCAGCAGCTTGAACAGGTGATTCTGGGACTGGTCGTTCGCACGGGCATCACGGATCTGGCCTACGGACAGCTGGGCATACTGAATGCCCATGTCTTCCTCACCGCATTCCCCGAGGGTACGGCCATCGAAGCCGATGATCGCGGAGTGGCCGAAGTAGGAATACACGCCGTCAAATCCGGCGGCGTTGGCCACCGCAACGTAGCAGTTGTTTGCCCAGGCCATGCTCTTGGCCATCATCACCTGCTGTTCCTTGGCCGGGTACATGTAGCCCTGACAGCGAACAATCAGCTCCGCCCCTTTCATGGCGCAATCGCGCCAGATCTCGGGATAGTTGCCGTCGTCGCAGATGATCAGGCTGATCTTCATGCCCTTTGGACCCTCGGTGACGTAGGTAGTGTCACCCGGATACCATCCCTCGATCGGACACCAGGGGATACACTTGCGGTATTTCTGGACGACCTCACCCTCGTTGTTGATCAGAACCAGGGTGTTGTATGGCGCCTTGTTGGGGTGATCCTCGTGTCGTTCGCCGGTCAGTGAAAACACGCCCCAGGTGTTCGCCTCACGACAGGCGGCAGAGAAGATGGCCGTTTCGTCACCGGGCACGGTGGCCGCGGTTTCCATCATTTCTTCGTTGTCGTACATGATGCCCATGGTGCTGTATTCCGGGAACACCACCAGGTCCATGCCCGGCAGGCCGACTTTCATACCCTTGATCATGTCAGCGATGTTGCGGGCGTTGTCCAACACCTCGGCTTTGGTATGCAGCCGCGGCATCTTGTAGTTCACCACCGCCACGCCGACGGTATCGTTGCTGCTGGAAATATCACCGTGTCTCATCGTTCTGCTCCTCGTTAAACCGCCAGATAGCTCGCAATCTTGTCCTGATCCGCTTCTTCCCGGCTCTCTTCGTGCACAATCGCGCCCTTTTCAATCACCAGGATCCGGTCTGCCGCATCCATCACGAAGCTCAGAACCTGCTCCGACACCACAATCGACAGGCCCCGCTCATCGCGGATACGCCGAAGGGTCTGCGCGATCTCCTTGATAATGTTGGGCTGGATACCTTCCGTGGGTTCGTCAAGCAGCAGCACTTTGGGCCGGGTGGCCAGTGCCCGGGCAATAGCCAGCTGTTGTTGCTGGCCGCCGGAGAGGTTGCCACCACGCCGGTTCTGCATTTCCTTAAGTACCGGGAACATCTCGTAGAGGTCCTCGGGCACCTTTTTCTCACCCACGGCGGCCAGGCCGGTCTCGATATTCTCCCGTACCGTCAGCGTCGGAAAGATCATCCGCCCCTGCGGCACGAAACCGATTCCGGCGCGCACACGCTGGAAGCTCTTCAGGCCGGAAAGGTCGTTACCATCCAGACTGACCTCACCGCCTCGCGTGGGCGTCATGCCCACCAGGGATTTCATCAGCGTGGTCTTACCCATGCCGTTACGCCCCACCACGGCGACAATTTCGTTCTTTGCCACGTCGAGGTTGAGGTCATCGATGATGGTGCTTTGGCCGTAGGCCACCGAATGATGTTTGATGCTCAGCATGATCAGTGCCCCAGGTAGACTTCGATGACTTTCGGGTCCGATTTCACGTGCTCGATTGACCCTTCGGAAAGAACTTTGCCCTGATGCATGACCGTGACCCGGTCAGCGATATCACCGACAAACTGCATGTCGTGCTCGATCACCAGCACCGTATGGTCCCTGGTAATCACCCTCAGCAGCTCGGCGGTTTTCTTGCGCTCGGTGACGGACATCCCGGCCACCGGCTCATCCAGCATCAGCAGGTCCGGTTTCTGGATCAGCAGCATGCCGATCTCCAGCCACTGCTTCTGGCCATGGCTCAGCGATGCAGCCGGCTCATTCAGGGCCTCGGTCAGGAAGATGGTTTCAGCCACTTCCTCTACAGCCTTGAAAACTTCCGCGTCGCGCTTGAATCCAAGCGCGCCCATCACGCTGTGTCCCTTTGGGTAGGACACTTCAAGGTTTTCGAAGACGGTCAGGTCCTCGAACACTGACGGGGTCTGGAATTTCCGGCCCACACCCGAGTGAACAATCTGGTGCTCCTTGAGCTTGGTAAGCTCCTTACCGTCAAACTTGATGGAGCCGGACGTGGCCTTGGTCTTGCCGCAGATCAGGTCCAGAACCGTGGTTTTACCGGCACCGTTGGGGCCGATGATGACCCGGATTTCCTTGGGATCGAGGTAGAAGGACAGATCATCCACGGCCTTGAAGCCATCGAATGACACGGTCAGGCCTTCGACCGCCAGCAGGAAATCCCCACGTTTGCTTTTGGCTGCACTCATCACGATTTCTCCGGGCTGTAGGAATCGATCATCGGATCGTAATCAGGAGTCTTCTCAGCGGTCGGCTTTGGCTCTGCGGCTTTTTCCGCGGGCTTGGCCTCCAGCTTTGCACCCCTGTTGCGTTTGAAGATCTTGTCTTCCAGGGGCATGACGTAGGTCTGATACAGGCCGGCAAGACCATTCGGGAAGGCCAGTACGACACCGATAAACAACGCACCCATGGCAAACGGCCAGAGTTCCGGGAAGGATTCCGAGAAGCCACTCTTGGCGGCATTCACCAGCAAGGCACCGTAGACCGCGCCGAGGATGGACAACCGGCCACCCAGGGCACAGAAGATGACCATCTCGATGGAAGCGACGATGCCGATGAACGACGGCGACATGAAGCCGACAATCAGGGTGAACATGGCACCACCGACGCCGGCAAAAGCCGCTGCCAGGCAGAACACGAAGATCTTGAAGGCGGCAACGTCATAGCCAGAAAAACGCACCCGGTTTTCCTGGGCGTTCATGGCCACCAGGATGCGGCCCAGCTTCCGGTTCTGGACAAGGCGCGCCACAAACAGGCAGAGGAACAGCATGCCAACACAGACAAAGTACAGGATGGTCCGGGCTTCATCGGTTCGGATGTCCCAGCCGTTCAGCGTCTGCAGATCGGTAATGCCATTCACACCGCCGGTATAGCCCTGCTGTCCGATAATCAGAATCGTCAGAATTGCGGCGATAGCCTGGGTGATGATGGCGAAGTACACGCCCCCCACCCGCCGGGTAAACATGGCGAAGCCGATAACGAACGCCAGCAGAACCGGCACACCGATCACCGCAAGCAGGGTAAAGGAGAAGCTGTGGAACGGTTCCCAGAACCAGGGCAGCTCGGTGAGCTGGTTCCAGTCCATGAAATCCGGGATGCCGGGAGTGGACTGAATGGCGGTGGCCTCCGGCGTGGAGGCCTCCAGCTTCAGGAACATGGCCATGCAGTAGCCGCCAAGGCCAAAGAACACACCCTGGCCCAGGCTGAGAATGCCGGCCTTGCCCCAGCACATCACCAGGCCAATGGCGACAAAGGCGTAGGTCAGGTACTTGCCCACCATGTTCAGGCGGAATGGGTCCAGCGCCAGTGGCAAAATTACCACCAGCAACACGGCCAGTGCGACGTAATACAGTCCCTCGCGGGTGGCAAACCATTTCAATGGGGATGAACTCTTCATGACAATCTCCTAGCGACGGACCTTGAGGGCCATGAGTCCTTCTGGACGCAACATCAGGATGCCGACGACGACCAGCAGGGTGAGCACCTTGGCCATGGAACCACTGAGGAAGAACTCCATGGTGGACTGGGCCTGGGATATGCCGAAGGCGGACACAATGGTGCCGATCAGGCTCTGGGCACCGCCAAACACCACCACCAGGAAGGTATCGACGATATAAGCCTGGCCAGAGGACGGACCGGTGGAACCGATCATGGTGAAGGCAGCGCCAGCGACGCCAGCGATGCCACACCCGAGGGCAAAGGTGGCTCGGTCGATACCGGCACTGTTGATACCAACGGCTTCAGCCATGGGGCGATTCTGAACCACCGCCCGCACTTTCTTGCCATAGCCGGATCGGTACATCAGGAAATACACGCCCACGGCAATGGACAGCGCGATGATCATGACGAACAAGCCGTTGATGGGCAGCTCCACCAGGTCAGTCACCTGGATCGCCCCCATCATCCACTCGGGCAGATCCACACCCACTTCCCGGGCGCCAAAGATGGATCGGTAAGCCTGCTGCATGATCAGGCTCAGACCCCAGGTGGCCAGGAGGGTATCCAGTGGTCGGTGATAGAGTCGCCGTATCATGAGCCATTCAACGAATGCCCCCAGGGCAGCACAAATCAGGAAAGCCAGAACCATGGCGACGAAGAAGTAGCCGCCGAACAGGCTCGGCAGATAGGACTGGAAAAAACCGGATGTCAGGTAGGTTGTGTAGGCGCCGAGGATCATGAACTCCCCGTGGGCCATATTGATCACCCCCATCTGACCGAAGATGATAGCCAGGCCCAATGCCATCAGTACGAACACTGAAAACAGGGAGAGCCCGGCAAACCCCTGCATGGCAAATATCGACATCAATTCACTGCTGGTGTAGCCATCAAACATGACCCTTACTCCCCTTTAGACCAACTTACCCTTCAAACCCTTAATCTCGTGTTGCAGAGGCAACGGATGCTGGCGCCCGGGGGCGCCAGCAGTCCGGGCTTATTGGTAGCCTTCCGGGAACGGGTCCGGTTCCATCAGCTCTTCGGTCTCGTAGACAACCTTGTACTGGCCGTCAGGTTGAGCCTGGCCAATACGGGTCTTGGACCACAGGTGATGGTTTTCGTGGATGCGCACGTAACCTTCTGGCGCTTTCGTGAACTCGATGCCTGCGAACTCTTCACGGATCTTGTCGATGTCGAATGAGCCGGCTTTTTCAACCGCAGCTTTCCACAGCCATGGGCCGAGATAAGCCGCCTGGGTCACGTCACCGATGACCATGTCATCGCCGTAGGCTTCCTTGAAGGCCGCAACAAATTCCTTGTTGTTGGGGTTATCGAGGCTCTGGAAGTACTTCATGGAGGCGTAGATGCCGTCCACGTTCTCACCGCCGATACCGCGGATTTCGTCCTCGGTCACGGAAATGGTCAGCAGAAGGGGCTTCTCATCGGTGAAATCGATACCAGCCGCTTTCATCTGCTTGTAGAAGGCCACATTGGAGCCACCTACAACCGAGGCAAAGATCACGTCCGGCTTACGCAGCTTGATCTTGTTGATCACCGAGTTGAACTGGGTGTGACCGAGCGGATAATACTCTTCGCCAGAGACCTTGAGGCCCAGCTTGTCCTCGATGTGCTTGCGGGCGATCTTGTTCGAAGTACGGGGCCAGATGTAGTCCGATCCGAGCAGATAGAAGCTTTTGGCACCCTTGGTTTCTGCGGCCCAGTCGATACTGGCAAGAATCTGCTGAGTCGCTTCCTGGCCGGTGTAGACCACGTTGGGCGACTGCTCCAGACCCTCGTAGAAGGTGGGGTAATAGAGCATGCCGTTGTATTGCTCGATGACCGGGAGAACGGCCTTGCGGGAAGCCGAGGTCCAGGCGCCGAAGATCGCAGCAACGTTGTCCTGGCGCAGTAGCTTCCGGGATTTTTCAGCGAAGGTCGGCCAGTCACTGGCGCCGTCTTCCTGAACGAATTCAATCTGGCGGCCCAGGACACCACCGGAGGCGTTGATCTGGTCAATAGCCAGCTTTTCCGCCTGAACCGAGCCAATCTCACTGATCGCCATTGTGCCGGTGATGGAGTGCAGAATGCCGACCGTAACGGTGTCATCCGTCACCGCCAGACCGGTCGTGTTGACCTCGGCTGTGGCCGGCACTGCCGCCTGTGCGGACGTCGCAAGCATGACGGAAGCCGCCAGCGTCATCAGGCTCTTTTTCAGCCCCAGTCCCTTACCGAACGACCGCCCGTTGGCGGCTTGATCTGTCGTATCCATGGTGATTCCTCGCAGTTTTTGAAGTCCGGATCCGCGCTTCCCTTCGAAAGCACAGTGCCCACGAGAATCATTCTGCTCGGCACCCGTACAGGTGCCCATTCGGCAATCGCCCCAGCGCGCTACGTCATTTGACGCATTCCTGTAAGTAACAGGACAGGCTAAAAACGCAGGCATGCAGAAGAAGAACATCCCTGCACCGGTCTATGGCACGGATATTGTTCCGGCTTTCTCATCCGGTGCATTTCAGCTTGAAGCTGCACTAACGCGGGGCACTCAAACACCAAAGGCAAGGCAGTCATGGCGGCAAGACAGAATATTTTTCGGGTTCGGCGCAGCTACAACCAGTGGGTAGCCAACCAGACCCTGGAAGACTATGCGCTTCGCTTTACTGCCAAAAGTGCCCGGCGCTGGTCAGCGGCCCGGGTAAGCAACACAGCCCTGGGCGCCATCTCCTTCCTGGCACTGGAAGCCATCGGCGGCTCCATTACCCTCCACTACGGATTCGACAATGCGGTCGCCGCCATCCTGGCCGTCAGCCTGGTGATTTTCCTGACCGCCATCCCGATCAGTTACTACGCAGCCCGTTACGGCGTCGATATTGACCTGCTGACTCGCGGTGCCGGCTTTGGTTATATAGGCTCCACCATCACCTCGCTGATCTACGCCTCGTTCACGTTTATCTTTTTCGCCATCGAAGCCGCCATCATGGCCATGGCGCTGGAAATGCTGTTCGGGATTCCCCTGGTCCTTGGCTACCTGATTTGCTCTGTGGTGATCATTCCCTTTGTAATCCACGGGATCACCACGATCAGCCGGTTCCAGGTCTGGACCCAGCCAGCCTTCATCTTTCTCCAACTGGTGCCCTTTGTTTTCATTGTTTACGCGGATGCCTCTTCAGTCAGCGACTGGACACAGTTCGAGGGACTTAACCCGGTTGATTCCGGTGGCTTCAGCATCGTTATGTTCGGGGCTGCGGCGGCTGTGGTTTTCTCATTGATTGCCCAGATCGGCGAACAGGTGGATTTCCTGCGCTTTATTCCAGAAGCCCGTAATGCCCGGGAAAAGCGACGTTGGTGGGCCGCCGTTATGGCGGGCGGACCTGGCTGGATTGTGATCGGCATGTTGAAAATCCTGGCGGGCTCCTTCCTTGCCGTTCTTGCCCTGAAACAGGGCGTTACGGCCTCAGAGGCGGCTGATCCCACCCAGATGTATCTGATCGCTTTCAATTACATGACTCATTCGCCCGAGATCTCCCTGGCGATGGCGGGCATTTTCGTCATTCTTTGCCAGCTCAAGATCAACGTTACCAATGCCTATGCCGGTTCCATCGCCTGGTCCAACTTCTTCTCGCGACTCACCCACAGCCACCCCGGACGAGTTGTCTGGCTGTTTTTCAACGTCGCCATCGCCCTTCTGGTGATGGAACTGGGTGTTTACCGGGCGCTGGAGGAAACCCTGGGTTTCTACGGCATCGTCGCCATTGCCTGGGTTGGTTCGCTGGTGGCGGATCTGGTGATCAACAAACCACTGGGGCTCAGCCCCGCACACATTGAGTTCAAACGAGCCCACCTGTACGACATCAACCCGGTCGGGGTTGGTGCCATGCTGACGGCCTCTGTAGTAGGCATCATCTGCCACACCGGCATACTGGGCATCTATCCGGAGGCTCTGTCCCATTTATCGCCATGGGAGTCGCGCTGATCATGGCGCCTCTGATTGCCTGGAAAACCGGTGGCCGTTTCTACACAGCACGGCCATTCGTCCCCATCGCTACTGACCATCAGCTCGTGCAATGCACGATTTGTGAACATCACTTCGAACCGGAAGATCTCACCCATTGTCCCGCGTATGACGGCACCATCTGTTCACTGTGCTGTTCACTGGATGCCCGGTGTGCCGACGCCTGCAAGCCGGGCGCCGGGTACCAGGAACAGCTCAATCAGTTTCTCGGAAGCCTGATGCCGAAACCGGTGCTGGCCGGCCTGCGCTCAAGGCTCGGGCATTTTCTGAGCCTGCTGGTGCTGATCAACGGCCTTTCCGGCCTGCTGCTGTCACTGATCTATTTCAAGACACCGGTCGCTTCCCCCGCGGAAGGCATTCTTTTGTCGGTGACCCTGTGGAAGGTGTTCTTCATCCTGGTCATCGTGACCGGCGTGATCTGCTGGCTGTTCGTGCTTGCCCATGAGAGCCGGGTGGTGGCCGAGGAAGAGTCCCGGCGCCAGAACCGCCTGTTGATGGAAGAAATCGTCGCCCACGAAAGGACCGACCAGGCTCTTCAGCAGGCAAAAGAACAGGCGGAGGCAGCCAATGGGGCGAAAAGTCGCTACTTGACCGGGATCAGTCACGAACTCCGTTCCCCACTCAATGCCATCCTCGGCTATGCCCAGTTGATGGAAAACGACGAGACCATTCCATCCCACCGCAAGGAAGCCCTCGGCGTCATTCGCCGCAGCGGTGAATACCTCGCCGACCTGATAGAGGGGCTGTTGGATATTTCCAAAATCGAGGCTGGCCGCCTCGACTTGCACCGCGACCAGGTTCGAATAGAGCTGTTGATGGAGCAACTGGTGACCATGTTCCGCCTACAGGCAGAAGATAAAGGCCTGGCCTTCGATTACCACTGCCCCAACCCGCTTCCGGAAATGGTCACCACCGACGAGAAGCGGCTGCGCCAGATTCTGATTAATCTGCTATCCAACGCCATCAAATACACGGACCGGGGCAGTGTTTCCCTGACCCTTCGCTATCGCAGTCAGGTGGCTGAGTTCACCGTGCGCGATACCGGCGAGGGCATCGCCCCCGAGAATGTGGAACGCATCTTCAGGCCGTTCGAACGCATCCGGACACCGGGGCAAAGCCGGGCGGGCACCGGCCTGGGTCTGACCATTACCCGCCTGCTCACGGAAATCATGGGTGGGGACATCTCGCTGGAGAGCGAACCGGGTCAGGGTAGCGTGTTCCGGGTCAGTCTGATGCTATCCAGCCTGCATTCGTCGACACCCCGTTCTATTTCAACGCCGGCCAAGCGCATCTACGGTTACCACGGTTCGCGGCGCAAAGTACTGCTGGTGGATGACGACGGTTCCCACCGCCAGGTGATGCGGGCCATGCTCTCGCCCCTGGGCTTTGAAATCGTCGACATAGGTAATGCGCTGCAGGTGCTGGAGACCATTGAGGCTGAACATCCCGATCTCGTGCTTCTCGACGTTTCCATGCCGGGCATGAGCGGTTGGCAAGTGCTGAGCTCACTACGCGAACAAAAGCATTCGATCCCCGTTGTGATGGTCTCCGCCGACGCCAATGAAGGTCACCACGCGGCAGATTCTCCCCGTCTGCACGATGGCTACATCATAAAACCGGTGCGCCTGAACCTGCTGCTCGACACCATCGCCGGCGTACTGGATCTCGGTTGGCGTTTTAACAAGAGCCCGGACCCCCTTGCCGCTATTCCTGCCCCGCAGCACGGTGCACTGTCATTACCCGGGATAGAGCACCGCCTGGCTCTGGCGAATCTGGCTCGGATTGGCCATCGAAAAGGCCTGCTTGAAGCACTTCATGCCCTGAAACACAGCGGCGATGCCACCGAATCCTTTGCGCTCGAACTCACCAGACTCACCAACGATTTCCAGTTTGAGAAAATTCTTGAACTCCTCGAGGTAGCCGAACATGAAGCTTCATAATGACCGGAAAACTGTCGTAATGGTCGTGGATGACGCGGTCGACTCCATTCGAATGATCAACGACGCCATGGAAGAGGCCGGCATGACCGTTTTAGTTGCCCTTGAAGGGAACCAGGCGCTGACCATAAGCCAGAATATCACCCCGGATGTGGTGCTGATGGACGCGCTTATGCCCCACATGGACGGGTTCGAAACCTGCCGAAGATTGAAAGAGAATCCGGCATTCACCGACATTCCCATCATCTTCATGACCGGGCTCAGCGACACCGAACACGTTGTCATGGGTCTCAATGCCGGTGGCGTGGATTATGTGACCAAACCCATCAACACCACAGAACTCCTGGCCAGAATGGATGTTCATCTGACCAACGCGAGGATGACCCGAAGCGCTCGCAGCGCTCTGGATACCGCCGGCCAGAACCTGTTTGCCGTGGACCATGGGGGCAACCTGCTTTGGGGCACGCCACAGGTCTGCCAGTACCTGCCGGATGCCGCACACGTCGAATTTTCCGACGTCCGTGCCAAACTGGGGGAGTGGCTTGGACGTCGGCCTGATCCCGGACACAGCATGCCTATAGAGATCATGGGCGTTGCACGATCGGTTGAATATCTCGCCCTGGTGGACAACCGCGAGTACCTGCTTCGCCTCAAAACACCACAGAACCAGAACAGCGCAACAGCAGCTCTGCGGCAACGGTTCGAGCTGACCATGAGAGAATCCGACGTGTTACTCTGGATTGCTAACGGCAAGACCAACCGGGAAATAGGCCAGATCCTGGATATGAGCCCCCGAACCGTCAACAAACATCTGGAGCAGGTCTTCCGGAAGCTTGGCGTAGAGAACCGGACGGCGGCAGCGGCGAGCGCGATCCGCTTGCTGGCGATTCAATAATCGCCTCGGGCACTTTTGCTCAAAGCGTCTGTCCATCGGGGTACTTCGGACCTGAAAGCGAGAAGCGCGATGAGAAAAACTGCAAGATTTCTGTCAGTGCTGGTTTTGATGGGCCTGTCAGGGCTCTTGTTCGCACAACCATCATCCCCGCTCAAACCTTTCTCGGAAATGCAGTCCCTGAATGATGGCTGGGAGCCCCTGGAATTCCCCAAGATCGACCAGCTAAGCCGTTATGAACTGACAATCGAAGACGGTCAGCAAGTAGTGCGGGCCACCACCGACGGCGGAGCGTCGGGTCTTATCGCACGGGTAAGGCTGGAGCCGACCGATTCGCTGATTCTGCAATGGCGCTGGAAGGTCTCAAACGTTTTCGAAAAGGGTAATGCCCGGGAAAAGTCCGGGGACGATTACCCTGCCAGAATCTACGTTGCCTTTGAGTTCCAGCCCGAGAAGGCCGGCTTTTTCGAGCGCGCAAAGCGCAAGACGGTTGAGGTGTTATTCGGTGAGTCTCTGCCAGGTAATGCCCTGAACTACATCTGGGCCAATACCCTGCCCGAGGGCGAGATTGTCCCCAATCCTTACACCGAGAAAACCATGATGATCGCGGTGAATTCCGGGTCAGAAAAGGTTGGGGAATGGGTCACCGTGGAGCGGGATATTATGGCCGACTACCGGGAAGCTTTTGGCGAGGAGCCGCCAGCAGTGGTGGGTATTGCGATTATGTCGGACTCTGACAACACTGGTGCGAAGGCCACGGCCTGGTATGGAGATATCCGCCTGAACCCCGGCTCATGAGACTGCCGGCATTGCTAGCGATATTGTTCTGGGAAACCCGGCACCAAGTAACCGTCATTGAATTCGCGTATCGGCGGGACTTCGCCTCTCTCCGCGAGACGAATATACGCATCGTCGAACGCGTCTCTGAGCAGCGCCGCCCGTGGATTTGCCAGAGAAAACAGCCAGGCGCTGTTTCTGGTGCGAATCTCGGATTCCCGGATCATATGATCAGTTGTTGGTTTGAGGGTTTCCATAACCGGCTGGCGATAATCCAGCAGATAATCGCCTCTTCCTAATTTGAGCATATCCAGGGCCGAGCGATGGTTGGGTGCCTCCGTAACTCGAATCGAACCCTCACTCTCCATCCATGAGATAAGACCACCATAGGTATAGCCGCTAATCACGATGACGGTTTTTCCCAAAAGCCTGTCGAAGTGCTCAACGGGCGGCGTTTTCTCCAGATACCAGGCGCTGAGCTGAACAGGCAGCGGGCTTGCCCAGCTTTCCAGTACCTCACCTTCAAGGGCAGGTATGTTTGCGACACCCGGCCAGGCATCAATCTTGCCATTGGTTAAATACAGATAAGCCCTTGTCACGGGGAGAAAAAGAAACTCCGTCTCAAACCCCGCCTCACGAGCCACTTTGCGGGTTATTTCAATGAAGGATCCCTCAGCCTGGCCGTTTTCAGCACGGTAGGTGATAGGTGGAAACTCGACGTAGGCGATTCGAATAATCCTTTGGTCCAACGTATCCGCCAGAACCACACCAGGCCTGAGGGCGACAAGTGCAAAAATTAACGAAGCTGCACAAAAAAGACGCCAGAACACTGACGATTTGTGAGTCGTACCCCAAAACCAACTTGTCATAACCACCAGTTCTTATCAGTGTTTTTCTAAAGATTATCAGAATTGCACGGAGTTGCACTGACAGCCTCCGCAATTCCCAAAATACATTCGCAACACTACATTGAGTTTCAGCGAGACAGGTCAATATAACCGTCCTCATCCAGCTCCACTCTGGAAATACCGGGGGTCTCTTTCTCCAGACGCATGAGTTCCTCAACCCGGGGATCAATGCCACTGCTGGCAGTAATCGCGATACCCAAATCCACTTGGCTGCCGGTCTCATAGCGTTTGGCTTTAAGGGCCTGAAAAACCGTCAACATCAGCTCATCATCATTCCACGGCTTCTCAATAAACCTGTGAATGCCGGCGTCATTTATCGCCCGGATCAGCCCCTCGCGTTCGGCATGCGCCGATAACAGAATACGCGAGGCACCCGGGGCCAGTTGCCGGCTCTCGGCGAGAAACTGGATTCCCGAGAGTTCGGGCATACGAAGATCGGAAATGATGAGATCTGGATTCAGCGAACCCAAATCCTGAAGGCATTGGCGAGGATCGGTATAGGTCAGCACCTCAATCCCCAGGCGCTGCAGACAGCGTCTTAACGCCCGGCCTATAGCCGGCTCATCATCCACACAAACAATACGATACCCTGGCTTCGTACTCATGAGTTTTCCTCCAGAGCCGGTTCGATAATATGGATAGGCATCTTCAAGTTGTCCTCAGCCCCAAGGCGCCTCAGTCGGTCAACCATCGTCTGAGTAAGCACGCCACCGCGGCTGATCAAAAGAATACCCCTGTCCGTAACAAGATCCCGGTTCAAGACCATTCCCGGCGCCAGATCCCGATAGCCGACAATGCGTTCCATCGGCGCAAGTGAGGCCACATCAAGTGTGTACTGCGTTTGGGCGATCGCCTCAACAACAGCTGGATCATATCTGCTGCCAGCATTTTTCCGGAGATGGTTCAATGCCTCTTCCGCGTTCAATGGGGTGGCTCGCAGATACTCAGTCTGAATCCCGATGAACTCCTTGCAGGCCAAAAGAATGCGGGATCCGAGCGGCGCTTTCTCCGCAACGAGCCGGTCGGGATAGCCGGAACCATCGAAATGCTCATTTTGGTGACGTATCAACAGCGCAGCCCTCTCCAGCGCTTTTATGCCCGTCAGTGACAACTCGCCGATGACCGGGTACTGGCGGTACTCATCAAGGTCTCGCCCCGTCAACCTGATTTCGGACCGGCCCAGAACATCATCCGGCAAAGTCAGCTTCCCGAGCTCATGCAGTAGCGCCGCATAGATAACATGCTTTCGCTCGGAATTGCCCACCTGCAGTTGGTCGCATACCCGGGCACACAAGTCAGCCACCAACTGAGACTGTCCTTTAATCAGATGGGCACGGTTGCTGATAAAGTAAGAAAAGGTTTTCACGAAAGCATCGTAACTCGTTTCCAACTGGCGCATTGCGCGACGAAGCATTTTCGTCCGGGCGAGCACCCGGTCTTCGAGTTCCGCATTGAGACGCTTCAACGACTCGGCCTGTTCCCGAGTCGTTTTCATTAAACGTTGGTTTTCTCGCTCAAGTCTTATGATCTTGAGACCCTCTTTCAAAACCTCGATGAACTTCTCATCATCCCATGGCTTATGGATAAAACGTGTGATTCCACCATCGTTCAATGCACTGACTGTGGATTCCAGATCAGACTGGCCGGTCAGGAGGTAGCGCACTGTGTCGGGATACTGCAGCTTCACCTGGGCAAGAAATTCATGGCCCGTCATCTCGGGCATGCGCATGTCTGAAACCACCAGATCCACAGGCTCATGCTGCATGATTTCAAGCGCTTCGGCGCCACTGCTGGCAAACAGGCATTGGAAGCTCTGTTTGCGTGTTAGCCGTTTCAAAGAATTGAGGATTGGTAGTTCGTCGTCAACAAACAGAACTTTTCCAGCGTCCCAAGATCCTTGATTAGAAGTCCGATCCATCTTGGCTCTCCCATGGGTTTAAGTTCAACTCGGTAGGTATAGACTGCACCGTTAAGCAGACATCAAGCACTCAGCGCTTCCTGCTCAAGCAGTAACTGCTGCCTCGGGAGCCTGATTCGAAATTCCGTGCCCGTCCCTTCTTCACTGACCACCTCGATGTGGCCACCGTGTCGATTGGCGATGATGTCGTACGCGATGTTCATACCAAGACCTGTACCTTCTCCCACTTTTTTCGTGGTGAAAAATGGATCGAAAATCCGGCCAATGTGTTCTTTTGCGATACCACACCCATTGTCAGAAAACTTGATGAAAATGCTTTCGGGAGAATCCGTTACGACAATTGAAATCAGCCCTTCGCGCCCCACTTTCTTGATCGCGTGGACTGCGTTGATAACCAGGTTGGAAACGACCTGAGAGAAAGGACCTGGCAGCAGATCCAACTCAATTTGTGACGGGCATACCAGCTCAACCCGACTATTGTATTTGGTCTCGTTCTTGAGCAAATTCAGGGTTTTCTCCAAGAGTTTACGAAGGTTTTTATGCTCGAATGTATCCCTCGAATTATCCGCGCGGGAAAAATCCTTTAGGTTCTGGATGATTTCCTTTACCCGACCACCACCCTCCACGCAGTCTTCTATCAATGAGGGTAAATCGTCCTTTATGAATTCGTAGTCATAACGCTCCAGAGCCTCAGTGAGCCTGGCCGCAAACGCCGAAACCGTTTCCATTTCGTCTGCATTCAGCCATGAACGGGACTGCTCAACGATCGCGATAAGGTCATTGATATACTCATTCAGTCGGTTGATATTGCTGAGAATGAACCCAAGAGGATTGTTGATCTCGTGTGCAACGCCGGCCGCAAGATGACCGATGGAGGCCAGCTTCTCCTGCTGTGTCATCAGCACTTGAGTACGTTTAAGCTGTTGCAGGGATTTCGAGAGTGCCTGGTTAGCCTGGTAAAGCTCAGTCTGTTTCTCTAGAAGTTCAGCCTGGGTACGCCGTTCCTTGTTCAGCGCCAGCATCAGTGATTCTTTTGAATTTTCCAGATCCAGGGTCCGCTCGGTAATTTTTCTCTCAAGCAGCCGGCGACTCGATATGACCGACTCGGTCATGTACCTCGAGATCAGCATCACAATAACCATCAAAACAAACGAGAGCACCACAATGCCCCATTTCGAGAAGGTGAAACTGGTCTCCAGCTCTGCCATCAGCCGATTTCTGAGCAACTGCAACTCTGTCGTTCTGTCAGTCAGCTGGGCTTCAATAGACGCCTCATAGTCCAGACTCAGCAGAACCAAAGCCTGGCTCTGATCTCTAGCCAACACCCGTTGTAGGTGAAGCTTATGAAGCTGACCATCAGGCTTGATCAGACTTCGTAAGCGCTCGAAAAGAGGTTCTATACTTGTATCAAAAACACCCGGGAACACGTGGTCTACCGAAACCCGGTTACGTTGTATCCAAAGAAAGGCGTCGTACACTGACTTATTCAGGCTGTTAAGGGTCACCTCGACTTCATTTGTATTTTCGGCTCTGGCAAGACTGTCGAGGCTCTGATACCCCAGTTGGAGTACCGCATCTGCCTGGTTTGCAGCACCGGAGATAAGGCTCGCCGCGTCTCGGGGTGAGTCCGTCGGCATGGTATTGATCAGATCGATCAAATTCTGACCGAGGCGGTCAAGCACGCCAGTTACGTCCTCATGCGTTGCACGAACTCTCTGTCTTATCGCTTCAAACTCCTGCAAAGCAGTTATGGTGGATTTGAAAACCTCAGTTGCCCGGCGCCCAAGACGCTCATCGAACACCACATCCCGGTTACGTTCGATAAGCTCTGATGCCTTCTGCGCAAGAGAGATAGGGTCGCCCTGAACCTCGTTCGATCTATCGGAAAACGCCCGGGCCTCCAGGATACTGAGCGATTGTCTCGCCAGCATCAGATCCAGCTTCGCGGACTGCAATGAAACCAGATCGGGCACAACCTCTCGGTGAATCACCCCGCTATCCTTTTCGACCACTGCAATCAAATACATCGCTGCAAAAAACAACACCAGGATCGTTGCAGAGATAAACCCGAGACTTATGATGATCCGTCTGGTGTATTTTCCCGGGTTTGCTCTATGCATTATCAGGCCTATGAACGGAATAGACCTGATCACGCTCCAACAGTTGAATGATTCGACTGAACTGGCATGGCGTATTCAGGAAGAAGAGAGTGAAACCGGAACCTACAACCCGATTCCTGACAGCTAGCAGGCAATCCAGCCCTGCTTGATCAATTTCCGAGACCTCTTGAAGGTCGAAAAACCAGTCGCAACAGACTGGTGTCTCCTGAAGAAATGTCTGACGAAGCCTAACGGATGTAAAAACATTCAGCCGGGAGGGTAGCCGCCAGACATCATCTTCTCTGGCTACGGTTATCAAAACTCCTCCCTGCCATTTGACTCGATTCCGGGGCCGCAAGCTGGAAAATTCTGAGCCCCTCTACCAGTCATAGCCAGTTTCTCAAGCATGCGTGACTGGTAAAGCGCGTAGCTTCGTAACGCAGCCAGCGCCGCGTTTACCTGGAAGAATCGCTGGCAACAAAACCAGAAACCAACACCCGCAGAACCGAGAGACAAGATCAAAAACAGCAGATTTCCATTCGCGCCGAACAGAATGGCAGCACAGATATGGCTCACCGAAAAAGACAGAAGAAGGGAAAATTCAACGAGTAATTTTTTTACTCGGGGAAGATCTGCCACGTGCGCCACTCCGCAAAACTATATTTTCATCGTTTTTGTGACACTGGTCACATTTTTACTTAATCTAGCGTAGCGACAGGAACAGGGTGTAGCGGCTTAGAGTAGCTTTTTGTATGTAGTAATTAACGACATGTAGTGATTTAGTTAAAGCAATGTAAAAAAAAGAAAAACGCACCCCAAAAAAGATGCGTCTATTGATACGACTGCGGAAAAAATTACGCCGGATTAGCGGTCTCAGATGTAATTCATGACCATATAAAGCCCTACCCCACCCATAACAAGCATGTAGGGGAATGCCATAACCACCATCTTGCCGTAGGACAGGCGAACCAGGGGCGCGATGGCAGACGTCAGCAGGAACAGGAAAGCTGCCTGGCCATTCGGGGTCGCCACACTGGGAAGATTGGTACCGGTGTTGATGGCGACCGCCAGCTTCTGGAAATGTTCGTAGCTGATAGCACCGGCATCGAGAGCTTGCTTCACCTCACTGATGTACACGGTGGCCACGAACACATTATCGCTGATCATCGAAAGCACACCATTGGCGATAAAGAACATGCCCGGCTGACGGGCTTCGGGAAGCGACAGCACGTAGTCAATGATCGGCTTGAACAAGTGCTGCTCGTGGATCACGGCAACCACCGCAAAAAACACCACCAGCAGGGAGGTAAACGGCAGGGATTCCTGGAAGGCCTTACCAATCTGGTGCTCGTCGGTGACACCGGTAAATGAGGTAATCAGGATGATTACCAAAAGGCCAATCAGCCCGACCTCTGCCAGGTGGAGAGCCAGGCCCACAACAAGGATTGCAGCAGCGAATGCCTGCACCCAGAGTGCCGCCTGATCAGCCTTGGTACGCTTCGCCCGCTCGTTCTCGGCAAACTCTTCCAGCACCCGGCGTACGGGCTTGGGCAGGCGTCCACCGTAGCCGAACCAGCGCAGCTTCTCCAGAGCCCAACAGGTACAGAGCCCCGCTACAAGCACCGGCACACTCACCGGCGCCATGTGCAGGAAGAAACCCGCGAAATCCCAACCCACCACCTTGGCAATCAGCAGGTTCTGGGGCTCGCCCACCATGGTGGCCACACCACCCAAAGCTGTACCGATAGCGCCGTGCATCAACAGGCTACGCAAAAAGGCCCGGAAGTTTTCCAGGTCTTCCCGATGCAGCTCGATCACTTCTTCATCGCTACCGGCGTTGTGGTCCTTATGCTGATAGCCCTTACCGGACGCCACCTTGTGGTAAACCGAGTAGAAACCCACCGCCACGCTGATAATCACCGCGGTAACGGTCAGGGCGTCCAGGAAGGCCGAAAGAATCGCTGCCGCGCAGCAGAACAGAAGAGACAATGCCGATTTGGAACGCACCCCCACCAGAATCTGGGTGAAGGTCACCAGCAGCAGTTCCTTCATGAAATAGATGCCCGCCACCATGAACATCAGCAGCAGGATAACCGGGAAGTTGGTGAGCACCTCCAGATAGACCGCGTCCGGCGTAGTCAGCCCGATCAGCAGTGCCTCCACCGCCAGCAGACCACCCGGCAGGAGCGGGTAGCACTTCAGGGCCATGGCCAGAGTAAAAATAAACTCGGCAATAAGAAGCCAGCCGGCCGTTCCCGGGCCCAGGGTCCACATGACAATCGGGTTGGCGACGAGAAACAGCAGAATGACCTGCTTGTACCAGACGGGCGCCTTGCCAAGGAAATTGTGGGTGAAGCCTGAAATAACGGTAGTGGGCATTAAGGAGGTCTTCTGAAAAAACGGGTTTTTAATATTATGTGGCTGGAGGCCCGAATCGTCCTTGATATTTATGTACCGGAGAATGCTCCATAGGCACGTTTTCAGACCTTATTTGGTCGTATAACAACAAGAGAGGCAGATGAGCCCAACCACGCCGGCGGTTTCTGAAACAATACTCGCTAATAAAAATACAGCGGCGCGTATTTTAACCGATTCCTGTCGCGAATAGGTCGCTTTGTGGAAAAATATCCAGATGACTTCGAAAGTATGCGTTACGCCCCTGTTCGATACTGAGTCATTCAGAAATCACGCTTTTCTGCCAACTTCCGTTGCAATATCCGATTCAGCTCCTCGAGATTCCTGATTCTTTCGTTATAACGGGATTTTTCCCAGTAATTGCGCTGATTCACGAGATCGATCTGCAAGGCTAATTCGCCGACTTCATCCGAACCACGATCATTTATTGTTTCGTAGGCTTCTCCAGCATTGATCCTCTCGAGTATTCGGCTCATGCGGGTAAGTCTGCGCACAAGATAGTAGCCAGCTCCAATGGAGAACAGAGCTGCCATCAAAACCTCCACTGCGGCGATGCCCAAACTGTTACGCTGCAGAGACTGAATGCTCTGTTTCTGCGCCCGTAAATCAAGACCAATTTCTATCTCGCCATAATAAAGGCCGGCTTTTACGATAGTCGCATTGGCCATGAACAGGCTGGGCAACTCTTCTTCATCCAGAGAGCGTCGGAAGTGCCTAGTCAGATGCTCCGGATTACCCGCCTCGGCAAGCAAGCGCCCTTCGTAATCCACCACACGGGCAAAAGACGTGCCCGGTGTTTTTGCCACTTCATCAACAAAAGATTGCAAAGACGCCAGATCCAGCGATAAGACGTCGTCGGCAGCCGTTTCAGCGAAAACCCTCGCAATAGACTGCGCACGACGCTCTACCTCGTCCCGGGTGGACTTATCAATAAAGTGAAACACCGAGTAAAGGAGCACTACTAACATTCCGACCTCAATAAGGCCGATGCCAATAACTGCTTGGGTTCGGAGCGAGAACTTCACGGCGTTTGTTCTGTCTTTATAAACTCGAGGCCGAGGTCACGAACGTCATTCCAGTCGCTGTCATTGGCTCGAACAAGTGTCTTCAGAGTAATCCGCTCCAGTAGAGCCCGACCTCGTTCGCTTTTGGATAGATCCGCCAGAAGATCGCCAATCTGATCCATCTCTCGTTGCGGAAGATCGGGGTGAACAGCAAAGGCATGGGGTGTATAACCCGGTGACCGCCAAAGAACCCTCACATTTTCGAGCTCCTGCTCCAGCGCCGCAGCATAAGTCCGTTCGATGCCTCCCCCTGCTTTAACAAAACCTCTGGAGACATTCAGATAGACGGAATCATGGGAAGACACATACTTTGGCGTATAAGACACCCCCAGCCTTTTCAACTCCGCCCTTACCAGAATTGTCGCGGCGAAGGCCGCCGGGGCCGGGAATGCCAGAGTTTCGCCCTGCAGATCAGCCAGTGTCGTGGAGGGATCTGTTTCACTTACCACAACAATGCCCCGAATGCGCTTTTCCTGCTCCCGAGCGATAGCCCGATATCCAGGTACCTGGCTGAACTCCACATAATGATAGGGATTCATATAGGCAATGTCGTATTGGCCCGCAAGCACGCGTTGCTCGAAGGTTGGAATATCCGGTGCAGTCATGAATCGGACGGGACGGCCGATCCGCTCGGATAGATAGCTCATTAGCGGTGTCCACTGTTCAGCTAATCGGCTTGACGACTGCTGCGGTACGATCCCAAAACTCAATGGTCGGGAATCTGCTTGGGCAGAGACGCAAGCTGTTAAAAACATCGTCAGTAAAATACCTTGCAAGAACGTCATTCCGCCAAAACTCCCGTATTTCATACAACGTCAGAGGCAAATTGCCTGTTGGTGGCAAAGCGCGACGCTGAATCTGTCAGCACCGCCACAAAATCATTCAGGGGCATGGGTTTGTGGGCGAAGTAGCCCTGGATAAAAAGACCTTGATGGCGCGCGATCAAGTCCCACTGTGCCCGATTTTCAACACCCTCGATTACCGTTTGCATGTATGCCTGGCCTGCCATGGCTATGATGGAATCGAGGAACCGCAGCCTATCCTCATCCTCCTCAATGCCAGTTACGAAACACCGGTCGATTTTTAGCCGCTTAACACATAGCTCCCGCACATACTCCAGAGATGAATGCCCGGTTCCAAAGTCATCCAACGCAAAATTTACACCCAGGGCATCCATTTGCCCTATCAGTTCATTAACTTTCTCGAAGTCGATAGCGGCGTTATCTTCCGTTATCTCCAGACACAAGGCGCTGGCTGGAATACCCTCGTTAAGCAGCAGACGCTGAACGTCCGAGACCAGGCCTTCACTCAACATCGCAGGATTCAGGTTGATTGAAAGACAGCCCCTGAATCCGAGGTCCTGGAACAGTTGTTTCGTTTCTTTGGCAATCTGTCGGAACAACCAATGACCCAGATCAACACCAAGGCCATGCCTCTCGCATAAGTCCACGATTTTATTGGGCGGAACAAAACCGATCTCCCGGTCTGCGCAACGCAGCAGAACTTCTGCACCCGAGACGTAGTTAATATCCTCTGCTCTGACAATCGGCTGGTAGACAACACTCAGAGATAACGAAGAAGGCTCTCCACTCAGAAACCGGACCAGACCATTGTGGATAATGCGTTCTTCGCGTAAGCGTGTTTCGAGGTTTTCATTACTCACGTAGAAACGCTCACCTTCGAGACGCGCTACAGCCAGTGCCCGATAGGCTTCCTGGTGGCGTGCAGACCAGTCCATAGATGGAGCATGGCGAGCAGGCGAAATACCGAATTCGGCTGAGATCGGAATAACCGTTTGATAAATCCGCCAGTCAAAGACCGTTGCGGCTATCAAACGTCTCGCGAATTCCTCTGTGCGCTCTCTGTTCTGCGTTTTTGCGAGAAGCACAAATTCCCCTTGAGAGACATGGATTAATTCATCCGCGCTACTCAATTCTTTTTCCAATTTCCGGGCAAATGCCTGAACAATTTCGTTTGCTCGATCATTTCCATGTTCGCTGATGATCAGGCCCAGATTACGAATATGGCAGGCAACGATGTTTTTCTGTGAATCAATCTCATGGAGTGACTGAAGGTAATTACCATTGGGCAGTCCGGTCAGACTGTCCGTTCGTGACTGGCGCCGAATGTATGCAAGCGCGAATGCCATGTACCCAAACACAACAACCAAGGCACTGAGTGTAAGAAAGCGAAGGTTGGCAAGCCGGTCCCTTGAGGCTTCCATCCCCGTCATAAGCTGGTTGGTTTCGTCACCGACAAAGTTGTCCGTCAGCAGCATCTGTATCTCTTTGTGCTGAACCTCCCAGGCAGCCACGAAAGCTGACCAGTCCGGTCGTGTCGAATTCAGAAGGGTCTCAAGCGTCGGTTCTAAACCACGGAGTTTCTTGAAGAGGTTTTTAATGCGCCTGAGGTTGTTCTCGTGCTGTCGAGTTGGCAGGGACTCCGTGCTGTTAAGCAGATAATCATACCGGCTCCACAACACATCGAATCGAAGCATAAACTCATCCGGATCACCGACACCTTTCGCCATCAGCGCCACTTCACGATCAAAAGCGGCAGCTTCATCACTCATTCTGGCGAGGTTCCAGGAAGCCATCCTCAAGGCGCCCAGAGAGACCGTCTCAAGTCGTCTGTCCTGAACATAGGTATAAAAACTGGCGGCTAACAGGACGCCAATGACGATGAACAGAAAGATCATCGTCGTACGGGAAAAAAGACGTTGCTTGAAAGATCCCGGTTTCATGGTTAGTTGAGGGTAATCCCCTCAAGCTGCCAGATCATGAACCTATGGAACGCCTGATCATCAAGCTCCGGCCGATCTGACAGTGGTAATATGATCCAGAAAGGTCCGCGATCACGAACGGACATAGGTTTGCCATCCATTCTTGTGGCGATGATCGCGTCCATCTCCAACAGCTCCTGAATATTGCCATCGACCTCGTAGTCGTTGAGAGCTCTGAAAACCACTCGGGATTCTTTTTCAAGCGAAAAAAATTCCAGGACCCGTCTCAGGGAAGGACCAGTAAATTCGGCCGTACCCTCAAAGTAGGGACTGGTCGTAACGATCCTGGTTTGTGGAAACGCTTCCAGCTCTGTGCGATCAAGCGCCAGGGTATTTTCTCCACTAGTGA
>Ga0102928_1000533_pt1 | contig 24568 bp, 24 predicted proteins | sample SalPonR1_B_D1_MG_FD_78504 | JGI IMG/M metagenome (GOLD analysis project Ga0102928, IMG submission 78504) | Salt pond soil microbial communities from South San Francisco under conditions of wetland restoration - Salt Pond MetaG R1_B_D1_MG | ecosystem: Environmental > Aquatic > Marine > Intertidal...
CAGTGCGTAGGTGGTGTCGAGCACCTCCGCGACGCCGGTCTCGGTGGTGATCGCGCCGGTGTCGCCGACCTGGCCGCCCGCCTCGGCGTAGAACGGCGTGCGGTCGAGGAAGATGTCGACGAGCCGTTCGCCGGGCGCGCTCCCGCCGGTGTCGTCATGGTCCTGGTCGTCGTCGCCGGCGCCGGTCGGGACGTCGATCACGGCGAGCACCCGGCTCTCGGTGGTGTCGTCGGTGTAGCCGAGGAACTCGGTGACGCCGAACTGCTCGACCACGTCGCGATACGCCTCGAGATCGGAGCCGTCACCGGCGCCCTTCTGGGCGGCCTTGGCACGCTCGCGCTGGCGTGCCATCTCCGACGCGAACCCGTCGAGGTCGACGCTGACGTTGCGTTCCGCGGTGATCTCCTGGGTGAGCTCGAGCGGGAACCCGTAGGTGTCGTGCAGCAGGAACGCCGTGGATCCCGACAGTTCGCTCGGCGAGTCCGACAGCTCGCCGTCGAGGATGCCGAGACCGTGCTTGAGCGTCTGGCGGAACCGCTCCTCTTCCTTGGTGAGCACGCTGACCACGAAGTCACGGTTCTTCACCACGTCGGGGTAGGCGGCGCCCATCACGTCGATGGCGACGTCGGTGAGACGGGGCATCACCAACGACTCGGTGCCGAGCAGATAGGCGTACCGCACCGCCCGTCGGATGATCCGGCGCAACACGTACCCGCGGGCCTCGTTCGAGGGGAACACACCGTCGCTGACGAGCATGGCCCCGGAACGAGCATGCTCGGCAAGGACCCGCATGGCGAAGCTGTCGCGGTCGTCGTAGTCGCCGACGCGATACGACCTGCCGGTGATCGAACAGGCCTCCTCGATCAGCGGTTGCATCAGGTCGGTCTCCCACACCGAGTCGACGTCCTGCACGAGCGCCAGGATGCGCTCGAGGCCCGCTCCGGTGTCGATCGACGGCTTCGGCAGTGGCGTGCGCGACCCGTCCGGTGCCTGGTCGAACTGCATGAACACCAGGTTCCAGAACTCCATGAACCGGTCGCCGGCGGGGTCGCCGAGCGGTCCGCCGTCGGGACCGAACGCCGGACCACGGTCGATGTGGATCTCGCTGCACGGCCCGCACGGACCCGTGTCGCCCATCTGCCAGTAGTTGTCCTTGTCGCCGAGCCGCTGGATGCGCTCCATCGGCACCCCGACGGTCTCGTGCCAGATGGCCTCGGCCTCGTCGTCGGTCTCGTGCACGGTGATCCAGAGCCGGTCGCCGTCGAAGCCCCAGCCGCCGTTGGCCGGGTCCCCGGTGACGAGTTCCCAGCTCCACGGGATGGCCGACTCCTTGAAGTAGTCGCCGAAGCTGAAGTTGCCCATCATCTCGAAGAACACCAGGTGCCGCTTGGTGCGGCCGACGTCGTCGAGGTCGTTGTGCTTGCCACCGGCACGGGCGCACTTCTGCGAGCTCACGGCGCGGGCGTACGGCGGCTGCTCGTCACCCACGAAGTACGACTTGAACGGCACCATCCCGGCCACGTTGAACAGCACGGTCGGGTCGTGCGGGATGAGGCTGGCCGACGGCACGACGGCGTGGTCCCTGGCCGCGAAGAAGTCGCGGAAGGAGTCGCGGAGTTGGTCGGCGGACATCGACTCGGTCATTCCGGATGAGCCTATCGACGCAGGTAGCGTGCGGCGGAGTGAGTAGTTCCCCCCGTTCCGTGGTTCCCGATCCGCCCGACGACCTCCACGAGTGGATCAGCTTCGAGGATCCCGACGAGCACCGCACCTGGGTGTTCGACGCCACGTACCTCCGCTCGAACTACACCTGCATCTACGGCTGTGGCTGCAAGGGCATCCTCGACGAACCCGCTCCCGAACTCCAACTCGGCTGCTGCAGCCACGGCGCCCACTTCGTCGACGACGACGACGTCGCCGCCCTCCGGCGCCACGCCGAACGCCTCACCCCCGAACAGTGGCAGTTCCACCGCACGGGCCACGGCACGTCGGGCTACCTGGCAGAGGGTGACCCCGACGACGACGGGAACCCGGTCACGGTGACGCGCCTCGTCGACGACGCGTGCATCTTCCTCAACCGCGTCGGCTTCGAGGGAGGGGTCGGCTGCGCCCTGCACATCGCGGCCCTCGACGCCGGCGAACGTCCGATGGACTGGAAACCCCAGGTGTGCTGGCAGGTGCCGATCCGGCTCGAACACTCCACCGACGAGTCGGGGCACGTGACGTCGCGGGTGCGTGAGTGGAAACGCCGCGACTGGGGAGAAGGTGGCGAGGAGTTCGGCTGGTGGTGCACCGAGGAACCCGACGCCTTCGTCGGCACGCAGCCGCTGTACGTCTCGGCACGCGACGATCTGGTCGAACTGGTCGGCGAACACGTGTACGACAGGATGGCCCGACTCCTCGAACGCCCCGGCTGGACTCCGCTGCCGCATCCCGCGGTCCGTCGCTGACGGACCTCCGCCGCGGTGCGGTCAGACGTCGCGGTCAGTCGTCGTGGTCGTCGTCGTCGTCGAAGGTGACGCCGTACTTCTCGGCCAGAGCGGCGTACTCGTCATCGTCGTCGTCCTGCTCGGACTCCGACGGCCGGCGGTCACCCAGTCCCAGGTCGAACGCACCGGGACCGGACTGCTTCAGTTTTCTCGCCTCTTCGAAACGGCGATGACGACCCTTCTTCACGACAGGGCTCCCACAAGTTAGACGATTGATTGGGGTCCGATTGTACCGGCGGGCACCAGGGATGACGCGGACCGGAGCGAATCGGATTCAGTTGGACACCGCGATGAGCCGCAGACGCCCCTCACCGTCGAAGGTCAGGCCTGCCTCGCCGCCCACCAGGCGCCGGATCCCGTCGCCCACCAGGTCGGCCCGCCAACCGCTGGCGAGCCGGGCATCGTCGTCACCGCGCAGGAAGGCCACGATGTCGGCTCGGGTGGCCAGCAGGGCGGGATCGAGACGCTCGTCCCGGGCGAGCTGGGCCACCCAGGCGGACACCAGCGTGACGGCCGGACGCAGGTTGCGGTCGAGGTCGTCCGCCGACGGCGGGCTGGGTGGAGCGGTGCGCCGCTCGGCGCTGCGCACGGCCTCCAGGATCTCCTCGCCCAATCCTCCGCGCGAGTGCCGCTCGTCGACGCCACGGGCCTGCGCCAACTCCTTCAGGGTCGTCGGCGAACGTTGCGACACCCCGAGCACCGCCAGATCGGGAAGCACCTGCCGGACCGGCACGTCGGTGCGCATCGCCCGACGCTCCCGCCAGGCGGCCACGGCCTGCGCCACCGCCCGGGCGTTCGGACGCAGCGATCGCGCGTCCTTGAGCTTCAGCCAGGCGTCGTCCGGAGCCGATCCACTGACGGGCCGGGTGCGCAGTTCCTCGCAGGCATCGTCCGCCCACTCGATGCGACCGGCCTCGCCGAGCTGCGCCAGGAGACGGTCGTGCACGTCGAGGAGGTACTCCACGTCGACGGCGGCGTACAGGCGTTGCGCGTCCGACAGCGGGCGGCGCAACCAGTCCGTGAGACGGTCGCCCTTCGGCGGCGACACGCCGATCTCACCCTGCAGCAGCGCCACCAGCGACGGTGTGCCGTAGCCCACGAAGCCGGCAGCGAGCTGCGTGTCGAAGATCCGTCTCGGTACCGCCCCGACAGCATGGGTGAGCACGTCGAGATCCTGCTGGGCAGCATGGATCACGCACAGCGCATCCGACGCGAACACCGCGTCGAAGACCGTCACGTCGACGGCGAGCGGATCGATCAACGCCAGCTGCTGTTCGCGCCCGTCGGGTCGCCACGCCACCTGGACCAGCGCCAGCTTGGGGTAGTACGTGCGCTCACGGTGGAACTCGGTGTCGAGCGCGTAGCGGGGCAGGCCCGCCAACACCTCGACGATCTCGTCGAGGTCCTCCTGGCGATCGATCCACCGGTAGTCGAGAGACGTGGGTCCCGCTCCGGCGCCCGCTGCCGTCGGCGACGCAGATCGTGACCGGGACCTCCCCGATCGGAGACGGTCAGCCACCCGTGGACCCGGCCGTGCCGGCATCACCGGACTCGATCGGGTACCCGGCGTCGGCCCAGGCGAGCATGCCGCCCACCACGTTGACGGCGTCGATGCCGTGCCCGGCCACGTACTCGCACGCCTGACCGCTGCGGTTGCCCGAACGGCAGATCACGTAGGTGGGTGTGCCGTCGAATGCGTCGAGATGCTCGGGCACCGTTGCCAACGGAACGTGGACGGCGTGCGCCACGTGTCCGGCGGCCCACTCGGCGGGCTCGCGGACGTCGACGACGCGCGCATCCGGTCCCAGAGCTGCGAGGTCCTGCACCGTGATTTCGTTCATGACGCCGTCGAGCCTATCCAGTGGCGTACGCGACGAGGAGCGACCGTCGCGCGAATCGGGTCCGGCGACGAGATCGTCGGGCGTGTTCACGTTGCGCAGTGCCGCGGCGTCCACGTCGACCTCCACGTGTCGGAGGGCACGGATCACGCGGTGCACCGCCCGTTCACCGCCCTGGTACATCGCCGACACCGCAGGGCGCGACGCCAGCGACCACATCGCCACTGCCGGTTCGAGACGATGGGTGCGCGCCACGACGACATCGACCGCGCCGGGGGTGGTGGCCGCGCCCACGGCCGTCAACTCCTGCACCACGGCGGGTGTGAGATCGGGGAGATCGCACGCCACTGCCAGCATCCAACCGGTGGGCGGGCCCAGCGCCGAGCCGTCGGTGACGTCGAACAGCTCGAGCCCGTCCAGGATCCCCCCGAGCGGTCCCTGACCGGGACGGCGGTCGGGTACCACCGGCACCGTCAGAGCGGCGAGGACGTCCGGATCACCCCCGATCGCCACCACCGGATCACAACCCCCACGGCGCAACGCCGTGGCGACCCGGTCGGCCAGCGGGGTGCCGTCGACGTCGACGAGAGCCTTGTTCCGGCCCATGCGGCGGCTCGCTCCGCCGGTGAGCACCACACCGGCGGCGGTCACGTTGCGCCCCGCCTCAGGCTCGTGGCGCACCCGACGGGTCGAGCTGGAGCAGGAACGTCTCGCACCGTTGGGCCTCGTCGCTCTCGCCGATCTCGGCCGCCATGTCGCCCAGGCCGCGCAGCGAGCGCAGGAACCCCTGGTTGGTCGGTTCGGCCCAGCGTACGTAGCCGCTGCCGCGCCAACCGTTCGCCCGCAGCGCGTCGAGACCGCGGTGGTAGCCGACCCGGTAGGCGGCGTAGCGCTCGACCGTGTCGCGCCCGAGGTCGCCCAGCGCCGCCCAGGCGTCGAGGAAGCGCGGCGCCGAGGCCACCACGTCGGCGACCGCCGCGCGGCGTTCGGCGAGCGGAAGGGCCAACGCATCGGCCAGACGCTGCGCGAGGTCGGGATCGGGGGCGGGCAACACGGTGCTCGGGAGTCCGGAGGAGAGATTGATCGGCTGGTCGCTCACGCCGGCGATCGTAGCGACCGCCGACCGGGTCGGCCCGCGGGTGCACGCCTAGAGTCGTGACGTGATCGCACTCAGCCTCGACGAGGCGAAGAACATCGCCATCGCCCTCGCCACCGTGCTGGTCGTCGGCGCCGGCGTGTCGTTCTGGATCATGAAGACGATCGTCCAGAAGATCGCCGTGGCGCTGCTGCTCGGGCTGCTCGCCTTCGCCGTGTGGACGCAACGCGTGTCCCTCCAGGACTGCGCCGACAAGGTGCAGGGCAACTTCGAACGCGTGGGCACGGACGTGACCGTGACGGACACCGACTGTTCGTTCTTCGGCTTCACGATCACCATCTCGGACCCCCGTGACGGCAACGGCTGACGCCCGTGCGGGAGTCGACCGCCCGACGCTGATCCGGCTGACCGGCGCGAAGTCGATCGCCAACACCGCGTTGCGTTGGATCCCGCCGTTCCTGCCCACGCTCGAGCGGGCCTTCGGTGCCACCACCACTCAGCTCACCACCGTCATCGGTGCGAGCGAGCTGGCCGGGCTGTCGACGATCGCCGCCGGTCGCCACCTCGACCGTGGCAACGAACGCGCCGTGATGGTCGGAGCGATGGGCCTCGTGGCGGTGTCATCGGTGGTGGCCCTGGGCGGATCGATCGTGACGTTCGCGATCGCCTTCGTGCTCCTCATCCTGGGTGTCGCCAACTTCACGGTGGCGGGACACGCCTGGATCAGCGATCAGGTCGACTACCGCTGGCGGGCCCGTTCGATCGGCCTGTTCGAGGTGTCCTGGGCGCTGGGTCTGCTCCTCGGCGCACCCCTGGTGGCGGTGCTGATCAACGTGTTCGGCTGGCGCGGGCCGTTCGTCTTCCTGGCCATCGCCGCCTCCGCTGCTGCGGTGACGGTCGCCCTCACGCTGCCCGCACCCGATGCGGCGCACCGCCCCGCGGGAACGACGCAGCCCACTCTGCGACACGGCCTGCGGGTGGTGACGCCCCGCGCCTGGGCCACCCTCGTGGGCAGCGCCACGATGGCGATGGCTGGTCTGTCCGTCTTCGTGATCTCCGGCAGTTGGCTCGACGACGCGTTCGGAGTCTCCACCGGAGGGATCGGTGCGGTGGCGATGGCGTTCGGCGCCACGGAACTCGTGTCGAGCCTCGGCAGCGCGACGTTCGCCGACCGCCTCGGCAAGCTGCGCAGCACGCTCGCCGGGCTGATCGTGCTGGCTGCGGGGCTGGCGATCATGCTCGCCGCCGGCGGGCGTCTGGCGCTCGGGGTGGCCGGCCTGCTGGTGCTGTTGCTCGGTTTCGAGTACGGGTTCGTGACGTCGCTGTCGCTCGTGAGCGAGGCGATGCCCGAGGCACGAGGCACGACCCTGGCGCTCGCCAACGCAGTCGGCACCGTTGCCCGGGCCGCCGGAGCCATCGTCGGCGGCTGGCTCTACGGTCGTCACGGCATCGAGGGCACCGCCGCCCTGTCGGGCGCCGCCGTGCTCACGTCATTCACCTGCTTTCTCCTCAGCCGCCCCTGACCCCGCCGCCTCCCCACCGCGGCCCGTGAGGTGGTCCACGACACAGGCGGCGACGTCGGATGGATGGGTGTGCGGGCCGGCGTGACCGGCGCCGGGCACCTCCCGCGCCCGACCGTCGGGCACCAGGTCGGCGAGATACCGCATCGCACGATGGTGATGCGGTCGTGCCAGCTCGCCGTGCAGCGCCAGCACCGGCACCGTCACCCTCTCGGCACGCCACGGTGGCTGCCGTCGCAGGTCCGCGAGCTCGCCGAGCATGGCCGGCCCCTCGGCCCGGCGTTCCGCGCGCCTGGCGGCCGGCAGCTGCTCCCACACCCGGTCCCCCACCAGCCGCCGCATGAAGGCCTCCGCAGCATCGCCCGGGTCGGCCGCCCCGAGTGCCGCCCCGCCCGCGGAGTTGCCGGGCCACCAGTCGAGCCACGACAGCGGCGTCTCGTAGACGACCACGCGTCCGACACGCGACGCATGCCGTTCGGCGAAGGCCATGGCCACGTTGCCGCCGTAGCTGTGCCCGAAGGCGAGTGCGACCGGCCGGCCGGGTGCGTGCCGGTCCAGCACCCGTCGGAGATCGTCCACCTGGGTGGCCATGTCGAACCGGGGATCCATGTCCACCGACCGGCCGTAACCCCGCCGGTCGTATCGGATCACACGGGCGTCGCCGTCGAGACGACGGCTGAGTCGCAGCAGCCCGGCGGAGCGGTCCATCGAACCGTGGACGAGGACCACGATCGGGGCATCGGGCGGACCGGCCGCCTCCGACCACAACTCCGGCATCAGACTCCCGATCGCCCCCGCATCAGGAGACGTGCACAATGCGCAGGACGTCGGTGGCCGACCCGCCGATGCCGGCCGGCACCGGACTGCGCTGATCGCCGGGCCGCACTCCGGACGGGGCACCCGCCAACACGAGCACGGTGTCTCCGGTTTCGACCAGGCCGGCCTCCAGCGCCCGCTCGATGGCGAACCACACCATCTCGTCGGTGCTCGAGTAGGTACCGACCTCCAACGGTTCGACCCCCCAGCTCAGAGCCATCGCCCGCACCACCTCCGGGTAGGGCGACAGGCCGATCATGCGCGCCTCGGGTCGGAAGCGGGCCATGGCCCGCGCCGTGCGCCCCGAGCGCGTGCAGCAGAGGATCGCCGTCGCTTCGGCATCGATCGCCGCCTGCCACGCCGCGTGCGTCAGCGCCGCGGTCACGCCGTCGAGGCGGATCATCTCGGTGTGGCGTTCGCTGCGCTGCATCCGGCCGAGCCGGTTGGCCCACTGGCGGTAGTCGGCCTCACGTTCGGCCCGCTCCGCGACGGCTCCCATCGTGCGCACCACCTCGACCGGATCCCGTCCGATCGCCGTCTCACCCGACAGCATGACGGCGTCGGTGCCGTCGAACACGGCGTTCGCGACGTCGCTGACCTCGGCGCGTGTGGGCGCCGGGGCGGAGATCATCGACTCGAGCATCTGGGTGGCCGTGATCACCGGCACGCCCGCCTCCACGCAGTGTCGGATGATGCGCTTCTGCAGGTGGGGGACGTCCTCGATCGGGCAGTCGATGCCGAGGTCGCCGCGGGCCACCATCACGACGTCGACCGCGGCGATGATGCCGTGCAGGTTGGCAACCGCCGTGCGGGTCTCGATCTTGGCCACCAGCTGCGCACGATCGCCCACCACGGCACGGACCTGTTCGATGTCCGCCGCCTGGCGCACGAACGACACGGCGATGAACTCCACCCCCGCTGCGGCGACCTGTTCGGCGAGCACCAGGTCCTCGTCGGTGGGCGTGGTGAGGCGCAGGGTGTCCGACGACAGGTGTACCCCGGGTTCGCCGTTCGCCCGGCCGCCGGTCTCCACTCGGGCGATCGCCTCGGTCTCGGCCATCGACACCACCTGCATCGAGATCGCCCCGTCGCCCAGTTGCACCTTGCTGCCCTCGTGCAGATCGTCGAGCAGCGTGTCGTAGGGCACGGTGATGATCCCGCCGTCGCTCTGTCCCGTGCCCGGCCGGAGCCGGATCAGGCTGCCGGCGGTGAGGTTCACGCCCCCTTCGGGAAAGTGGCCGGCGCGGATCTTCGGCCCGGGAAGATCCGCCAGCACGGCGATGGGGGCGTCCAGTTCACGGGCGATGGAGCGGATCCGTTCGATCCGCTCGAGATGTTCGTCCACCGAGCCGTGGCTGAGGTTCAGACGGACCACGTCGACTCCTGCGGCGAGCATCGCCCGCAGCGCATCGGGCGGGTCGCTCGCTGGACCGATGGTGGCCACGATCTTCGTTCGTCCGGTCATTTCTGCTTGTCTATCAGGCCATGGAACTGCTCCTGATCCGTCACGCCCTGCCGGTACGGAGGGAACTGACGGACGGGCGCGCCGATCCCGAACTCTCCGCCGACGGAGCCGCCCAGGCCGCCCATCTGGCGGAGTACCTCGCCGCCGAGCACCTCGATGCGGTGTACGCCAGCCCGTTGCTCCGTGCACAGCAGACGGCGGCGCCCGTCGCCGCCCGTTTCGGGCTGGACGTGGTCACCGCTGCCGGCATCGCCGAGTGGGACCAGAACAGCACCGAGTACGTGCCCGTGGAGGAGCTGAAGGCCGCAGACGACCCACGGTGGCAGGAGCTGCTCGACGGCGTCTGGACGTCCGACGAACCCGAGCACGAGTTCCGGACCCGGGTTCTGGACACCGTCGAGGGCATCGTCGACACCCACGCGGGCGAGAAGGTGGCCGTGGTGTGTCACGGCGGCGTCATCAACGGGTACCTCGCGCACGTCCTGTCACTCGGCGACGGTGGCGAACGCGGCTTCTTCTACCCCAACTACACCTCGATCAACCGGGTCGCCGCCGCCCGCTCCGGGCAACGGTCGATCGTGACGATCAACGAGACCAGCCACCTCCGCAACACCGGCCTCCCCATGGGGCTGTTCCAGCGGGGCTGAGCCGACGCCATCCCCGAGACCCCGACCCATCACCCCACCCGACGAAGGGCCCACCATGCCGACACCCGATGCGCTCGACGACCTGATCACCTACCTCGACGCGAGCCCGTCACCCTGGCACGCGGTGGAGTCGACCCTGGAACGTCTCGACGGGTTCGCGCTGCTCGACGAAGCCGACGCCTGGAGCGACGTGCCGGCGCGCGGTGTCGCCGTCCGCGGCGGCGCCCTGGTGGCGTGGCGGATGCCCGAGGGCCCGATCGCCGCCCATGCCCCGTTCCGGCTGGTCGGCGCGCACACCGACTCTCCGTGCCTGCGTCTGAAGCCGCGCCCGGACACCGGCGGCCACGGTTGGCGCCAGCTCGGCGTGGAGGTCTACGGCGGCATCCTCAACAACAGTTGGCTCGACCGCGACCTCGGGATCGCGGGCCGCCTCGTCGGCGGTGACGGCACGGCCACTCTCGTGAACGTCGCCGAGCCCGTCGCCCGTGTGCCGCAGCTGGCCGTCCATCTCGACCGCGACGTGAACAGCAACGGTCTCACGCTCGACCCCCAGCAGCATCTCACGCCGGTGTGGGGTCTGGGCACGCCCACCCCCGGCGAGTTCGCTCTCTGGCTCGCCGGTCAGGCCGACCTCGACACGCCTCCGTCCTGGTGGGAACTGTGCCTCTACGACGTGCAGGGTGCTGCCGTCCTCGGCGCCGACCAGTCGCTGCTGGCGTCCGGTCGGCTCGACAACCTGCTGTCGTGCTGGGCCGCGACCCGGGCGCTGCTCGACGCAGAACCGTCCGACCACGTGGCCGTGATCGTCCTCAACGACCACGAGGAGGTCGGGTCCTCCAGTGCCACCGGCGCCGCCGGGCCGTTCCTCCAGGCGGTGCTCGAGCGCCTGGTCGCCGCTCGGGGCGGCACCGACGACGACCTGCACCGGGCACTCGTGGCCTCGGCGTGCGTGTCGGCCGACAACGCGCACGCCGTCCATCCCAACTACCCCGAACGCCACGAACCGGGCCATCGTCCGGCGGTGAACGGCGGTCCGGCACTGAAGGTCAACTCCAACCAGCGGTACGCCACGTCCGGCACCACGGCGGCGGCGTTCCAGCGCGCCTGCGAGGCCGCGGACGTGCCCTGGCAGGTGTTCGTGTCCCGCAACAACATGCCGTGTGGCTCCACGATCGGACCCATCACGTCCACACGCCTCGGGATCCCGACGGCCGACGTCGGTGTCCCACAACTGTCCATGCACTCCGCGCGCGAGTTGTGCGGCACCGACGATCCCGTGCACCTCGTCGCTGCGGCGGCCGCCTTCCTCGCCGGAGCCTGACGCTCGCCTGTCCGGTCAGCCGACGCGTGCCTGGGCCAGATCGAACAGGCGCTGCAGTTCGGTGGCCAACTGTTCGGTCACGGCCGTGACGGCCTTGCGGGACGACCGGCCGGTGGCGCCCACCTCGGCCACGATCGGCTCCCCGATCACCACGTGCACCTTCTTCGGACGCAGCATCCTGGCGTGCCGCGGCAACACCCGTGCCGAGCCGCCGATGCCGATCGGCACGATCGGCACGCCGGCGCGGGCGGCCACGTAGGCGGCGCCGTCGTACAGCGGCTGCACGAGCGGTCCGTCCTTGCGCTCGCCCTCGGGGAACAGCACCAGCGGTTCACCGTGGCCGAGCACCGTGATGCACCGGAACAGGGCCTCCCGGTCGGCGGTCCCCCGGTTCACCGGGAAAGCTCCGAGAGACGAGAACAGCCAACCGAACATCGGGTACTTCCACATCTCGGCCTTGCCCATGAACCGGATGCGGCGACGGGTGACGCAGGCGGTGATGGGCGTGTCGATGTAGCTGCGGTGCACGGGCGCCAGCACGTAGGCGCCGCTCGTCGGCAGATGCTCGCGACCGTCGATCGTCATGCGCGTGAGCGCCTGCGTGAACCAGCACACGATGCTGCGGAACAGGCTGTAGACGATCCGGCTGGGCAGCGAGTCGTCGGCGAGGAACGTCCGCGGCCTGCCGCTACCGGCTCCCGACGTCGGCGCCTTCACGCCGGCATCAACTCCAGGACCTGCTCGACGACGGCGTCGATCGGCAGGTCGCTCGTGTCGACCACGACGGCACCCGTCGCTTCGGTCAGCGGGCTGTCCGCGCGCGTGGAGTCCTTGCGGTCGCGGTCGATGATCGAACGCTCGACCTCGTCGACGTCGCCCCCGATCTCGGCGACTCGACGCTCGGCGCGTACCCGCGGTGACGCCGTGATGTAGAGCTTCAGCGTCGCATCCGGGAACACGACGGACCCGATGTCGCGACCCTCCACCACGCCTCCTCCGCGCTCGGCCACCCAGGCGCGCTGGCGACGGACCAGTTCGGCGCGCACGGCGGGGTTGGCGGCCACCGCACTCACCGCCGATGTCACCTCCCGGCCCCGGATCTCGATGGTCGCGTCGACCCCGTCGACGAACACGCTGCGACCCTCGATGCGCAGGTCCACGGCCGCCGACAGCGTGGCCACGGTCTGCTCGTCCATGGGGTCGACACCTCGACGCAGCGCCGCGAACGTCACCGCCCGGTACATCGCACCCGTGTCGAGGTAGTCGAGATCGAGCCGGTCGGCCACGGCGCGCCCGACCGTGCTCTTGCCCGCGCCCGCCGGGCCGTCGATCGCGACGACCGTGCCGGTCACCACGACACCCCGAGCGGACGGCCCTCGTCGTAGCCGGCGGTGCTCTGGACACCGACGACGGCGCGTTCCTGGAACTCGCGGATCGAGCCGGCGCCCGCATAGGTGCAGGCCGAACGCAGGCCGGCCACGATCTGGTCGATGATGTCCTCCACACTCGGCCGCTCGGGATCGAGGTACATCCGCGACGTGCTGATCCCCTCCTCGAACAGTTCCTTGCGGGCTCGCTCGAAACCGTGGTCGCCCCGGGTGCGGTTCTTCACGGCGCGGTTCGACGCCATCCCGAAGCTCTCCTTGTAGAGCCGCCCCTCGGGATCGCGCAGCGTGTCGGCCGCCGATTCGTAGGTGCCGGCCAACCAGGATCCGAACATCACACTCGAGCCGCCGGCGGCGAGCGCCAGCGCCACGTCACGGGGGAACCGGACACCGCCGTCGGCCCACACGTGCCGTCCGAGCCGCCTCGCCTCACCGGCACACTCGAGGACGGCGGAGAACTGCGGCCGGCCGACGCCCGTCATCATGCGCGTGGTGCACATCGCACCGGGCCCCACGCCGACCTTCACGATGTCGGCGCCGGCCTCCACCAACTGGCGGGTGCCGTCGACGGTGACGACGTTGCCGGCCACGATCGTCGCCTCGGGCAACGCCCGCCGCACCTCCTCGACGGCGCGCAGGGTCCGGGTCTGGTGTCCGTGGGCGGTGTCGATCACCAGCACGTCCGCGCCGTGGGCCGCCAGTTCCGTGGCCCGGGCGGCCGGCTCACCGTTGATGCCGACGGCCACGCCCACCATGAGCCGGCCCTCGGCGTCGACGGCCGGCCGGTAGATCGTGGACCGCAGCGCCCCTTCCCGGGTGATCACACCGAGCAGGTCGCCCGAGTCGTCCACCACGGGGGCGACCCGCAGGCGATGTTCACCCAGGTGCTCGAACGCATGGGCGGGGTCGATGTCGGGGTGCAGGATGTGCAGTGACGAGCTCATGACGTTGCCGAGTTGGGTGAACCGGTCGAAGCCCTCGCCGTCGCGTTCGGTGAACACCCCGACCGGAACTCCGTCGTCGACGACCACGACCGCCCCGTGCGCCCGCTTGTGGATCAGCGAGAGTGCGTCGCCGATCGTGGCGTCGGAGCCCAGCGTGATCGGCGTCTCGAACACCGTGTGACAGCCCTTGACGTAGTCGATCACCCGCGCCACCACGTCGACGGGGATGTCCTGGGGCAAGATGGCGAGCCCACCGCGGCGGGCGACCGTTTCGGCCATGCGCCGCCCGGCGACGGCCGTCATGTTCGCCACCACCAGCGGAATGGTGGTGCCCACACCGTCGGGCGTGGCGAGGTCGACGTCCATGCGCGACGGCACGTCGGAGAGGCTCGGCACCATGAAGACGTCGCTGTAGGTGAGATCGAAACCGGGATCGGGGTGGAGCAGGTGCATGTCGGGTCCTTTGAAAAGCGAGCCCAGGCTACGGCCTAGCCTGTGTCCTCCATGACACCCGATGCACCGTCAGCGGATCAGGCCGTCCTCGTGCACGGCTGGGGCGGATCCTTCGCGTCCACCTGGCAGCGCAACGGCTTCGCTGCGCTGTTGGAGGACGCCGGCCGGAAGGTCATCGGCGTCGATCTCCTCGGCCACGGCACCGCTCCGAAGCCACACGATCCCGAGGCCTACGCCGACCTCACCACCCGCGTGCTCGACGCACTGCCCGACGAGCCGGTCGACGCCGTCGGGTTCTCGCTCGGTGCGATCACCCTGTTGCGGCTCGCCGTCGCCCACCCGCAGCGCATCAACCGGCTCGTCCTCGCCGGGATCGGCTCGAACGTGATTCCCGGCTCGGACGATCGCAGCGGAACCGACGCAATCGTGGCCGGTCTCGACACGGTGGCCGCCGGCGGCGACCCCGCAGAACTGGACACGACCGTCCGCCTCTTCGCCCAGTACGCCACCCAACCCGGCAACGACCTGGCCGCTCTCACCGCCTGCATGCGGCGCACCCCCGCCGGTGAGATCATCCCCGACGATCTCCGAGCCGTGACGTGCCCGGTCCTCGTGGTGGTGGGCGACCGCGACTTCGTGCACCCCGGCGACGACCTCGCCGCGGCATTCCCGGACGGCCGGTGCACGACGCTGCGCAATGTCGACCACTTCGCCACCACCGACGCGTTCGGGTTCTTCGACGCAGCGCTCGAGTTCCTCGACGCGATCGGCTGACGGGGATGGCGGATGTCGACGGCTGCCGTGACCGGGTGATCCGGTGGGCCACGAGCTGATCACCGACGACGTCGGCCGGGCCGCGACGGCGATCCGCAACGGAGGCCTCGTGGCGATGCCCACCGAGACCGTCTACGGCCTCGCTGCCGACGCCACCGACGCGTCGGCCGTGGCGCGCATCTTCGAGGTGAAGGGCCGCCCGGCCGGCCACCCGCTGATCCTGCACGTCGGATCGGCAGCCGACGTCGGCCGCTGGGCCCGCGCCGTTCCCGCGGCCGCCGCCGTCCTGATCGACACCGCCTGGCCGGGGCCGCTGACCGTCGTGCTGCCCCGCTCGACGGCTGTGCTCGACGTGGTGACGGGCGGTCTCGACACGGTCGGGCTCCGGGCGCCCGCCCACCGACTGGCCCTCGAGCTGATCGAGGCGACCGGGACGGGCCTGGCGGCGCCCTCGGCGAACCGTTTCGGCTCGGTGAGCCCCACGAGTGCGGATCACGTGCTGCACGATCTCGGACACCTGCTCGACCCCACCCGCGACGTGATCCTCGACGGCGGACCGTGTGACGTCGGCGTCGAGAGCACGATCGTCGACTGCGTCGCCGACCCACCGCAGATCCTGCGCGCCGGCGGCGTCCCGACCGAGGACGTCGAGCGGCTGCTCGCCGGACGCCTCGCGCCGACGACCGGCCCGGCCCGGGCGAGCGGGATGCTCGCCTCGCACTACGCACCGCGTTGCGCCGTGCGTCTCGTCGACGACGCCGACGATGCCCGGGCCCTGGCGGCCGGAAGCCTCCGCAGCGAGATCCTCGACCTCACCGACGATCTCGTCACCTACGCGCACGAGCTGTACGGCCGCCTGCGCGACGCCGACGCCCGCGGTGTCGGCACCGTCATCGCCGTGCTCCCGCCCGCCGAGGGCCTCGGTCACGCCATCCGGGACCGGCTCACCAAGGCAGCCGCACCCCGGATCAGCGCCAGTCCAAGGCGTTGAGTTCCCGGATCCACGCGTCCCGCACAGTGAGCACATCGGGGCGCTCCTGGCCCGGCAGCGGCGCCACGGCGAGGCTCACCGTGGAGGCGCCGGCATCGGGGACCAGGTCGACCTGGCACCAGCACCGCAGTGGCGCGTCCAACCGCGCCTCGAGGCGGTAGGGCGGATCGTCGTCGATCACCTCCCCGAGCACGGCGGCCGCGACGAGCAACGCCTCGAATGCCTCGGCCGGCAGCGCCTCCACGGTGAACGACGGCATGTCGTGGGCCATGCCCGACCACGACGGCTCTGCGACGTCGTGGTCGTTCGTGGCATCCGGGCCCGTCCGGCCCGGCGACGCGTCGGCGGCGTCCGGCGACGCGTCGCGATCGGCGTGGCGGGCGTCGATCGAACGCAACGCCTCGGCAGCGTCGGCGTTGACGCTGCGCATCTGCCCGGCGTCACCGCCCCGATCCGGGTGGTGCTGCTTGGCGAGTCGTCGTCGTGCGTCACGCACCGCGTCGGCGTCGGCATCTTCCGGGAGCCCGAGCCGCGCGAACGGCGTGTCGGCGTTCACGTCAGCTCGGGTGCCGAGATGCCGGGCAGGTCACGCAGTGCACCGTAGCGACGGCGCACCGCGGCAGGATCGGACACCGTCCACGGTTCGACGGCGACCGCCGCACCCAGATCCCAGCGGCGTTGGATCGTGGCATGGTCGACACCGTCGACCACCGCTGCTGCCTGCACGGCGGCTCCGGTGGCGACCGCCTGTGGCGCGGTGGAACGTACGACGGGACGATCCACCAGTGCGGCGATCACGCCGCTCAGTGCCGACGACGCCGCCGCGCCACCCGTGAGCACCACCCGCCCCGTGACGGATGCCTGTTCGGCGAGTGCGTCGAACGCGTCGAGCAGGCCGCATGCCACACCGTCGACGGCGGCGCGGGCGAACTGCTCCCGGGTGACGTCGCTGTGCAGCCCGGCCACGACGCCGGCTGCCGACGGACGGTTGGGGGTGCGCTCGCCGTCGAAGTACGGCAGGAGCACGGGCACGTCGTCTCGGGCACTGCGTGCGAGCCGGTCGAACTCGGCGTGGTCGACACCGAGCAGGCGCCCAACGGCATCGAGCACCTTCGCGGCGTTGGAGGTGCAGACCAGTGGCAGGAACCGGCCCGTGGCGTCGGCGAAGCCGGCAACCGCCCCGCTCGGATCGCTCGACGGCGTGTCGGACACCCCGTACACGGTGCCGGACGTCCCGATCGAGATCACCACGTCACCGGGGGCGAGCCCGAGACCCAACGCCGCCGCCATGTTGTCACCCGTCCCGGCCGCCACGACGAGAGGCGGTGCCCCGCCGGGCGGCTCCCAGGAGCCGGCGGAGTCGAGCGGGCCGAGCACGCGCGGAACGACCTGGGCCCAGTCGCGCTCGGCATCGACGATCGCGAGCACGTCCCACCGGTACTCACCGCGCGCCGGCGACCAGTAGCCCGTTCCCGACGCGTCTCCCCGATCCGTCGTGTGGTCGCCGGTCAGACGATGGGTGAGATAGTCGTGCGGCAGCAGCACACGCCGGATCCGTTGCCAGGCGTCGGGGTGCCGTCGGTGCAGCCACGACAGCTTCGTGACGGTGAATGCGGCCACCGGCACACTGCCGACCGCGGCCGACCACACCGCACCCGGGTCGGCATCGTCTCCGTGGCCGCCACCATCGGCCCCGTCGTCGCCGGAACCGTGGATTCCCGCCAGTTGCGTCAGCAGCCAGTCGGCGTCCGGGGACGTCTCGGTGTCGTTCCAGAGCTTTGCTGGGTGAACGGGGCGGTCCTCGGCGTCGAGGGCCACCATCCCGTGCTGCTGTCCGGCCACGCTGATGCCCGCGACCACTGCCCCGACCGGGAGCTGCGCCGTGGCGTCGGCCCAGGCCCGCTCGAAGGCCCGCCACCAGCTGTCGGGGTGCTGTTCGCTCACCGGCGGTGTCACCGAGGGGTGCGGGGCGCTGGCGCCTCCCACGACCTCACCGGTGGCGAGATCGCGCAGCTCCACCTTGGTGGCCTGCGTCGACGAGTCGACGCCCGCCACGACCGTCGTGACGGGCACGGCGCTCACCTTCCCTCGTCGGAACGTTCCACGGGAACCCAGTCTGCAGGCTGCCCCCACCGGTCGTCGAAGACGACGTCACCGAGCGGCTTGCGTCGCACGGGTCCGTGCCGTCCGGCAGGGACCCCGAGCGTGATGCACGCCGACAGAGCCACGTGGTCGGGCACCGCGAGGAGGTCGCGCAGTTCGCGCTCCACGCCGAGATGCCACATCGTGAGTGCCCCTCCGTAGCCGAGTGCCCGTGCGGCGAGCAGGAGGTTCTGGCACGCGGGGTACACCGATGCTCCCTCGTACGGCGACGGCTCGCGGTACCGGTCGAGGCAGACGAGCACCACCACCGGAACGGATTCGAAGTGGTCGACGTAGTGCTGCATCGAGTCGGCGAAACGGGAGGGGCGGTAGCCGTCTGCTTCGCGTTTGGCGCCCCAGCCGGTCCGGAACGCCTCGCCGAGCACCGCCTTGGCCGCGGCTGCACCGGAACCGTGGCGGAGCACGAGGAACCGGAACGGCTGCCGGTTGGAGCCCGACGGGGCCCGACCGGCGTGCCAGAGGATGGTGGCCAGGTCGTCGTCGGGAACCGGGTCGTCGGTGTACCGCCGGATCGCCCGTGTGGTCGCGAGACCCTCCAGGAGCCCGACGTGCGCAGCGGGCTCGGACCGGACCTCGCGATCGTTCACACTGGCGAAACGTAGTGGCTCGCATTCGACCGCCACGACGCGTACAGTATCCGCCACCTTATGAGTGTGGGCAGCCCGCCTGCATCCTGACAAGGGGGAGAATCCATCCACATGCAGAAATCACGCGTCAAGCGCGTCGGTGCACTGCTCGTCGGTCTGAGTCTCGTTGCCGCTGCTTGCGGCGACGACGACGACGACGGCGCAGCGAGCACCGAGGCACCCGAAGCGACCGAGGCCACGGAAGATACCGAAGCACCGGAAGCAACCGAAGCACCCGAAGCAACCGAGGCCCCGGAGGCCACGGACGCGCCCGAAGGCACCGACGCCCCGTCGGAGTCCGGTGCCTCCGACGGCATCCTGCGTCTCGGCGGCATCCTGCCCGAGACGGGCAACCTCGCCTTCCTCGGCCCGCCCGAGTTCGCCGGCGTCGAACTCGCCGTCCAGGACATCAACGAGGCGGGTGGCGTCCTCGGCGCCGACGTCGAGTGGCTCCCGGGCGACTCCGGCGACAACGGTGAAGTGGCCAACGCCACGGTCGACCGCCTCCTCGCCGAGGACGTCGACGGCTTCATCGGCGCCGCCAGCTCCGGTGTGTCGCTGACCGTGATCGACAAGATCACGGGCGCCGGCAAGATCCACTTCTCGCCGGCCAACACGTCGCCGACGTTCACCACCTACGAGGACAACGGCCTGTACTTCCGTACGGCGCCGTCCGACGTCATCCAGGGTGCGGCCCTCGCCGACATCATGATCGGCGACGGTGCCACCACGGCCGGCTACCTCGTGCTCAACGACGCCTACGGCACCGGACTCCTCGAGTTCAGCCGGGCTCCGTTCGAGGCGGCAGGTGGCGAAGTGCTCGAGGTGCAGATCTACGATCCGCAGGCCGAGAACTTCGACGCCGAGGTCGCTGCCATCGTCGAGGCCGACCCCGACGCCATCGTCGTGATCGGATTCGACGAGAGCTCGAACATCATCTCGGGCCTCATCGAGTCGGGTATGGGCCCGGGCGACAAGCTCGTCTACGGCACCGACGGCAACATGGGCAACGCCCTGGCGCAGGCGTTCGACGATCCGTCGGCCGTCGCCGGGATGCGCGGCACCCTGCCGGGCGTCGACGTGTCGGGTGAACTCACCGACTTCCGTGACGCACTGCTCGAGGTCGATCCCGAACTGATCGACTTCTCGTACTCGGCGGAGTCGTACGACGCCGTCGTCATCACGGCGCTCGCCGCCCTGGTCGCCGGTGCGGACGACGGTGTGTCGGTCGCTGCGGAGATCAACGGCGTCACCCGTGACGGCGAGAAGTGCACCACGTTCGCCGACTGCGCAGCGCTCGTCGAAGCCGGTACCGACATCGACTACGACGGTGTCTCCGGTGAGCTCGAGTTCATCGACGAGGGTGAGCCCTCCGTGGCCTCCGTGTTGATCCTCGAGTTCGACGAGTTCGGCGAGCTCTTCGTCGACGGCTCCGTCGACGGTGCGCTCTGATCACCACCTGAACACCTGAACACCGACAACGGCCCGGGGCTTCGGTCCCGGGCCGTTTCGCGTCCGGCGTTGCGGCGTCAGTTCTGGTGCGTCTGCACGAGGGTGCCGAGGTAGAGCTCGATCACCTTCGGGTCGGTGAGCAGCTCACGACCCGTGCCCGTGTAGGCGTTCGCTCCCTGGTCGAGCACATAGCCGCGGTGACAGATCTGCAGGCAGCGACTGGCGTTCTGTTCGACCATCACGATCGACACACCCGCCTGGTTGATGCGGTGACAGCGGATGAACACCTCGTCCTGCAGCGCCGGCGACAGGCCGGCCGACGGCTCGTCGAGCAACAGCACCGACGGGTCCATCATCAACGCCCGGCCCATGGCGAGCATCTGGCGCTCGCCGCCCGACAACGAGCCGGCCCGCTGACCGGCCCGCTCGACCAGCTTCGGGAACATCTCCCCGATCACCTCGTAGCGCTCCGAGAAGCGCTTGGGTGTGAGGAACGTGCCCATCTCGAGGTTCTCCCCCACGGTGAGGGCGGGAAAGACGTTGTTGTTCTGCGGGACGTAGCCGATGCCCCGGCTCACGAGCGAGTGGGCCTTGAGATTGGTGATGTCCTCGCCGCGCAGGCGTACGGCGCCGTCGCGCACGTTCACCAGCCCGAACATCGCCTTCACCAGGGTGGACTTGCCGGCGCCGTTGGGGCCGATGATGCCCACGAGTTCCCCCTCGAACAGTTCGAGCGAGCAGTCGTTGAGGATGTGGACGCCGGGGATGTAGCCGGCCGTGAGCCGGTCGGCGATCAGCAACGGGTCGTCGGTCGCCGCAGTGTCGGTGGTCGCAGGAGTGTCGGTCATCTCAGAGCTTCCGATCGAGATCGAGAGGGGCGCCGTGGCTCCCGCCGAGGTAGGCGTCGACGACCGCCTGGTTCTCGCCGATCGACTGCGGCGGGCCCTCGGCGATGATCGCACCTTCGGCCATGACGATGACCCAGTCGCTGATCTCTTGCACCATGTCCATGTCGTGCTCCACGAACAACACCGTCATGCCCTGGTCGCGCAGGCCGGTGACGTGTTGCAGCAGCGACTGCGTGAGGGCGGGATTGACGCCGGCCATCGGCTCGTCGAGCATCACCATCGTGGGCTCCACCATCAACGCGCGGGCCATCTCGAGCAGCTTGCGCTGGCCGCCCGACAGGGTGCCGGCGAACTCGTCGCGCATGTGGGTCATGTTGAAGCGGTCGAGCAGCGCCTCGGCGCGTGCCTCGATGTCGGCCTCCTGGCCCTTCCAGATGAAGGGCAGCAGTGAGCGCCAGAGGGTCTCGCCCTTCTGCTGGGTGGCGCCGAGCTTCATGTTGTCGATCACGCTCATCTTGGAGAGCGCCTTCGTGAGCTGGAAGGTGCGCACCATCCCGTAGTTGGCGATCTTGTGGGCCGGCACCTCGTCGATCGGTTGCCCGTCGAAGGTCCGGCGTCCGCTGTCTGCGGTGTCGAAGTTCGTGAGCAGGTTGAAGAACGTGGTCTTCCCGGCGCCGTTCGGTCCGATCAGCGCCGTGATCACGCCCCGTTGGATCTCCACGTGGTCCACGTCCACGGCGGTGAGGCCGCCGAACCGGCGCACCACCCCGTCGGCGACGAGGATCGGATCGGGTTTGGGGGCCCCGGGCTCTCGGGGCACGTCGACGAGTGCGGCGCGTGCCTTGTCGGGATCGACGCCGGGAACCGCCACGAGCGCGTCGGTGGCCGCCACGACCGACGGGTCCGGAGCCGTGTCGGCAGCAGTGTCGGGTGCGTCATCGGTCATCGAGAGCCATCTCCTCTTTGCTGCCGAGAATTCCCTGCGGCCGGAACGCCGCCAACAGGACGAGCGCCAGGCCGATCAGCATGAAGCGCACCTGGCCGACCTGGGTGCCGCTCATGATCGCGGCCGGGATGTAGTCGGCGTTCACGGCCTGGCGGAGCACGATGTCGGTGAAGTTCAGCACGGCATACAGGATGCCCGCACCGAGGATCGGACCGATCACCGTGCCCGCCCCGCCGAGGATCAGTGCGACCCAGACGAAGAACGTGACGTCGGTGATGAAGTTGTCGGGCTGCGCGGACTGGGTTCCGATGGCACGGAGCATGCCCCCTGCAGCGCCGAACATGCCGCCGATGATGAGGGCCTGCATCTTGTAGCTGTAGGCGTTCTTGCCGAGGCTGCGCGCCGCGTCTTCGTCCTCACGGACGGCCTTCACCACCCGGCCCCACGGGCTGCGCACGAGCAGCCAGCTGATGGTGACGCCGAGTGCCAGCACCACCCAGCCCACGATCACGACCCACATCTGGTTCCCGATGAACAGGCCGAACAGATAGCGCTGCCCCGGGTCGAAGGGGCTGAACTCGTAGAAGCGGTCGGCGAAGGCGGTGAGCCCGTCGGACGAACCCGTCCACTCGTCGAACGTGGGCGAGCGGACGATCAGCCGGAAGATCTCGGCGGCGGCGATGGTGACGATGGCCAGGTAGTCGGCGCGCAGACGCAGCGTGGGCGCGCCGAGGATGATCGCCAGGATGAACGGGAACACGAAGACGCCGACGAACACACCGATCCAGAAGCTGAGCCCCCAGGTGGCCACCATCATCGCGAGGCCGTAGGCGCCCGCCGCCATGAACACGGCCTGACCGAAGTTGAGCAGCCCGGTGTAGCCGAAGTGGATGTTGAGTCCGATCGCGGCGAGGCCGAAGTAGATGAACTGCTCGCCGAAGGCGCCCCGCAGGATGTTGTCGAGAATCGCTCCCCAGTCCATACGAATTCTCCTATCCCACCCGCTCGGGCCGCCCGAGCAGGCCTTGTGGTCGGATGAGCAGGATCAAGATGAGCGTGAGCAGGGCACCGACGTTCTTCATGTCGCTCGGGATCACCAGCGTCGACATCTGGATGAAGATGCCGACGATCACACTGCCGACGAGCGCACCGTAGGCACTTCCGAGCCCGCCGAGGGTGACGCCGGCGAACATCAGCAGCAGGATGCGGAAGCCCATCTCCCAGCTCAGCGCCTCGGTGAGCCCGAACAGCACACCGCCGAGGCCGGCCAGTCCGCCGCCGACGATCCACACCCAGCGGATCACCTGCTCGACGTCGATGCCGGACGACTCGGCGAGGTCGCGGTTGTCGGCGACGGCTCGCATCGCCTTGCCGGCACGGGTCTTCTGCAACCCGATGCCCACGACGATGAGCACCGCCGTGGAGAACAGGATGATGAACAGGTCCTTGGGGGCGAGGGTGAACCAGCGGAAGTCGTACTTCTCCTGGAGCTGGTAGTCGCTGTAGAAGCGTGAGCGTCCACCGAACTGGTAGAGCATCACGTACCGCAGCAAGATCGAGAACCCGATCGACACGATGAGGGCGGCGATCAGGCTGGCGCCGCGATGACGCAGCGGTGCCCAGACGAGCCCGTTGAACAGCCCGCCCGCGATCGCACTGACGATCACCGAGAGGAGGCCGGCGACGATCAGCGACGTGCTGAGGCCGAACACACCGGTGACGTTGAAGAGGTACGCCATCAGCGCGCCGAAGGTGACCATCTCGCCGTGGGCGAAGTTGGTGAGGCCGGTGGTGCCGTAGATCAACGACAGCCCGATCGCCGACATGGCGATGATGAGCCCGAGCTTGAGGCCGTCGACGAAGAGCTGAACGGCTTCGATCGTGGTGCCGGTGGAGGCCGTCGCCTCGCCGAGCGGGAACAGGGTGGGGCGACTGTCGCCCTCGCCGACCTCGATCGTGAGCGGGTTGTTGTCGGGGTTGCGCAGCGGCACACCCTCGGGGAGGGTGCTGACGTCGAGCAGCACCGAGTAGGTGCCGGCACCGGGGAGCTCGACCGACCAGTTGCCCTCGGAATCGGTGACCCCGATACCCACCTCGGTGCCTGCCTCGTCGGTGACGACGAGGGTGACGTCCTCGACGAACACGTCCTCGCCTTCCTCGGACGTGGTGCGCAGCGTTCCCCTGACCTCGGTTCCGGAGGAGTCGTCCTCCTGGCCGACCAGCTCGGCCGCCGCCGGACTGGCCAGAGCGAGCAGTGCAATCACGGCCGCGACGAACGCGAAGAGAGTCCTGGGCAACGACATCGGATGCGTACTCTAGGCAGTCGGCGAGGGGCCCACGGGCATCTGGGGTTCATCCTCCGTTTCCGGAGCGTGAACTTCCGTGCCGCGTGCGCCGCCGACGGGTGTCTCCACGGTGGTGCCGACGGCGTGCGTCGATCGACGATCCGAGAGCGGAGCGACGACCGATGCGAGCAGAGCCACGGTGGCCGCCCAGAGTGCCGTGGCGCCCGCGATGTGGGTGCCCACGAGGACCTCGGGGACGCCGTTGAAGTACTGCACGTAGCCGATCGCACCCTGCACGATGGCAAGGAACATCCACGTCGACACCGCAGACGAGTAGCGCCGCCGCATCGAGGCGCGGTGCTGGATCGTCCAGACGAGCCACAGTGCCGCAGCGACGGCGGCGATCACCGAGATGCTGTGGATGCGGGCCACGTTGGAGATGTCGAAGCCGAACCGTCTGGCCTCCTCGTCACCTGCATGTGGGCCGGTGCCGGTGACCACGGTGCCCG